>ERZ773066.482-NODE-482-length-22383-cov-3.246059_pt1 | contig 22383 bp, 17 predicted proteins | sample MGYA00580573_ERZ773066 | MGnify/ENA primary metagenome ERZ773066 (study PRJEB29015, sample SAMEA2738128) | human oral metagenome | biome: human oral; feature: human-associated habitat; material: saliva | place: China | collected 2203 ... | reverse complement strand
ATATTCTTCGATTTTCATTTTTACCTCCTTTCTCACAGAAATCTTGAAAATTTATTTTGCTTAATATATAATTAGATTAGATATATCTAACCTGTATTTTATTTTACTTATTCATATCTTTAGCGTCAATGAAAGATATCAATGATTAGCTATTAGCACAAATCATTTGTCGAATGGAGAAAATATAATTTTATGAGCAGACAATTAGAAAAAATGTATAAGGATATTTTTACAGGCAGGGGTGTTATTCCATGTGAACCTGTACCGGGATTTAATCCGAATGGCAAATTTTACAAAATGAATCCTGAGCTTGGCAGGGGATATTGTTCGGTTTATCAATGTAATCCGTATGTGACTATCACCATTATGGATCAGATTCACTATGAAGATACCTATTGTGCTTTTGAACAACCGGAATATATTTGTGTTGGTTATTTCTACTCCGTTTCCGGCGAAATATTGACACCTTATCGTCGTTTGACATCCGGAGCAATTCAAGCGTATGTAGGGAAAAAGAGTGAATATCGTATGATACTTCACAAAAAAATTCCTATAGACAGTGTAAGCATTACCTTTATGCCGGAATACTATAAGAAATATTTAAGCGAACAATACCCGGACCTTTATGAAAATCCTTCAGAAGCATTCGCACAGATAGACGGCTATCCCGATTTTCCTGAACTGGTCACGGTTTTCAACCAAATTAAAAGCTATATGGGTGACGGTATATCTGCAAAGTTGTTTTATGAAAGCAAAGTGAATGAAGCGCTTTCCATAATTCTTGAAAAAGCAAAAAAACGGAATAAAGAACATATTAGACATAGATTTTTAATACCCGATGATGATTTGGATGCCGTTGTATCTGTGGCTAATTATATTAACGACCATTATGCCGCGGATATCAGGATCGATTTTCTTACACAAATTGCATGCATGAGCCAAGCTAAGCTGAAATATGTATTCAAGGATGTATATCGGATGAGCATTCAGCAATATATTGTTACACGTCGTATTACACATGCTGAACATCTCCTTAGAGATACAGTACTTCCGGTATCTCAAATTGCCGAAATGGTCGGTTATAAACATATAAGCAGTCTGTCTGATATGTTTAGACAGCATACAGGAATGAAGCCTACCGAATACAGGGAAAAAATGCAGATGATAATAAATAAGTGATTAGGTTATTTTATGATATGAGTAACCAATGATAATGGGTAGATATCGCCTAAACAAAAGAGATAAAAAGACGAAGAAACAGACATCTAATGTGTCAAATACTAATTGAACAGATCTTACAAAATAAACGTTGCAGTTATAAAAAATTGTAGCGTTTTTTCTTTCTGTGCTTTGGCAAAAGGCAAATTACCGTTGTTATAGAGATTAAGGGATAAGAAGAATAGCAAGCATAGGAAAGGGGTACCCTTTCCGTAAAAAATCTCTATTTTCCGCAGTTCCGGCGATAGAGATTTTGCTTGCTGGGAAGTGTCCCAAACCCTCTATGAACGCAGAAAGGAAATTCACCGATGAATAATAGGAAAAGAAATGTGCAAATTAAGTTTCGTGTTACAGAAAAAGAACGCAGCTTGATTGAAGAAAAAATGAAACAGGTGCCTACAAGCAACATGGAAGCGTACCTTCGGAAAATGGCGATAGACGGATATATCATTCAGGTCGATCACAGCGATATAAAGAAAATGACGGCAGAGCTTCAAAAAATCGGGGTCAACATCAATCAGATTGCAAAAAGAGCGAACGCGACAGGAAATGTGTATCAGGAAGATATAGAAGAAATCAAAGGAGCCTTAAAAGAGATATGGCGGTTACAAAGATTAAGCCTATTAAAAGCACACTGAAAAAAGCTCTTGAATATATCCAAAATCCCGATAAAACCGATGACAAAATGCTTGTATCTTCTTTCGGATGCAGCTATGAAACCGCAGATATAGAATTTGCCTTTACGCTTTCACAGGCACTCGATAAAGGAAACAATTTAGCCCATCATCTGATACAGTCCTTTGAGCCGGGAGAGGTAAGTTTTGAAAAAGCTCATGAGATTGGAAAGCAGCTTGCGGACGCCGTAACAAAAGGACAGTACGAATATGTCCTAACCACCCATATTGATAAAGGGCACGTCCATAATCACATTATTTTCTGTGCCGTCAATTTCGTGGATTATCACAAATATAATTCCAACAAAAGAAGCTATTACGGAATCAGAAATATCAGCGACCGCTTATGCTATGAAAACGGTCTGTCGGTCATCACTCCGGAAAAAGGAGGAAAAGGAAAAAGCTATATTGAGTACCAAACGACAAAGAAAGGTAGAAGCTGGAAAGGAAAGCTGAAAGAAACGGTTGATCTTCTGATTCCTCAGGTAAAGGATTTTGAAGAGCTTTTAGAGAAGCTTCAAGCTTCCGGTTATGAAATCAAACGCGGGAAATATACATCCTGCTGTGCACCCGGACAGGAGCGATTTACAAGGCTGAAAACTCTCGGTATTGATTATACGGAAGAAGCAATCCGAAAACGCATTGCAGGAATAAGAAGCCATAATGTCAAGACACTGAAGCAGGAACAAGGAATATCTCTACTGATTGATATTGAAAATAATATCAAGGCACAGCAATCGGCAAGCTATGAGCATTGGGCAAAAATCCATAATCTGAAACAGGCTGCAAAGACAATGAATTTCCTTACGGAAAATAACATTAAGCAGTATGAGGATTTAATAAAGAAAATAGATGGACTGATCCTTGATAGTGAACAGACGGCAGACAGCTTAAAGCAGGCAGAAAAGAAGCTTTCCGATATGGCTGTTCTGATAAAAAATATCTCAACCTATCAAAAGACAAAGGATATTTACAGAGGATATATCAAGGCAAAGAATAAGGAAGCATACAAGCATAAGCATGAAAGCAGCCTGATTCTTTATGAAGCTGCGACAAAGGCGTTAAAGGATGCAGGCATTAAAAAGCTTCCGAATCTTACCACTTTGCAGAAAGAATATTCTGCCCTGCAAAAGAAGAAAGACACCATATATTCCGACTACGGAAAATTAAAAAAGAAAGTCAAGGAATATCAGAAGATCAAACAGAATGTTGATACGATTTTACAAAGAGAAAATACAGGCAAGGAGCATAAAAAGAACCTTGAATAATTCCTCTTTTGGATGATGGGTAAAATTCATGGTATGATATGACTAACTAAAGAAACGGGAAATACACAATATTGAGGACAGAAAACAGTTCCCGGAAGAAAAGGAGCTGATAGAATGACGCGCAGAGAAATATGGAAAGATTTTTTTAATAAAGTAATAGTGCCTGTTCTGCTGACAGCATTTCTCTTTTATTGGGGAAAAAGCATCTTTACGCAAAACGGAGAAACAAACTATTTTTATGTATGGCTGTTTTGCGGCGTTCCTTTCGGTATCAGAAGAATGTTTCTGTGGCTGATTCCGATAAACCATGACTTTACTGCAACGGTGGGAATATTTGCTGTCAATATCATAGCCGGCGGACTGATCGGCTGTATTGTGATTATCTGGCAGCTTCTCGTTGCGGCATGGTATATTCCACTTACGATATACAGGCTTGTAAAAGAATAACGGAATTTCAGACATAAAAAAACAGCGGACGCAGCGGCCACAAATACATGGCTGCCGCGTCCGTTTTTCTCTTGAAATTGTTCCTTGCGTTACGCAGTTAAACCCTATTTTTAAGGATTTGAGGTTAAATCCCTGCCATAAGCTGAAATGCTTCTAAAAAGTAAGGTTATACAAGGCATTTGCACCCTCTATTTCGTAACAAGGCTTCGCTTTTTTCTCATACGCTCTGCCGCTTGCTTTCTTGTGATTTTCTTTCTGCAATCAGGGCAATATTTCGCATTGTTGGATTTTGACGCGAATGGCGCTCCGCATACGGTGCAGCGGCATTTTTCCTCCGGTGCGTAAAGCTCTGCAAAAAGCTCTCTGTCAAGAGGAAGCACGGCATCGGAAAACCACCTGCAAAGAAGCGAACAGGATATAAGCTGCGGACAGGGGCAGGCTTCTCCATCATCAAGTAAAATGCAGTTTCCGTTATCAAAGTTACAGCATTCTTTTTTTACAAGGCGATTGACACGCTTTACCTGCTTCGATGAAAGCGGTTTTGATTTTCTCATATTTCATCGGCGGAATCAATGGAAAGCGCGGCAAATTCCTGATCGGACAGGCTGTTTACCTTTTTGACTGTGTGCTTTGCAAGCTCCCGCATATCAGGATCCATAAAGGAAAGTGCAAATGCAATCTTCTCCGTTACTTCCTCCTTGGTTTCGCCTCTGTAAATGCTTAACAAATTCATTTCTTCAACTGTAAAAGGATTCATGCTATACCTCCAATTCATGATTTTTTATTTTCGTGTTATGTTTTTTCTGTTCAGACTGTTTCTTTGCTTCCTTTAGCTGCTCCCTGATAGACGGCTTTTTCTCCGGTTCAAAAGTGTTGCGATTTTCCACCTTAACCGCCTTTGCAAGCTCGGTAAGGGAAATAGCTTCTCCCGCCTTTATCTTTTGTTCAAGCTCACTTACGGTAGGCGCATTCGGAGTATTGTTGATAATCCCGTCAAAATTATTGTCGTTTTGCTCTACTATATCCTCCACATGCTTTAAGTAATTTTGCGGTTTCAGAAATTCCGGTGCATCCTTGTAACCGAAACGGTCAACATAGTGGGCGCTGTCCTTTCCGTCCTTATGAAGCACGACCACATCGGAAACAGAAAGGCTATGTCCGTAAAAATCCTTTGGATGATCGATATTAAAGCGGGTGTAAATATCTTCAAGAGAAAGTCCTTTTGTAAGCTCTGCCTCATAAACCTTGACATAATGATCCGGATTAAGTGTCTGCCCCGATTCTTTTAAGCGGTCGTAGGATTCAAATTGAAGCTCTCTTGTATTTTCTCCTCTCTTTAGCTGATAGATCTGAAAGGTATCTTTTTCAGCAACTTCCTCCTGTGCCTTATAGATATATTCCGGCTGTGCTTCTTTTCTTTCTTCCTTTCTGAAATTTCTTTGAAGCTCTATTACGCGTTCTCCCGAAAGGGGCTTTATGCTGCTGACAGCATCCGCCGCATAGATTGCATTGGAATTAAGCTGTCTTTGCCACGCAGAAGCTTTCGGCGACCAGCGAAAGCCGTTTGCCTTTAACTCATCTCTGATTTTGCCGTCCGGTTTATCATCAAAGAAAAGCTGCAGGCGGTTATCCTTTACATTGATTTCAGCTCTGCCTCCGGCAAACTCCCAGCCTGTGTAAAGCTCTTCCTTATTTACGGAAAGGCTTTGAATACGATCTTTAATTCTTCTGATTTCCGCATTGTTATTGGAAAGTGCCCATGACGGATAGGGCTTATCCTGAATGCCTCTGATTTCCATTCTTGCCTTTAGCTTTTCGATTGCCTCGCTGTCAAGCTCCGGGCAGCCCTCAAGGCTTTTGTGCTTTCGGTAGTAGGTATTAACCGCTTTCATGGTTTCCTGCGCCTTTGTCAGCTTCTCAAGCTTTGCATTTAATTTCTTTACGGCATCCGGATCGTCTGCACTGATTCCGCCCATTCCGGTGCTTCTGATTTTTTCAAGAAGTCCTTGAATATCTTTCCATTCTCCATAATTTTTATCACGGGCGGCGTTTTGTTTTTCCTTTTTTCTCGTAGGAAAGTTGGAGCCTCCCGCAATCAGTACAGAGGGAACACGGGAATCGATGGCAAAACCGTTATTCATATTTGCCGCAAGTTTTTTAGAGTAGGTATCAAGCAGGGCGTCGATTTTGTTATGAAAGGACGGATCAACTCTCTTTTTCTGATTTTCAGCAATTTCCGCCGCCTGATCCACAAGACTTTTGTATTCAAGGGTTGCACTTCCCGGCATATAATCGGAAAAGCTGTTCATTTCCTTTGCCCTTTTTGCCGTAGCTTCATTGATTGGGTAGTACCTTACCTGTATTCCGGCTTCCTTTTCCTGTGAAGCTTCTTCCTGCATTTTCTCAAAATCATCTATGGAAAGTTCCGTTAAGCCTTGCCCTGAAAGCTCGTGCATTTTTAGGATTTCATCACGGGCTTTTTCAATGGGGATTTCAAGGTTATCAAGCTGTCCGCCGTCAAGGTCTGTAAAATCCGGCTGATACAAAGTATAGTCATAGCCTGTTTCGCAGGTCTGAATATAGAGATAGTTTCCGTTTTCAAGACGGTAAGCCGCTTCCTGTTTTTCTTCCTGCAAAGCTGGTTCCGCTTCCGTTTCTGAAAGCTCATTTTCTCTTGTCCTTTGAAGCTCCTTGAAATGCCCGTCTATGCTGTCAATCAGCTCCGATGCAGCAAGGCGGATGGTTTCAAGGGAGCCCTTTAACTCGGACAGTTCTTTTCCGCTGCTCCAGCCTGCAACATATCCGAAAGAATACTCGGATGTATCAAGTCCGTAACGCTGGCATACGGTATAGGCGACGCTTTCCGCCTCAACCTCGCGGGTACGCTGGTTCGGGCGATTTTCTTTTTCCTCTTTCGGTGCATTTAAGTCAATGTCGTGCAGTTTTGCATGGGCGATTTCGTGAATGGCAGTCTTTAGTATTTGCAGCTCGCTCATGTTATCGTCAATCGCAATTCTTTTTTTCGCAAGGTGATAGTAGCCGTGAGCGCTTCCCTCGATATGTTCAAGGGCAATCGGAACGGGAGAAGCCTTTTTCAGTGCTGTAAAAAAATCCTCATACTGCGACACATCGCCTGTCAGCTCATCTACTCCGATAGAGGGTAGCTCTTTTCCCTCCGTCTGTGATACATCAAACACCGATACCACCTTGTAGGCCGGGATGGTGATTTCCTTTTCTTCGGTAATTGCATTTCCGTCCGCTCCGACAAGTGGCATATTGGTTTTCGGGTCAAGCTTTTCCGTTTCCTGCTTTACCTTAAAAGGGGCAGGAGCGATAATGCGGATTCCTTTTTCTCCCTTTTTGACCGTTCTTCCGTGCGTATTTTTCCACGCATTAAAGCCTGCAATCAGGGAAGCGTCGGGCTTTTGCAGGGCAATCAGCATGGTATTGTTAAAGCTGTAATGATGAAACTTTGACATGACGCGAAGATATTCCTTGTACCTTTCGCTTTCAAAAACTTCTAATATTCCCTGCTCCAAACGATCTGTGATTTCCTTTAGTCTGTCCTTTTGATTTTCAGAGGTCAGGACAATGGGGGAAACTTCTTTTATTTCTTCCGTTTGTTCCATGTATGGCATAAATTTTCTCCTTTCATTTTTAAGGGTCTGGGACTATCCCAGAAAATATAAATCTCCGCCGCCGCAGATGCGGAAAACGGAGATTTTTTACTGAAAGGGTACCCCATTCCTATGCTTGCTATTCTTCTTTTTTCTTCCTCTCTATCTCAATACGGTAGTTCACATACTTATCTTTGGTATCACAAAGAACCACATTTCCGTCATAGGTTTTGCCTGTTTTGTGAGAGTAGATGCTCTTTACCTTTACTTTTTTATCTTTTAGAAGTGTGGATGCAATCTTTGGGGTAAATACGATTTTCCTATCTTCAAAGAAGCGGTCATTCTTCCACATAGAAAAGCGGCAATCCCTGTTACTGCAATAATAGTTCTTCTTTCCCTCATAAACGGGACTTTGGCAGCGCGGGCATAAGCCGATTACCGTTTTTTCCTGCTTGAAAAGTTCTGCTTTTACTTTTTCGGCGTCTGCTTTTTCTACAAAGTCTTTTGTGAGTGCTTCAATCTTTTCCATAAAGCTGTCCGCATCCGTTTCTCCTTTTGCAATCCTTGAAAGCTCGTTTTCCCACTCGGCTGTAAGAAGCGGAGAGGTAAGCGTTTCGGGAAGCACGGAGATAAGGTTCATTCCGTCTTTTGTCGGGATAAGCTGTTTTCCTTTTCTGGTAACAAAGCCTGCTTTGATGATTTTTTCAATGATCGCGGCACGGGTGGCGGGAGTACCTAAGCCTTTCCGCTCCGCATCCTCTGTGGTTTCCTTATTTCCCGCACGCTCCATAGAAGATAGAAGCGTGCTTTCCGTGTATGCCTTTGGGGGAAGCGTATCATGCTCCGTAACCTTGATTGGGAAGCTGTCAAAGCTTTCTCCATCACAAAATGCCGGAAGCTCTTTTTCGTTTTCTTTAGTCTGCTTTTCTTTCAGGTTCATAAGAAATAGTGCTTCAATTTCTTTCCAGTCGGAAGATAGAACCGTCTTTCCCTTTGCCGTAAAGGTATAATCTTCGCAGCTAAATATCGCCGTAACCGTTTCATATACATTAGAAGAAGCGGAAGCCATAAGAAGCCTTGCACCTGCAAGAAAGAGAATGTTTCGCTCACTTTCGGGAAGCAGGGAAAAATCCGTTTTTTCAAGCTCCATTGTAGGAATCACGGCATGGTGATCCGATACCTTATTGCTGTTAAGAAGTCCGGTAACCTCCGGAATAAAGGAAGTACTTTTCATAAAGGAAAACTTTGATAAAAGAGTACGGATAACCTTATCCGCCGTTTCTTTCATATCGTCCGTCAGGTAATTGCTGTCCGTTCTCGGATAGGTTAAAAGCTTCTTTTCATAAAGGCTCTGCGCAAGGTCAAGGGTCTGCTTTGCGGTGTACCCGAAAATGCGGTTTGCTTCCTTTTGAAGTGCGGTAAGATCAAAGAGCTTCGGCGGCAGCGCTTCTTTTTTTTCAGAGGTAATAGAAGTGCAGACTGCCGTTTTTCCTTTGCAGGATGTTGCTATTTTTTCTGCCGCTTCCTTATTTGAAAATCTATCGCTTACAGCTTCCGTACCGTCTAAAACAAGGTGCACATGGTAATACTTTTCTTTCTTGAAATTGGTAATCGCATCGCTTCGATCCGCAAGTATTTTTAAGGTCGGGCTCTGCACCCGTCCTACATTCAAGGTATGGTTATATAAAAGGGAAAAGAGGCGGGTTGCATTGATTCCGACAATCCAGTCCGCTTTTGCTCTGCACAGGGCGGACTGATAAAGGCTGTCATAGTCCGCTCCGTCTTTCAGGTTTTCAAAGCCTTTTCGGATTGCGCTTTCTTCCATAGAGGAAATCCACAGCCTTTTTACAGGCTTCTTGCAGCCTGTTTTTTCCATAACAAAACGGAAAATGAGTTCTCCCTCGCGTCCACTGTCGCAGGCGTTTATAACCTCGGTAACATCATTTCTAAACAAAAGTGTCCTTAATACTGAAAAACGCTTTTCCTTATCCTTCGATACGGTAAGCTGCCATGTTTCAGGCAGGATGGGTAAGGCTTCAAGGCTCCACTTTTCATAGCACTTTCCGTAACAGGACGGCTCGGAAAGCTCTGCAAGGTGTCCGATGCACCAAGATACAAGAAATTCCTCGCTTTCCATATATCCGTCCTTTTTCGTTTCTATTCCAAGGGCAGCAGCAATCGATGCCGATACACTCGGTTTCTCGCATATAATTAACTTCATATCTGATCCTTTCTAAAGCTCCGGTTCGCTTTTTTCTTTTATTTTCCTGATACAATATCCGATGCATGGGGACTTTCCCCTGTAAGGGCAGCCCTCACATTTTGAGAAAAAGGAAGCAGGCAGCTCTTTTTCGGGCCGCCCGCATTTCGGTTTTTCCGTCATCAATCGTTCATAAATACTGTCTGTAAACCATGTCATACTGTTTCATCCGGCTCTGCTTCTTCTAAAGCTTCCTCGCCGTCCTCGTTATCTTCCTCTGTAAAATCCTCCTCATAGTCCTCAAAATCAAATTCGTCAAGCTCTGTTGTACCCTTTACATCCTGCTTCGGCTTTAGAATCTTGAAATAATAGAAAGCACCGCCTGCAAGTCCAATAATGAGAATAAGAGATAACACAATCATTCCGGCAGGATTCTTTTTCTCTGGCTTTTCTTCTGCCTTCGGTTTTTCCGCCTCCGACTCTTTCTGTTCTTCCTCTTTTGGAAGCTCCGGCTTTGCGCTCAGGCTGTCCTTTTCATCAATAATGGAAATCAGATCCTTTTCGTCCACCTGATTTAAGAAATGAACCGTGTTTTCTCCCTGTGCCGCGTGGTCGATTACGATATAGAAGTAATTTCCTCCCTTGCTTTTTACAATGATAAATTCCTTGTCCTTTGCGGCATCGCCCTTAACATTATCCACAAGGCTCATGTTGCCGTCCGGGGTAAGGGGCGTTTTTTCTTCTTTCTTTTCCTCTGTTTTTACATTGCTGTCATTGGTAGTTTCGCCACCGTTTGCATAAGCGGGAATTGAAAAGCCGCCCATAAGGATCAGGGCGGCAAAGAGAGCTGTCATTATTCTTATCATGATTTTATTCTTCATTTTCCATATCCTCCATAAACTCATTTTCATTTGCTGGTGTATCAGGAATTACACCCTTTGCCAAAAATACGGAAAGCTCGGCAGGGGTCATGTGAAGTGATCTTACCATCTGCACGATTTCAAGATTTTCCGCCTCCGTTTTCTGCATTTCAAGCTCTTTTAGCTTGCCTTGCTGCTCCGTGATTTTCTCACGGGTCTTTTGAATTTCCTTTTCGATTTTCAGGATTTTCTTGTTTAGCATAAATGTTTTTCTCCTTTCATTTTTTCTTAATCCCAGTTCATCAGGCCGTAGCCTTTGATATAGCCGGAATTTAAGTCATAGCTTTTTATCTTGCAGGCATCGCCTGAATTACCCTCAACGGTATAAACACGGCTTCCGTCCGTTCCGATAACAATTCCCACATGATCGGCTCCTCCGTCGCCGTCCCAGTCAAAGAAGATGGCATCGCCCGGTGCAATATTTTTATAGCCTCTTGCTCCCCATTGACCGCGTGAGGTAAACCAAGGAACGCCCTGCGACTGACAGCCTGCAAAACGTGGCTCGCTTTTTCCAGCCTTGTGATAGCACCAAGATACAAAGCAGGCGCACCATTCCACGCGTCCGTTAAAGCCGTACCAGCTCCAGTATGGATGGCCGCCCACATTTCCGACCTGCTTCTTTGCAAGATTTACAAGCTCCGGATTTCCGAGGCGAGTGCCGTTCACAAAGTGAACGCCGCTTAAATCCTCCGATGCGCTTCCATCAGGGGAGCCTCCGCCGAATACAAGAGGTTTGTTTCCGCTGGTTTCAAGATAGACGCGGTACATTTTAAGCTTTTCTTCATTTAGGATTTCTCTTGCAATATCTGAAAGCGGTTTCGTTTTCAGCCTTACATGAAGAATGTAATAGTTGTACGGGACTTTTTCCTCCGTGGTTTCTCCGATGTCCGGATTGGTATGGGTTTCTGTTCGGTATCGTACTTCGATTTCTTCTTTTAAGGTCAAGGAATACTGCTTTATGAAAATCTTCTGTAAGTCTGCTTGCACTTTGGAAAGGGTATAGCTTTGATGTTTTGCCGTAAGGATGGAAGCAAGCTCATGGGGGTTGTGCCCGATGCCGTCAAGCTCATATTTATACTTGTCATAGCCGGGATGATCCTTTTCTACATTGTCGATTTTCCCCTGCAGCTCATTTTCCATAGCGGCATAGGCATTTTCCACCGCCACAAGATCGCTGTCCTCGGATGTATAGCTTGTGCCTAAAATTCCGTTAAAGCCTCCCGATAAAAGAGAGGAACAGGAAGATAAGCCGGTAAAGATCAGAATGAATATGAGAAGCAGAGCTATCAAAATTGCAACTCCCCGTCTATGCCTTATAACAAATGAGCCTGCCTGTTTTGTCTTTTCCGCGGATTTCCTTGCCGCCTTTGCCGCGTCCTTACCTTTCTTGCGAAGCTCCGCCGCATACTTCTTCTTTATCTTCCTTTTCTGCCACATACGGCTAACGGGGTTTGCAGATGACAGATTCGGGTTTTCATACATGGCTTTCTTATAGAAATACCTTGCATTTGCCTTTTCAGCGGCTTTCTCCGCTTTTCTTGCCTTGCGGTAGGGCTTTAGCTTCTGATTTCTGTAATTTTCTCTTGCCTTTCTTACGCTGAATCTTCCAAGTGTTTCTGCGGCTTTTTCGTTTTTGTGGGCTGCTTCAATGCCTGCATTGTCATGCTCCGTTTCATGGATTTTCTTATGCACAAAGGCGCCGGCTTCATCAAGGGCAGGAGAAAGAGGGTTTCTGCCTTTTCCTTTTCCGATAGGCTTTTCCTTTTCTTCAAAGTGAAGCCTTGATTTTCCTTTGCCTGATCTTTCATCAAATTCACGGTCAAAGGAAAGAGCCTTTTTCTTTGGGATTTTATCCATTGCCTTATCAAGACGATCCGCCGCCTGATCGGATTTTTTAATATATCTTTGAAGCTCCGGGATATTTCTTTCTTCCTCGGTAAAGGTAAGCCTTGAGTATTTTCTTTGCATGATTTTTTCCGAAGTAACATCCTCATTTATCACATTATCCGGCTGTGGATTCTCTTTTGCTTTCGCTGATATGTTTTCCGTTTCTCCAGTTGTCATGTTTTCTCTTAAAAGTCCATCCCGGCTCATTTTTTGCCTGTACTTATCGCGGGGCTTTAGAGGTTCTTTCAAATTGCATCACCTTCCTTTCCTGAAAAGACGCAAGCGCTTTTGCAGCGTCCAAGCTCAATATCTGCAATGTATTTAAGTATCGGGTAAACCTGCGCGGGAACGACGGCATTACCAAGAGCCTTTAATCGCTTTACCCTATCTTTTTTATCTTCTGTAAGCCTCGGAATATCCGTAGGTTCCGTTATCCAGAGGAGATTTCCGTCCATGCTCGCGGGAATCCCATCAGCCACTCCGCCCACTCCGGATTGAAGCGAAGATTGGGTGCTGCATCCTTTTCCAGATAATAGATTGCTTCTGAAAGATTCGCCGACCAGTGCCCCGTTTTCTTCTTTCTGCGAAAGGAGCCCGCAGGAGATAGGACTACCTGCGGCACTTTCGGACGCGTTCCCGTGTCGGAAGCAAGGGGCGTAGGAAACATCTGCCCCCACGATAAAAGTTCGCTTGCGTTCATGCCACGCGCCGACGCTACAAGCAGGAAGTACGAATGTCCAAACGGCATATCCCGCTTTCTCCAAGTCAAGGATCGTTTTGTTGAGCCCCATATTGATGAAGTTAGCAACATTTTCGCCAAGCACGAAACGGGGCTTAAGTTCTCTAATAACTCTGCACATCTGCGGCCAGAGATAACGGGGGTCTGTAAAGCCCTTTTTTGCTCCGATGGCGGAAAAGGGCTGACATGGGAAGCCCCCGGATATGAGGGTAACACTGTCTTGTCCTGTTTTTTCAATAAATGCCTCCTTTGTAACTGTGGTAATATCCTGAAAACGCGGAACATCCGGCCAATGCTTTTTTAATACGGCATTCGGAAAGTCCGCCCATTCACATTGACAAAGGGTAGAAAAGCCTGCGGCTTCCGCCGCAAGGTCGATTCCTCCGATTCCGGTAAACAGGCTGAAATGGGTTAGTTTCTTCATTCGCCGCTCACTTCCTCCGGCTTTGTCGTCATAACCTTGTAAAGCTTTGTATCTTTCGGGAAATGATCTACAAATGGCAGAATCACATTTCCGTAAAAGAGAAGTCCTTCGCCGGATTCCGTATGGGTTACATATTTCATCTGCTGAGGAGAAATATTAAGCTGCTTTGCAAGGATAGTTCTGTCGCTTACCGCCTGATTAAGCATCAGCACAAAGTCACTGTTTTCAAAGATATTTTCTACCTCGCGGCTGGAAAGCAAATCCTTGACATTCTGCGTGATCCCTGTCGGGATTCCTGACCATTTTCTGAAACGCTTCCAGATTTCAACGCTGTATGCGGCGGTCTGTTCCTCACGAAGCAGAAGATGAAATTCGTCCATGTAGTAGCGGGTTGCTTTCTTTTTTGCTCTGTTTATGGTAACGCGGTTCCATATCTGATCCTGCACAATGAGCATTCCAAGCTTTTTTAACTGCTTTCCAAGGCTCTTTATATCAAAGCACACAAGGCGGTTAGAAAGCTCTACATTGGTTCTATGGTTAAATACATTAAGAGAACCTGTTACATAAAGCTCAAGGGCTGCCGCAACTCTTTCCGCTTCTGGCTCCGGCTGTCTTAAAAGCTCCTCGTATAAATCTCCCAAGACAGGCATCCTTTCCGGCAGAGGATCTGCAAGAAACTCTCTGTAAACCGTTCTGACCGCACGATCGATAACCGTTTTTTCCACCGGCGAAAGTCCTTCCTTTCCTCCGACTACAAGCTCGCAAAGGGAAAGGATAAAATCCGATTTTAGTGCAAGGGGGTTATCATCCTCGCTGTAATTAAGGTTTATATCCATCGGATTGATATACTCTTTGCTTGTGGGAGAAATGCGGATAACCTGACCGGAAAGACTGTTTACCAAAGGGGCATATTCGGCTTCCGGATCTGATATATAAATGTCATCATTCGTAATTAAAAAGGCGTTTGTAATTTCACGCTTTGCCGCAAAGGATTTACCTGAACCCGGTGTTCCGAGAATCAAGCCGTTCGGATTTTTCAGCTGCTTTCTGTCACATAAAATCATGTTGTTACTAAGAGCGTTAAGCCCGTAGTAAAGGGCTTCTCCGCCCTGAAAAAGCTCCTGCGTGATAAAGGGAATGAATACGGCGGTGCTTGAGGTGGTAAGTCCTCTTTGAATTTCAATTTCATTTCTTCCAATAGGAATGCTTGACATCAAGCCTTCCTCCTGCTGAAAGTCAAGGCGGGTTAAGGCACAGTTATATTTCTGTGCGATTCCTGCGGCGGCGAACACATCGTTATCCAGCTTTCTTTTGCTATTCGCCATATTCACCACTAAAAAGGTAACAAGAAACATTCTTTCGTTTCTGCTCTGTAAATCTTGCAATAGATTTTTCGCCTCACCTCCGTAGGTGGCAAGGTCGGACGGGATGATGTCCATGTCATAGCCGCTTCTGACCGCTTTTTTCTGCTCGTCAATCTTCATCTTGTCAAGGTCGGTGATTTTTCTTTTTATGGTTTTGATTGCCTCCGCCTGATCGATGCTTTTGATATGCAGGTTTACGATCATTCCCGTTTCCAGATCCAAAAGGTCAGACAGGATGCGGTCGTTTAATTCCGGCGCCAAGATTTCAAGAAAGCTCACCGCGCCAAGCTTACTACCCATACGAAAGGTTCTGCCTTCCCCAAAGTAAAAAGAGGACGGTGCGATAAAGTCCTTTGTCGATAATCCTGACGGCACAAGGTAGTCCCAAGAGAAGAAAAAGGGTTCTCCCTCCGGATGAAAAATGCCGTGCATGGTTTTCAGTCTTTCATATCCATTCATGGAATGAGCACTTACGCCAAGCACCTTGAAATTGTTTAACATATCCGTTTCAATGCGGTTAAGCCTTGCCTTTGCCGCATTCATATTTTCCGCTTCCACGCTGAATGTTACGAATTTCAGCTTTACAAGACCGTTGTTTCCTTTGGAAAGCTGATTAGAAAGCATGGCCTGATACTCGCTTCTTATGGACTGAAAACCATCCTCACGCATTGGAATTTCGATTGCGGCCTTTGCTTCTCCGCGGCTTCCCTGATTGATAAAGGAAAGCTGCACATCCACAGAGGAATCAAAATAGTTTAGAAAATCGCACCAGTTTTCAAAGATAGCGGTTTTATCGTCCGCTCCCGCAAGCTGATAATTGATGTCGGAAAAGAAAATGCACTTGCTGTATCTGTTTTCTGTTACTCTGCATATCCCGTCCGGGTGCATAGAAAGGTAAGGGATGCTCTCCTGCGCAGAAGATGCCTTTTTATCCGGCTTTGCTTTGTTGATCAGCTCCGAAATCTGTTTCTTTTCGCTTCTTGTGAGCTTTCTTTTATTTTTTACGCTGTTTTTTTCCTTTGTTTTGTCCTTTAACAATATGAAATACCTCCTTTTCAAGTTTTCTCTGCTTTATGAGAACGGCATAATAGTTTCTCGTCCTGTATGGACGCTCTTTCTTTCGGATAAACTTTGTCTGCACGATATGCTTTAAGACGACCTCAAGGGGCTGTCCGTGCTTTTCGTACATAGCAAATAGAAAAAAGGGAAGCATCACTAAAATCATGAAAAAAGCCGCAAGGCTTGTTCCTGCGCTTCCCTTTAGGAGAAAGAAAACAGGCAGCCCTGCGATTAAGGCTGCCGTAAAGCAAATGATCTGCCTTTTTGTCAGGTTAAAGGCAACCTTTGTCTTGACCTTTGTTAAGTCCTTCGGTACGGGTACATACGCCATAAAAACCTCCTTTCCATCAAAGCGTAATATTGCTTTTTACTTCATTTCCCCATATATCCCAGCCGGGACTTTCTTTTCTTGCAAAAAGCTCGATTCGCGGAATATCTCCCATAAGAGCGACAATCTTTTTTCTTGCTTCCTCCGGTTTTTTGCTGTGTTCTTCTATGGGGCTTATGATAAGCTGGTGAATATTTTTCGCCTGCCTTTTGGGATGTCCTTTTGTTGCAAGAAGGCAGATTTCCGCATTTCCTCTTGTCCAAAAGCCAAGCCCGTAAAACCATGTGCCTGCTTTCCTGTTTGTTTTCAGCCATACGAAAGCAACCGTCTTATACTGAAAGCCCCATGCCTTGATAAGCTGCAGGGCTTCTTTTAGCTGCGGGAAAGTAGCCCATAAAAAAAGTACGCAGTCCTTTTCCGCAATTTCAGAAACGGGAAGCGCACAAAGTTCCTCTATGCTCATGGTGGGGTAGTGATTTTCCGCCGCGCCCTGCACCTTGCTTCTTTCGTACCTCCACGGCGGATCGGCATAGATAATGCTGTATTTTTTACTGATTGTTCTGATTCCTCCTTTACATGAGGGCTAATGTGCCCCGAAAATTGATTTTGAAATGGCACTTGATTTTAGAAGCATAAAGCAAAGCAGCACGGTATATGCCGCAAGGGAAAATATCGCGGTATGCAGGTTGTCCGATACGGTCATAGCCTTTACCAAGACGGCATAGATTCCGACGCATACCATGATTAAAAAGCCCTGAAAACCAAGTGCAAATAAACTTTTCAGATAGTTGTTTCCGATCTGTCCCCATTCCTTGTTTGTCATAGTGGCAAATGGAATCGGGGCGACGGAGCAGACTAAATAGATCTCTATCATTCTGCCGTAGATGACAACGGTAATAAAAATGGACATAATCTTCATAGAAAGGCTCACAAGTCCGGTTTCTATGGAAAGGAGCAGAAGCTCCGGTATCTCCATATTCTTTAATTTATCTCCCATAGAGCTTATGGTTGAAGAAATATCCATGCTGGTGTCTGAACTGATTACACCGGCTGCACCCGATACGACGTGCTGCGCCACATCGAATACCGCCATAGTAATATCAAAGGTATGGGTAACGATAAATACCGCTACCCATGCCTTGAAAAACCACTTAAAAAACATAAAGGTGTCCAGCTCGTGCAGATTATTTTTATCAATAATCATGCTGATAAGCTCATAGCAAAGAACATAGGTAATGACAAGTCCTGCGATAGGGACGATCACATTTTCCGACAAGGTTTTTATCATGGAAAATACGCTGCCGTTCCAGCCCTGCGGGGTCTTGCCTACCTCTGCCGCTATGGTTCCTACCTTTTCGTTGACATCGCCAAGCAGAGCTTCAAGATTTCCCTGAATGGATCCGATTAAAATTTCCTTGATCCATTCATTGATTGCATCAAGTATGCTCTGCACGTGTTACCTCCTTATCCGAACAGTCCGCGAAGAAGTGGAACAAGGGTTGTACCGATCAGGGCAACGCCTCCTCCAGCCATTAGCTGCTTAATACCCTGTGATTTTGCGCCGGATAGTGATAGGTAATCCTTTGATGTTATCTCCGGATTTTCCCCCACTTCACACCGTGCATGCGACTTTCACCGCACACGGCGTTCCATCACAAGAAAGATTTTCACGTTTTAACTAAGACTTACACACTTCGTAACAAATTATTTTTTCTCTAAATTAGTGGCAATTCTGCCATTTTTCTAAGCTTATTACATTTCTCAATCTGCTTGTTTGTTAAGCCAAGCTCTTTTATATATTTTTGGATTGTATCTTCTTTTGTTGCATGGATGAGTATATGAACTGCTTCTGTAACAAGAATTAAGTTGCTGTAACTGTCTGTACCGCCTTGTTCAAGCGGTATCTTGTGATGGCAATGTATATCGTTTGGTGTAAGTTTTATTCCTGTTACTCCACATCTGCCATATTGAGCTGCAAAGAGCGAAATTCTGTTGTCTGCAAATTCTATGCTTTTATCAAGCACAGGGTGCTTCATCAGCCAGACAAGTGTATCTACATCAATTTGTAGATTTTTATGAATGAAAGCTCTACCCTTTACAGTGTATTTATTTACAGCCTTTTTCTTATGTTTTGCGTCCTTTGTCCTTATATATCCCACTGGAATTAACGGATGTCCATTAAGGAAGCGAAGCTGTTTACTTTTTCCATATTTTTCTTTGATAAATCCTTTGTTTAGTGTTCCACCGGTTTTAATATCAAGTCTGTTGTTCATCTGCTTTTTAATGTGAAAGGCTATTTTAGCAAAGTCCAAACTCACGTTTGTTGCTATTTGGTAATAATTATGCAAGCCTGAAACAGTGGCATTATACTTGGCTATTGCTTTGTACTGCTCCTTTTCGTTTGCAGGTCTTTTTATATCCGCAACACATTTAGAAATATCTTCTTTTGCATTTTTCAGTGCCTTATCACTTATATGCGACTGTACAACAAACTTTTTGCCTTTTGGTTTAACCTTAAGCTTGAAGCCTAAGAACTCCGAATACCTTTGTTTTAGATTTGTTATTTTAGATTTTTCTTCACTCACATTTAGTTTTAATCTGTCTTGCAACCATTTTGTAACTGCCTGATAAGTTCTTTTTGCATCGTAGTAATTACGGCAAAATATCTTGAAATCATCAGCATACCTTACAATGTATATTTCTTTTAGCTTGCTTGTCCTTAAAGCTCTGTAGGTATGGCTTTTTATCTCTGTTCCTTGACTGTTCGTTCTCTGTTTATATGGATAATGCGTGGGCATTGTCAGCCATTGAGAAGAAACCCACCAATCTAATTCGTTCAAGACTACATTAGATAGTAGCGGTGATAATATACCGCCTTGTGGTGTTCCCTTTGTTGGTGTAATTACCTTTTTATCGGGAATAACAATATCTGCTTTCAGCATTTCCTTAATGATACAAAGTAACTTTTTGTCTTGGATTCCCAAATTCCAAAGTTGCCTTATGAGCTTTGCATGATATACATTGTCGAAAAATCCTTGTATATCAATATCAACCACATAATGTAAGTGCTGTATCTGCATTAGTCTTGCACATTCTGCAATAGCGTGTTCCGTACTCCTGTTAGGTCGAAACCCATAGGAGCTGTCATGAAACTTGGCTTCACATATCGGCTCTAATATTTGCAAGATACATTGTTGTACAATTCTGTCTACAATAGTCGGTATTCCTAAAGGTCTTATTTTCCCGTTAGGCTTTAGTATCTCCACTCTCTTAACAGGACGTGGTTTATACCAATGAAACTGTTTTTGTATGAGAGAAATGTATTCTTCTTCATTTAGCTTGGACAGATGTTTTATTGTTCTGCCATCTACTCCGGCTGTATGACTGCCTTTGTTCCCTTTGATACTTCGATAAGCGAGTTTTATATTTTCTCTTGAAGTTATCAGCTCCATTAAATTTGAAAACACTTTATTATTACCGCTATCTTCATATAAATCATCAAGGACTTTTTGCAAGTCATAGTATTCCGTATAACGGATTTTGCTTTGTTTCAGTGTTTGTTTCGAAGTGGACACAGTCACCATCTCCTTTCGGATTTGATTTTCTTTGTCATACTCGAAGCTGTGTTTGTCTTAATTTCAGTTCTTGTACTTTCCTGTGACTGGTGGCTATCCCTCCACGAACTTATTATTTTCGCTTCATAGGTACTGTGCCACCGCTTTCACCAAGATAAAGAATGGTTATATGCTGTTTTTACAGTCATTTTCCCATTCAACACTTCATTAGCATTAGACTGCTTCCATGTTCCCGGCTTACCACGTTCCGACAATCTTATCTTTGAATACGTTTAGGTTCTTCCTCTAAGCCTGTGTTTAGTTTTCACCATATCGCCTGTAACGATATATGGATTTTCATAACAACCATTCTTACTCATCCACAAACACCCCATCTTTGATGGGAATTGCCGTTAGGCAAATTCAAACGTTTAGACTTGTACATTCGGAAGTACGTCAGTGCTTTGGTATACACATTCTCACCATGCGTATTCGACACCCGGCATATAGGTAGCACCGTCCACCTCTGAACAGCTTTCGTGTCTGATATGAAATACCAGTCTTACGGCTACTCTCTGCCGACTTCACCGAGCTTTTGACAATGAAATAGTCTAATATTCATTGCCAATCGGAGTATCAGTGTAGGCATTTCAGGGCGTTACCCCGTCATTCTACCTATCAGATTGTCAGTTCTCCTAAGTTTCAAACTTTATGTCCTTCTACTTAGTGCATAAGCTTTTCACTTATGAACGTGTCGCACGATTGTCGTTCCCATATCCTTCCAAAAGGTTTACAATGCCCCAGATTCCAAGACCTGCGCCAAGTGCGATAACAAGTGTCTGTAATACTCCGACTGCTGAATTAAAAAATCCCATAGATTCATCCTTTCTGCCGATACTTCGGCTAAACATAATTTTGTGTGTTTGATTTCCTCATAAAAAAACCGCCTGTTTCGGCGGATAAGCGTTCAGGCATCAGGCGCCCTTGCTCTATATACTGCTGTCTTATATATCAAGTTTGTCCTCCTTCTTTTATTCTTCCGTTAATTTCTCTGCATCGATTTCATAGTAGTCAAAGACTTCATTTTGCCTTACGACAGCAGGGCGGCGTTTGATATACCTTTCCGCATCAAAAGAGTTTTTCTTGTCATAGTCAGAAAGATATTTGTAATTGGGGTGCTTTGTAATATCGTACTTATCCGAAAAGAACGGTCTTACACCTCTGATTTGCAGGATGCACTTTCCTCCGTCCATTACTGCGATTTCATCCTGCGTCATAAGCTCTTTACCGAGCTTTTGATAGTTCAGTCCGTGAGATAGCTCCCGTCCTCTTGTTTCAGAGGTATTAAAGCTGTCGATGGTTTCCTTACCGAGTATTTCAGATACGTCCTTTAGCGTTGTTTTTTCCTTGCCTCCAAGAAAGAGGAAGCTGTCGCAATTTCCTGTGATGGTGTCCGCATTCTCCTTATATATGGCTTTAAGCTGGGACTGGGACTGCAAAATAATAGAAGCCGATATTTCGCGGCTTCGGATGGTGGCAATCAGCTTTTCAAACTTTGGAATCTGCCCGATATTTGCAAACTCATCCAAAAGGCAGCGCACATGAATGGGGAGCCTTCCGCCGTACACATCGTCGGCTTTGTCGCAAAGAAGATTAAAAAGCTGGGTGTAAAGAATACTTACAACAAAGTTAAAGGTGTCATCTGTATCGCTTATAATAACAAAGAGTGCGGTTTTTCGATCCCCTATGGTATCAAGCTCCATTTCATCCTTTTCTAAAAGTTCTCGAAGCTCTCGGATGTCAAAGGGGGCAAGACGGGCGCCGCAGGAAATTAAGATGGAGGATCTTGTTTTCCCTGCGGAAAGAAGAAACTTCTTATACTGCCTTACCGCAAAATGCTCCGGGTCTTTTTCCTCTAATCTCTGAAACATTAGGTCAACCGGACTTTGAAATTCCGGGTCATCTTCACGGGATTCCGATGCGTTTATCATTTCAAGAAGCGTGGTAAAATTCTTTTCTTCCTCCGGCGCTTCATAGAAGATATATCCGATTAAGGCAGAGTAGAAAAGGCGTTCCGATTTCGTCCAGAAGTCCTCGGCGGCTTTTTCGCCGTCGCCTTTGGTGTTCATAATGATTGTGTTTACCAGCTTCAAAATATCCTTTTCGCTTCGGATATATGCAAATGGGTTATACCGCATAGACTTTTTGAAATTGATGGTATTAAGCACCTTGATCTTATATCCGCCTCGCTTAAGGAGCTTCCCGCAAGAGAGAAGCAGCTCGCCTTTCGGGTCGGTAACTACATAGGAACTGTGCATCTGCATAAGTGACGGCTTTACAAAAAACCGCGTCTTTCCGCTTCCTGATCCTCCGACCACAAGGATGTTTTTATTTCTTGCGTACTTCGGATTTTTCGGGCGGCTGTTCATGGTAATGCACTCCGTTTTGGTAAGAGGAATGTTGTTCCTAAATACCGGATCAATATATGGTTTTATGTCTTTTTTATTTCCAAAACGGGCTGATCCGTACTCTGTACCTTTCCTGTATTTTTTTGCATTTTTTCCTTTCACATAGACAGCAAAACGAATGAGTGCAGCCGCTATAACTCCGATAAAAAGATCGGATAAGTGAAAGCTGATAAGGGGAGAAGAAAAGGCTTCTGTCATTCCTTTTGGAAAATGAAG
>ERZ773066.474-NODE-474-length-22910-cov-5.887377_pt1 | contig 22910 bp, 21 predicted proteins | sample MGYA00580573_ERZ773066 | MGnify/ENA primary metagenome ERZ773066 (study PRJEB29015, sample SAMEA2738128) | human oral metagenome | biome: human oral; feature: human-associated habitat; material: saliva | place: China | collected 2203 ... | reverse complement strand
GTAGCTTAACGCCTTTATCTAAAAGAGCAATATTCCCATTTATACACCTTGTTGTGTAAGAACCTGAAAGTTTCTTTTTGTGAAATTTTGGAAAACTAGCGTTTTTCTTAAAGAAATTCGAAAATGCTGCTGCTAAGTTATTGTTGGCAGACAATAAAGCTCTCGAATCAACTTCTTTAAGCCAAAGAAATTCCCGTTTAAGTGAAGTCAGTAAATAACTAAAGCTATTTCGAGTACAGAAAGACTCGTCATTTTCGTGAGCTTTAATACTCTCCTCAAGCATATAGTTATAAACAAAACGAGAGCAGTCAAACGTCTTTAAAATAAGATCCTGCTGCTCTTTGCTTGGATATATTCTATACTTAATTGCTTTATTTGCCATCTTCTCTCCTTTTTAAGCAAAGCAAGAGAGAGGGAAGCCCCTCTCTCTTATACAAAATCAATCATTAAAACAAAGGAAAGTGAACTACTCCAACTTATAGAAGTTAGAGCTTCTTGCTTCAACCACTACTGCGCAGGCTATCCCAAAGGACAACTCAACGTCTTACGCAATGTCCACAAGCGTTACTTCGGGCAGTTCCTGCCCTAGATAAAGGATTTAGGCTAGTAGTCTAAGTCCTTCTTTTTTTATGTTTATTTAGTTATATTATAGCATACCCAGCCTATTTCCCCAATAGCTTTTTCTTTCTTTTTTCAGAAAGTTTCATTGGAAGCCTAAATTTCATCTTTCGCCTCTTTTTCTTGTATGCGAGATATTCTAGTAGAAATTCCAGAAACGACTCGTTATTTACTCCAATGATAGCAAAAAGCACTACTGGTATAACTAGTATTATATATGCCACTATTTTTATAATTATGTCATATGGATAAAATATAATTTTCCATACAAGTGTAAGTAATAAGCCTATAACTACGGCTTCTATCATATTTCTCTTTTTAAACCTTCCCCCAAGAACTCCACCATCATCTCCTATATTGATTGGGATGAAATACTGGGCCTGTTCATAATTGTCATCATCATACATATTAATCTCCTTAAAGCAAAAGGAGCGGAAAACCCGCTCCTTCGCCGAAAATAAAAATGAAAAACCAATCTTTTGTTTACACCAAAGAAAGGAGTGGACCTAAGCCCATATTTATTATAACATATCAAGCTTCAAATCCAATAGGCTTAGGTGATTATTTTCTGAAACCTTTACCTTTTTCGATCAAAGTTTCTGGATCTACCGATACAGCAGGATTATCCGCTCCGTTTCCGTTGTCTCCTTTGTGTACTCGAAAGTGAAGGTGATAACCATATTTACCGTCACCGTTACCAACATTACCTACTTGTTGACCCTTCTTTACTGTCTGCCCTTTAGAAACTGTGATTGCCGACATATGGCCATATAGCGTTGAATATCCATTAGGATGTAAAACAATTACATGCTTTTGATAGCCACTACCATAACCAGCATAAACAACCTTACCGTCTTCTGCTGAATAAACGGGCGGCGTTTTAACGCCAACAGTAACCATATCTAGTCCATCATGAAAGCCTCTCATGTGACCTGGTCTCTTACCCCATCTTCCATCAGATGTTCTTGTCGCAATAATAGTCCAAGATGCATTACCAAGCGGATTACCAAGCTTACCAGAACCAACTGTTCCCATTAGACCGCTTCCATCAGCACTTCCTTCACCGCTCCCATAATCATGATTGCCATAAAGCATTTCCATATGGTTATCAGCAGTAGTCGTTACAACATCACCGACTCTTGTGTCTTTGCCAGCAAGTAGCACCCCGTCTTCGGTTTTATATATATCATCTGGATTCATCCCAAATACGCTAGACATAATCTTATCTGACGAAGCTGGTTTAATTTCAACAGAAGCATAAACCTTTTTACCTTCATCATTTTCGACTATATCACCATAGACAACATCATAAAGCTCTCCATTATGGCTACTTAACGCTTCTTCTAGGTCTTTCTTAGGCTGCGTATGCCTACGCCATTCCTGATATTTAAATTTAAGTCTATCCCATGTAAAGAACTTAACTGTCTTATAAGCTTTACCAACCCATGTTTTTGGTTCTTCTTTATCAGCCTCAATTTTTGGTACGGGATATAGCTGATCTTCTTTTACAGAAAAAGCAGCAAGTATTAATGCCATCTGCCTAGAACCAGCACCTATATTGCTTGGGTCTCCACTACCTCCAGATGAAGAAGCCGAAATGCCACCGCACTGCTCTAGTATAACCTCAGCACCAGCATATCTTGATGCCATATTTGCAGCCTTGGTTGATGGTCTCTCTATTAACGCACAGTAATTTACTGTTGTGGTTAGAGGATCATCACAAGCGGCAAACTCTTTATAACTCTTTAGTGTTGGAACAGCAAAGAACCCTTTTCCATAAGCATTAACCTTGCTAGTTTTTCCAAACGAATTTTTCTCAGCACCACTCTTAATTTCGTATATCCCGAACTTCGCTTGCAGAGCAATATCGTTAAAATCACCACCCTGTTGCTTTATAAAAGCTCTAAGGTTTTTTTCACGACCACCAGTCCACTGACCAATTCCTTTAGAGCCGTGTCCGTCACTAGATATAGCGGAAGTGTTCCACCTTGACTCTTGCCAGTAATTACCAAGTATACCAGCAGCAGCCGCTGGGCTAAGACCACTAGATAGCATGGTTTTATATATTTCATCTAACTTAGATTTATTCTTTTTATATTTAGCGAGAGCAGCCTTCTTTTGGGCTTCTATTTCTTTTGATGGATAACCAGATTTACTTCTAATAGCCGAAAGCTTATCAGATGCACGATTATCACTCGTCTTTACAGTTGCTGCACTATCGCTCTTTTCGGAAGCCTTGTCGCTACCTCCATCATCTTTTCTCCCAATCAAATGCTTTTGCTTCATTGTCTCTGAGATTTTAACGATTCTTTTAGAGCCATCCTCATCACCAATGACTTTAGTAATTAGCTTAGCGGCCTTGTTTGCATCAGACTCTTTCTTTAAAGCTTTATACTCAGCCTTACTAAGTTTATCCTTGGCCATGACATCAAAATAAGCTGCCTGATTAGATACGTCTGTAGCCTTAGTTTTGAGTTCACTACCATCTTTCGGATCAAACTTTTTCTTGAGCCACCTTTCATAGCCGTCCTTGTCAAGTTTTATAATACCAACCTTGGTTGTAGCATCACCCCTAAGGCCCTCACTACCAATGGCATCTATATTATAATCGGATTTAGATCCTGTGTAATAAGATGCGGCGGCCATAGCTATAAGAGATGCCGTTTGCGAATATCCCTTTTTCTTTAAGGCATCATAAAAAGCATGTTCAGTTTGATATTGAGCATCCATGTTCTTTGTTTGCTCAGCTCCGAGAAAATCTGTAGAGTCAACTATGTTTGCTTGTGTTGCTTCATAATCGACTCCATCAGCTTTTGCCTTTGCTTTTATCTTATCGTAGACAGCCTCATGCGAATCTGTAAGATGAGAGCTTATTATATCAGCATATTCTTGTTCTTTTTGCTTTATTGAATCAGCATTAAGCTCTTGTTCTATCTTTTTATCCTGAATTGGATCTATTTCATCATCAACGTGAAATATTACATTCCAGAGAAGATTAGGAAGAGACATAAGAAGTATTGCTGGAACAAGGATAAATATAATCAAGAATCCAATAATAAGTTTCTTGCCCGTTTCAGATTGAGCTACTGCAACAGCTGCTCCAATAGCAAGACCTACTGGGCCAGCCGCTGCACCGCCTTTAATTGTAGCTGCCTTTGAACCAGCACCAGTGGCTGCCTTCTTGGAAGCTCCCTCGGCGGCAGCCTTTTTAGCACTTTTAGCTGCGTTCTTGGCTCTTCTTGCGGCATTAACAGCTTGGCGCTCTCTACCAGCACTTTCGTTCATGTTGTTATTTAAATCGCCCACGCTGTCATCCTCCTTTCGTTACATTGCGAATTCCTCGAACGCATCCTTTTGTCTTGGAAGTGGCTTTGGCTTAAAGTAAATCGCATTTGCCTGATCTGGCGTTATGTTGCCATTAGCAAGTGAGTTTTCAAAAGCTCCAGCACCTTCAAGTTCTATCATAGCTCTTCCATCAATTAATATAGCATCAGCTCCATTAACTACACCTTTTTGTGCATCAGAAACCCAATTTTCGTTTTCTGCGATTACTCTAGGGTCTAATGAAGCTACCTGAACAGCATACATTTTTTCTCCATCAGCATATACTGGCATAACACCATGAGAGCCATCTGCATTACACATCTCATCTTCTGTGTTTGGTACAACTATCTTGTCATAACCATCAAACGACCCAGTAATGTCATCTCCTCTTTTAAGGCCGAAAATAGCTTCGCCTGTCGTATAGTGACCCAGAGCATCTTTACCAGAATCATAATTTGCTGTAGAAAATCCATTAAGCATGTTATTACCGTCACCCGTATATCTACCTGCAAATATATCATGTGCTGGCGTTACAGATGCAGCAGACGAACCCATAACAATCTCATTAAGATCCTTACCACCGCCATAAAGCGTAGTTACAGAATCCCCAAATGATGTAGACATTTGGCTTTTAGCATCATCCGAATACTTATCATAAATACCCTGCATTTCTCTGTTAAGAGCTTTAGCACCAGCAGCACTCCTTGCAGCTAGTATTGGCGAATTATCTCCAGACCCTGCAAAGAATCCTGAATAAGTGCCATCACCGTTAGCTGTGAAGTTAGCCTTATCAGCCTTATCAAGTTTATTAAACTTATCCTGATCGAGAGTTCTCATCATACCACCATTATTGAATTTAAGTGATTGCTCGCCTCTACCTATGCTTGTTGCAGCCTTATTGATTGCGTGTTCATTACCGCTAAGACTTTTAGCAAGTGCTGGGTTTTGCTTCTTGAGGTTATCCATAGCCTTCTTATAAGCACCCTCGCCTCGTTCAACTTTACTTGAACCAAATGCTTGACCACCAGCAGTCTGGCCAAATGCCTTGTTTGCCTTAGACATGCGGTCTGCTGGGTTTGTTTTTCCGAACTTACCACCACTAGCAGTTCTAAGCGCTCTGTTAGCTCCAGTTGCAAGCTTAGATAGTCCGTAAGCCGTACCAATAGCTCCTCCAAGCGCCCTTCCGAGATTTCCACCAGCCTGTGCAGTAGATAGCCCTAAAGCTCTCATATGCTGGTCTACCTTTTGGCCAATTGTTAGCCAAGCAACCAAAGCAAACATATATACAAGGTATGATGTCATATTCATCTTTTTCATGTTGTTGATTCCGAGATTGCCAAACGTAAACATTGCCCCGAAGAACGAGTTCAGGAAGAACGCATTTAATATCATTAACATGAACTGCGAAAATACCATTCTTACCCATGAAGAAAATACTGGCATAGTATCTTTTGAGCCAATACCTATAAACGGAAGTGGTGCTGTGTAAAACAGAACACCCAGAAGCACATATCGCTCTACCATTTCAAGTAAAAGCTTAAAGAAATTTATTATGATTGCACCAAGACATATAATGCAGATAAGCGTAAAAAACAAAGTTCCAGCCGTTTTATCTACTGCGGCTACGCCTTGATTTGTAACGTCCATATATCCACTCACCTTTGACGGATCAAAGAATGAAGTTGTCGCACTTTCTATCGCCGAGTTTACCGCCGCTGTATTATCAGCCAGCGCTTTTGTGGCCGCAGCTTTATTAATCCCAGACGGGTTCATGACGGCCGTACTCATTGCGACCTTTTGAAATTCTATGTATATAGTATTAAAGAAATACTCAAATATAATAAATAATCTATACGAGAACATGATACCAATCATGCTCACAATAAATCGCCCAAGCACTGTCATTGGATGATCCGACCCCTGTACACCAGCACCAGACTTGATAAGCGACAATACAGTCAAGATAATCAATATGGCGATAGCCACAATTATCATTGTCGTTTTAAATGCTGCAACAGGGAAGATGGAATCGAATAAATCGGTAGCATTTGCCCCAGCAGTCTGTGAAGTGTCACCCGAATAACTTGCTAATGTTTCTGTAAGTGTTGGCGACTTAGGATTTGCTATTGTTGGAAAATTAGCCCCGATATTAATTCCGAATAATGCGATAAAATTGCCCGCAAGTGTCTTAAACGCCATCTTTAAAACGCCGAGCAAAACATCGAAAATACTGCCGAGAATCCAGCTCATGATTTTCTCCTAACTTAATAAAAAAGGCTAATGGGATAGCCCCACTAGCCAGAAATAACGGATATTGCAATTAGATTGTAGTGCTAGTCTGACCAGCGCCGTTGTTTCCACCAGCAGTTAGCTTAGCTACGGTTGCTGCAATGAGTCCTATTAGATTGATTCCAATCCAAGCTGCAACTACTCTCTTAATTCTATCCTTAGCCTGTCTTGCAGACTGTGGATCGCTAGATGCACCATACATGATGAATCCGATTAGTGCTACGAGGAAGAAAACAACATTAGCTATAATAAGCCCCATGCTGAACAAACTCTTACCCATTGCCTTTGCTTGACCAGTAAAGTCTACCGCCATAAAGTTCGCTACAGTTCCCACCATAGCTCCAGCAGCTCCGCATCCACCAAGCATCTTCTTTTGTGCAGCAGATGGATCTACCATCGCTGTCATAAGTTCAACCTTGGTTTCGTTTTTAATCTCTACTGCAAGCTGTTTCATTTCATTGAAACTTCTCATATACTCGTCCTCCTTAATTTTTCTTAAATATGAGAAAAGCAGGGCTTTTGGCCCTGCTAAACATACTATGGATATATTATTACATATAAAATTTAATTATGCAAGCGTTATTTTATGTTAAACACTATCTCACGCTCTGCTTCTCCGTGTGCTTAATTGATCCCCAAAGAAGTAGGTTCTCCTCATCCTTACCCACTATAAGGATAGACACAATGTCGCCAATCTCTGGCATTACCATTCTTGGGGCTTTACAGAATACATCAATTGGACCTGGCAGGGAAACGAATACTCCTGATGCCTTATCAACATCTGTTTGTAACATAGTTACCTTACCCTGATAAATACCATTTCGTACATATCTCTTGAAGGCATCTTTGCGTGGATCTGGTCTTGCTTCCTTAATTGAAGCACCAAATCTTACTCCGCATACATCTTCATCCTTAACAACATTCTTAACTCTAATTCCAACCGAATCGCCAGCCTTGTAAATATCTCTGCAATTTTCAACTTTAGCATAAGATACATCCTTCGCTGGGATAACGCACTCAGCTCCAAAAGCTTCAACGTACACAAAGCCTCTTGTTGCTGCAAGGACTCTAGCCTCAATTAGCGAACCATCATGGATCAGATCCTCATTAACAATCTCACCCTTTCTTCTTCTGGAGTTAATTCCGAACCAATACTCATTTCTTTTAATCTCCATAGCAGCTTTCCTTGAAGCAATTACAATGTCCTGTCCAATTTCGCCTCTGTCTGATTTACTGCCTTTGATTAGCTGTAGTGGGATAATATCGATCTCAGCACCGATATACTGATAGATTCTTCTTGTTAGCTCTGTTTCGTTGACTCTCTCCTCATCACTTAGATATGCGAGATCAAAGAACTCTTCTCTAGGAATTACAACCTTCCAGCCATCATAATAACAAATAGGCATCATAACAGTAGGCCTCTGTGGACTAGGCTTAATAGGCTCAACACCCATAAGTCTTACTGTGATTGGTGACTTCTGCTCTTTAGCGTTCATGAGTACAGCAGATGCCTTCTTAAAGTCACTCATTACACGCTCCTGAGTATGGCCCTCTGTTCTTAGCATACCTCTCTGGTTTCTAAATCTTCTAGCGAGCCTCTTATTTAGCTTTTTCGCAGATGAGTTTTTTTCTTCTGCCACCTCTTCGGCTACCTCATTAGTAGTCTCTACCTGATCCTGTACCGCTTCATTCATTGTCTCGTTAATTACTTCGCTCATTTCTTTTCCTTTCTTTTCGCAGATGAATATTTTTACATTTACAAAATACTTGTCTGCGAATTTACAATTTTCCTATTCCCGACCTACAACTTGGTTTTAGCGGGAACTTAAATATAGCTTTACCTTTTACATTCTTAACTTTTAAGAATCCAAAGATCCTTGAATCATAACTATCATCTCTGTTGTCACCCATAACGAATATATGTCCTTTAGGCACTTTATAATGTGCCTCTTCATAATGCCCTTTGATTGGGTCTGCCTTCCCGTTGACATATACCTTGTCTGTTATATCAATGCTGTCACCTTCTGTTCCAATCACACGCTTAATCCATATGCTGTTTTTATCTGGAGATTTGAAGATAATCACATCGCCCTTCTTTATATGACTATCCCTAATCGCAAATACCCCGCTTCCCACATCTATTGTTGGTTGCATTGATTCACTTGGGATTATTCCAATAAAAAGGACCGTTTTGAATATAACAGTCACTATAATTATGGTTGCAAAGATATATCCGTAATTTTTAAAAAATCTCTTCATATTATTTAATTTTAAAGGGGGCATATCGCCCCCTAAATACTACTTCTTATTCTTCTTATTTCTCCTAACGATATATGTGATACCGCCAGCAGCAATTACAAGAATTAATCCGTATACTAATATGTTTGAGTTATCACCAGTCTTAGGGCCGTTTGGCTTATCAAGAACCTTGACGGTCTGACCCTTGTCGTTGATGTCCTTGTGATTGGTAACTTCCTCACCCTTTGAGTTGTATAGAACTTCAAATGCTACAAGTTCCTTACCCTTAAGGTTTGTTGTATCAACAGTAAACTCAATCTTAGTTGTACCAGATGGCGTTGTTGGTACAAACTTTCCAACAGCTTCAACAGGCTTTCCGTTTTCAACTAGTGGATCGTTCTTATCCTTAACCATCATAGTTCCCTTCATTGTGTACTCTCTACCTGGTACGAGGTTTTCGTACTTAACTGTATCAACTAGTTTTGTATTGTTAGCTGCAATCACAGTCTTGTTTCCCTTGCCATCCGTTAGAGTAGTTCCAATCTTAGGATAGTGAACCGACTGATCTTCATCATTGATGTTACTATGTGTAGCAACCTTAATTCCGTTGTGATATAGATCTTCGAATACTACAGTAGTTTCGCCGTTCTTTAGCTTGCTAGAGTCATATGTAAACTCAAGCTCTACGAATCCGTCCTTCTGCTCAGCAGTAAACTTCTTAGCTGCTGTTACTTCTTTTCCATCAATAAGGATTGGCTTATTAGTAGCCTTGTTCATAAGCGTTCCCTTAACCTCGTATTCTTTACCGATTACTAGGTTGTTATACATAACCTTATCAACAATCTTTTCTTCCTTGCTTGCCTCTCCCTGATGTGAATTAGTTGCAGCAGATTTAGCTGTCGTGCGAACCTTAGGAATGTAAACTGTCTGATCCTCATCTTCAAGGTCATTATGGCTCACTACAAGCTTACCGTCCTTGTATAGATCCTCGAATACTACAGTAGTCTTGCCCTCAAGGTCTTTTGTATCAAGTACATACTCTAATTCAACTTCACCCTTGGACTTTTCAGCCTTAAATGTCTTAGTTGCGAGAACCTTGTTGCCGTTAACCATGATTGGCTGGCCTGTAGCCTTATCCATAAGCGTTCCCTTAACAGTATATTCCTTACCTTTGATGAGGTTCTTGTAAGTAACCTTATCCACGATAGTCATTTTACCGTGAACACCTACATTGTCCTTCGTAGTCTTTTCACTTGCGTTAGTCTTGAGCTGTGGTGGCTTCTGATCATTTGTGAGAGTTCCCATATTAACAGTTGTATCATTTCTTGTTACAGAAACTTCAATTCCAGTTAGCATAACCTTATCTTCATTAGTTTCACACTCAAGTTCATCAAGTGTGTACTTACCATAAGGTAGTGCGCCCAGCTTATCATTAACAGGAGCTTCATTTCCTGCCTGATCCTTACCAAACCACGTTCCAGCCTCTGCGTTTAGCTTAGATACATCAATCTTGCCATCAGCATAAGCCTTATCGTTTTCATTGGTTTTGTAAGAGTGCTTGTTCCACTTGTTCTCAGTTTTAAACTGGCCGTTATCATCTGTAACAACAATATGGCTTTCACCAGTTGCTACATTAGTTAGCTTGAATGGAACATTGGCCATACGCTCATTAGAACCGTCTGCAATCTTAACAAACTCAAGATCGCCACGTTTAACCTGCTCTTTTACTTCTGGTTCGTTGAATGTGTTTACACTTTCAGCAGTTCCTTCTGCTGTAATGTTTCTGATGAACATTTCGTCATTAAGTTTATAACCTTTTGGAGCAGTCTTTTCTTTGATCGTATATGTTCCGAGTGGGAACACAATATTATCCTTTGAATCCTTATAAAGCTCTCCAGAAACAAGTGCTGCATTAGCTGTTTCTGGATTTGTTAACTCTATGAAGCCTTTATTGTTTGTCTTAAACACCCATGTTCTTACAGGCTTCTTGCCTTCAAGCTCAGCAGCAGTCTTAAACTGTCCGTCATATACACTTACCTCGAACTCAGCGCCTTCTAGCGAAGCACCGCCAAGAGCAGAAGCTTTGCCCGTTTCGGCATCTTTCTTTCTTAAAAGAACATTTACTGGGTCGTTCTGAGGTAGATCTGGGAAGTCAAAGCTAGTTACATCACCTACTGGTACAGTAATTTTCTTAACTTCATCAGAGAGAGCAAATCCCTTTGGAGCTTTTGTCTCCTTAACAGTATAATCTCCTGCTGGTACAGAAGCCTTGTTTGAACGACCTTCGGCATTAGTTTTTACTGTAGCAACAGCATTTCCATCACTGCCATAAAGAGTAAATTCAGCACCTTCCAGTGAATAGCAATTTGGGAAGTCCTTTAGCCATGCTTCGTTAAGGCCAGCTTTTTTAGTTACCTGAAATTCTCCGTTTGGATTATTCTTAAACCAAACCATATCCTGACCAGAGCTTCCAGCCTTATATACTGTAAACGAAGCTGGTGCAGAAGGCTGACTATTAATGTAAGCCATAAACTCATTTAAACCAGATGGGTTTGTCTTTGTTCCACGGCCACCAAGAGCATTATATCTGTTAGATAGAGCCTGTGATGTTACAGCAGTTCCCATTATTTCAACTCTGTTACTATTTGGACCCCAAATTTTATACTTTCCGTTGTATGAGGAGTTTCCAAATCCAGACCACTGCGCAGGACCTTTATATCCATAATAAAGGATCTTGCGCATAGTGTCGTCCGTTAGAACAGAACCAGTCATTGTTCCTGTTGTTGATGTTCTATCATGTTCAGCACAATATACTGGATTTCCACTTCCGTCAGCGAACAGTCCATGCTTATTAGGTCTTGTTTTAGCACCACTTGAAGTATATCCATACTGATACTTTACAAGTCTAACAGTAATTGTATCTGTAGCACTAGCAGCACTAAGAGATCTAGTCCTTCTTACTCTAGGCTGCTCTGGCTTTGGAGAATTGATCGTGTCTCCACCGCTAAAGGTAGCTGTAATGCTTGGCTTGTCACCTGTAACCTTGAAAGTTACATCACTAGTGTTTTCAGATGTTTTCTTCTCAGAAACCTTCTCAACGCCATTTGTGTCAAACTTAACCTTGTTGTTATCAAGAGCATAAGTGCTTACAGTTACCTTATCTCCCTTATCCGCTGGAACTTTGTGATCTTCGCCAGCAAGAACCTCTTCCTGCGTTGCATCATCACTTCCAACTCTCTTTGTTACGAGAGTTCCGTTCTTCTCAGCAGAAACTTTAACGTCAGTTGACTTCTCTGTATCAACAGTAGCACTTTTTTCTGTTTCAAAAGTTGCTTCAATAGATACATTGTCAGAAGTCTTTACCTTGATTGAACCACTCTCTTTTGTAGCAGAGTAAGTTAATCTATCAATCTGAGTAACGTCACCTTCTAGCTTTACCTCTTTATCAGATGTAAACTTAAGGCTTTGACCCTTTGCGTTGTAATTGATAGTGTAATCTTCTCCTGACGGGTAAGAAAATGCCCTATCTTTAGTAACAGCGGTTTTGTTTTCGCCAGATACAGCGACTAGTGCATCAGACTTATCTGTGTTTGTCTTGATGCTTACCTTTGATTGGATCGCAACAGAGCCATCTGGTACAGATGCCCCGAACGAAGGCATCATGCCAACTACTAGCGTAACCGCAAGTACGAGTGTTGTGATCACTTTCTTTAGATGATTTGTCATCATATAATTTTCCTTTCTTTTTTTAACTTAGAATTAACTGAGTGAACTACTCCGACCTATAGAAGTTAGAGCTTCTTGCTTCAACCACCACTGCATAAGTTACCCTAGAGGACAACTTACGTCTTACACAATGTCTACAAGCGTATAAGTTCGGGCTATTCCATCCCTACTAAATGTCGTTGATTATGAGAACTTCAACCTCATTTGACCTTCTCCTTTTAAAAACGCTTACAGTTATAACATATTTTATTCATAAAAACAAGGGGCGTATCACCCCTTGAATTTATCAATTATTATATTAGGCTATTATTATATCCACTAATGTTCCAACAAAGCCAACTCCACAGGATACTAATGCCATACAAAGTATTGCTTTGCCTCTTGAACCACACTTCCTTAAGAAATAATCATATAAAAGCATGATTGGTATTAGCGGCAATATTATTATAGCGCCGAAGGCAAAACCTTCTAGTACATCATCAATCATACTTCTCATAATATCACCTACTTATATCCAATGATATACCTTTCTGTTACCGTTTCGTATTTAGTAACATATCCACCAACATATACACGCCTTGCGTTACTTGGCTCATTTCTTTCCGCATGAGCTATCATGTGTTCGGTACTTGGGTTTTTACATCCGCAAGCACACTGCATGTAAGACTCTTTCATTGGATCGTATACCTGAACAGCTTTCTGTACAGTTCTAGTTCCATAGATAGGCTCTTTAGGCTTGTTTGCCTGAGTGCTAGATGAGCTTCCGCTAGAAGTAGCTACACTTCCGCTTTTCGCAGATGAGTTTTTCTCTGCCTTCTTCTCAGCCTTGCTAGGCTTTGAATTCTCTACAGGCTTACTTACCTCACTAGAGCTAGTAGCGGATTCGCTAGGAATAGCCTTGCTAGAAGCTTCTGGCTTATTCTCTTCTTTTACCTTATGAACTGCCTTCTTGGCAGGCTTCTTTTCGATAGGCTTGTTATGGTTTACTCCATATATAGTACCACCGATAATTAGTACAAGCACAAGTATGCTTGGGATAGTAACCTTTTTTTTGTTTTTGATAATTTCTCTCATTTTTATTTCTCCTCTCTTTAAAACAATTTGTTTGAGCTAACTTCCTAAGCTCTATCTGAATTATACCAGCAAGTTTTTCTCATCTGCGAATAAACATTAAATATATTTAATACTATAAAACTCGCACATGAGTAATTTACTGGCTTCTACGCTAAAAAAATGCGAAACAAAACGGGCTAGACAAAATGTCTAACCCGTCACGTTAAATAGATAAAGAAGGAGAATCTTGCCTAGAATTTTGCCAAACGGCATTCAGACTAAATTCTTACAGCTACAATTTTATCGTATATCTATTCTCATGTCAATATCAAATTTTTATATCTCACCTATTCCCTGCTGACCGAAGCATGCAGAATAATAACTCGCCCATCGACCTCTTCCTTTGCTTGCGGTGCGCTGATTTTACTACAACAAGCTCCCAATCTATCGCAGTCGTGAGGTTGTTTGGCTTTTCGAATTCATCAAGTACATTTACACCTTTTGGAATTGCTACCATCACACCAACATTGAACATCTTACTATCATCAATATCGCCATGAGCAACTAAATCCTTATAAGTCAGCATGTCGGTAACTATATAATTCCTATCGCCCTCGAAGTTCAATCCGAACCCGCTTTTAAAATCTTCTCTACATGATTTAACTTCATAGAAGGTAAATACCCCTGCCTCCAAACCAGCAATACTCATCTGATCCCGTGGTTCAAATGAAACAAAATCAACTCGTTTTACACTCTTAGTACCGTAGTCAAGTGAGACCTCAGCAGAGCTATGGACTCCTCTTTTGCTATTTAGTTTCACCTTCAGGAGATTTCTTAAAAACTCCGTTTTCTCTTTCCTTTTCATCCTCGATCCTCACTTCTTTTGCAACACCAAGCGGAGTACCACTTACGGTAATTACGTTAACTGTAACATTGGAATTCTTTTCAGAATCATCAAATAGCCATACTGCAAATTTAAATGTAAGAAATATGATCATCATACCTAATGCACAGTTGACGCTTGTTACATAAAACTCATTACCCGAATACTTTTGAAATTCTACAAATGGATTTCTATGTGCCTTGACGGCTAAAAGAAAAAATACACCCCAAAAGCAAACATTGATTTTACATACAGCTTTGCGACATACCACATAATGCTAATTGCTCTTGAAATATCTTTCTTAATTTCTTCACTTCTTGATTTAAACAACATTAACAAACCTCCTAGATGATTATATCTGATTCATCAAAATTCCCGAACAGATCGTCATCAGTAACCTTATAGTCATCCGAATCACCCTTTTTAGGTTCTTCTTTATCTGGAACATCATCACTAAATAATGTTACGAGATTTCGGCTTTCCTCGTTAAGTTCTACTTTAGGATAATGTTTTTTGATATTTTGATTCATGTTATCTTTAGCGATTTCAAATTTCTCTTCTGGCGTAGCACTAACTGGCGCATTAGGAACAGGAACTGCTTCTCCAAGCGTTTGGAAGGAACGCTTCTTATCCATTGTCTTTTCGTGATCCTGCCAATCAGGATGATGCTGATTATAATGCGTTTGGTTATTTCTAACAAAATCAGCAAAATAGTGATTGACCCATCCATAAGCTTCGCCCTTAAATACGTCTTTGCCCCTGCAAACAACAAGTACGTCTTTTCTGGCCATCTTGATAATTTCATTAGGTGTATAAACCATTCTTTTACCATCAGATGTAGACACGTTTTGCGCACCACTAGAACCAAACCAGCCACCACCAGCCTTTTGTTCTGATACGGATATATTAACAATTGTTGCTTCACCAGTACGATCAGATACCATCTTAGCTGTCATCTGGTCGTTAACACCGACTACTATCCATGTATCACAGTTAGCAAGTATCGAGCCGCTTTGTCTTGGGTAGTTAGCTTCTACCTGACTTGGATCTTGGAATATGATTGCAACACCAATGTTGTATTTACGGACATTAGCAAGCTTATCACTAAATCCATTGATCGTACCAATCGCCTTAAATTCGTCAAACAAGAAATATGTCGGTACATCTAAATATCCCCTTGGTGATTCTTCTGCCTGTGTGATTAGCGATTCAAACGCACAAGAGAAGAATAGCGACAAAATAAACCTAAAAGCATTGTTATTTACAGACGAAATGATATAGTACGCACAAGGCTTCTGACCTGGCATATCTAAATCAATCTCATCATGCGAGAATATCTCTGCAAGCATTTCATTCTGGAATAGCTGTAGTTTAACACCGAGTCCAAGCATTACATTGCTCTTTAGTCTGCCCGCACCACAGAAGATTTTCCACGGAGCTTTAGCAAGATCTGTATCTGGAAGATTATCAAGTTCTTCTAGTTCTCCACCTTGAGCATTAAGCTTAGTAATCAGGTCATAAACTGTACCAAGATGTCTTTCGTATTCCTCTCCCCTAAACATAGGCCTTGGCGTTACCGCAACATACAATATAAGAGCTTTTAGTAAATTCTCTTCCGCTGGGTCAAAGAACGGATCTCGTCTTTCGCCCTCTTTCTTTGTATTATCCAGTATAGAGCTGACTAGTATATTAATTTGTGTCTGGATTTCCGTCTTTTCCATTGTCGCAAACCTAGCAAGCGGATTTAGTCCATTAGATGTAGCTAGTTTCTTTAGATTTAACACCTTTACTATGTGGCCAGCCTCTTTTGCCGCCATTGCCGTATCACGGTATATTTCACCTGATGGGTCTGTAACAAAATACGAATATCTATGATCTATACAAGATAGTACCGCTGGTTTTACAAAAGCGTATGACTTACCAGAACCAGATGCACCAAATATAGCCATATTCTTATTATCCATTGGCCCTGTTTGGAGGCACAGCGAAAACATTGCCCCATAATTATCTCTAGCAAGGCATAACGGTAAGCCCGCTGGTCTATTCCATTCGCCTCTTATAGTTACATCATTTAAGTCATCTACATCAGCAAGTTTAGCTGTACCATATGTTCCATTTTCAGATAGAGCATATACCTCTTTCTTAGGCGCTTGTTTGAAGCCGAATCTATACCAATAGACACCAGCAGTTATTCCTGCAATCACAATCGCAAAAACAATAAGCGTTGGGCCATCATTAATAAGCATCCTAATTGGATTGAAACTCATACCACCGCTTTCACCATCTATGCTTTCTGTAAACGTACTAATCGACAACGCTTGGAATAGACAAGCTAGAATCCAAAACAAAACACTAAAAATGATAAACGCCTTTTTAGCTATAGCTTTAGGGCTATTATCTTTCATGAAAATTAGCACCCTATCAAGAAATCCGCTATCCTCGTAATGATCTTCGTCATCATCATCTTCGCTTATATCACGATCGTCATAACTAATCTTTGGTAGTTTATTGTAATCGGGAAGTCTGCCTCTCTGATTGCCTTCGTCAGCCACTTCGTCATCATCAAATGGCCTAAACATTGAAAGGCTTCTGCCCTTCTTTTTTTGTTTAGGCTTTTCCGTGCTTTCAAAACCATTAAAATCATCAGGCATATCTGACAGCGAAATATATTCTGTTTTTTTCTGAGGCGTTACCTTTTTCTGAGGCACTACTTCCTCTAAATCTTGTTCGTCTTGAAGATTATCCTCTGATACATTCCAATCATCAAATTCTTCGTAGTTCATAGATTATCCCTCTAGTTCGTCATCCTCATACAGAGCATCTTCATAAAGCTCGTCACCTTCATCCTCCTCGTTACTCCATGTCATGAGAGAGTATTCCGCAATCAGATCAAAGTTATCTTCAACGAACTTTAGTGCTACACTCTCCATAATCGTAAGAAGTTCTGCCTTTTCTACATCCTCTAGTTCGGATATATCTCTATAAATATCGTCCTTAGCTTTCCTCTTCTCGATTTCTCTTATTAGTTTTTCCTGAATTGTCATATTTTATTCCTTTCTTCTTTTTCGCAGATGAGAAATCTGCACTTCTAGTTAGTTTTCGCAAATACTCATCTGCGATTTTTAGTCATTACCTATATAAATTTCGGGAAACAACTTTTAGCTTAATTACACCATCTGGAATACCTAGAATATTCTCACTATTGTCGTGTATTCGTTTTAGCATAGGTTCAAGATCACACCCAATAGGTATTACACGATATAAGATATACTCCTTGATTGGCTGATCAACTTCTGTGGCAACAATTTCGGATTTACCATCATGTGTCATTACAGCAAAATCTTTCTGATCGCTTTCAAACTCAATATAATATTCATCAAAATGCGCACCTTTTCTCATATCTTCTCCTTTCTTTTTTTACAACCTAAAATTAGCTTTATTCGTGGTTGTCATTATATCATAGTCACTCTTTTTTCACAATAGACCAAAATTATTATAAGCCTAAAACATATAGCATTTATAACATCAGTAAAATACTCATCTGCGAAAATATCGCTTTGTCTGGAAATAAAAAAAGAGAGCCGAAGCCCTCCTTTCATTATTTACTTCATAACTAACCTCTGATTTCAAGACCTAATAGCGGCTACGAGAACCTACAGATAAGCTAAAGAAAAGAGCAAAGCCCACTAGTATAGAAACAATAATAACGAAGTTATCATTTTCTTCCTTTTGTGGAGCATCAGCAGTCTTTACTTTACAGATTACCACATCATTTTTGTTTGGTTCGCTTGAACTTACGCTTATTTTTAACTAAAATATTGAACGCAAGAACTAACGCTGCGGCCATTACAAGAGCAAGACAAGATTTTCCTGCATCAAAGAGAACCTCTTTCGCTTGGATATTATGACTGATTGTCACAACCTTGCAAACAATAACATCATTCATTTCTGCATTATCAGATTTGGTGCTTAAAATCACATATTTACCCCCTCTGGTAAAGCCATGTTTATCTTTTACCACCGCATCCTTTTTCGCAGATGAGAAAAACTCTTTCTTGTTTATATTAGATTTTCCTGAATAAGAGTAAAGGCTGCCATTTACAGGCATGGTTTTGGCTGCAATAACCCTCATTTCGTATATATTTTTACCCTTTGACAGTAGGATTGTATCATATGCTGAGAAAAATCTTTTATCTTGCCAATGTTTTAAATTTACAAAACCAGATGCTTTGTCGTCACCATATATTACAGACACATCATTTTTTAGCAAATTGGAATTTTCTGTATATAACGGTGCTAAGAGGTCGTCATGACTTTCTGCATCTTTGATATGCCTCTTTGATTGGACTACCTTGCTATCAAGCATAAGATCATTACCCGTAGACATCAGCCAGCCAATAGATTTCTTATTTTTTTCTTTCAGCAGTTCTATTTGCCGATCTGCCATGATCCTCTTTCTTAACTCAACTCTTTCACGGCCTGTTACGTCGCTTGTATCGGGAAATGCGAAAGACTTAATCGCAAACGCAGCTAATATCCCAAACAATATGACAAATGACACAGTAACGACAACAAATATCGTATCATGCGTATCTCTTTTCATTGTTATTTCCTCACTTTCTTTAGCCACCCTAATTATATCATATATATAAACTATTTCCAATACTTAGTGTTGGGTTTAGCCAAGAAATCTGATATAATATAACTAGAAAAAGGAGGTTTCTATGCGTAAATTATTTTTACTTGCGTTTAGTCCATTAATCATAGGGAGTCTTTGGTTGATGACCTATTACGGAATTACAAGCCATGATACTGGTGAGAAAGTGTTTGCAGTGATTGCCATCACCTTGTTTGTTGCTTGGCTCATAAACCCTTCGCTTTTAGGAGATAATTTTCTTGAAGATGACGAAGATTCAGCGCAATCAAAAAAGAACTTGAATATAAAAAGGGCTGCTATACTTTTAATTTTTGTATCATTAGGAACTTCGTTTATAGTATTTAGCCGCAGCGCTTCTAATCTCGTCAAAAATGCCGAGAAGAAAGAAAAGCCCGTCTCAATCTATGTAACAAAAACCTACGAAGGAAATTCTGTGAATTTTAACTACAAATGGAAGGGCGCTGATAGAAACAAAAATCATGCAAAACTAAAGTTGTTTATCACGTCATATGTCTTGGATAAAGACGGCGTTGTTCTTCTGACTAAGGAAAATGAAGTATTTGCGAAGGAAGGGAGAGATTTTACCATAGAACTAAAAGATGTTTCTCCTGAGATTGTAAATAAACTAAAGTCTGGCGAATATTCTTTTAGATATGATATGGCTGCTAAGCAGACAGAGTAATGATTGGTCGAAGAAACTTGACGCTAATTATTTGACTTATATTTTGAGTTTTAGGTTTTTATTTTAGTTTTTAACATTTCATTTTAGTTTTCATTTTGGTAAATTTGAGAATTTGGACGAGGTTAAAACTCGTCCTTTTTCTTTGACTTTTTGCAAATAATTTTAAAGAAATCCACCCAAAGGTGTTTCAAAATTGTTTCAAAAACGGTATAATATAACTAGAGAAAAGGAGATAAGAAAATGCTAAAAAGTGTTGACGTAAATAACGATATATTAACATTTCCGTTTAACGACAAAATATTAGGCTTTGGTGAGATTGAGTTGATCTTCTCTATCTGTTATGCGTGTCGTAGCGAAAAGACTACGGAAATCCAAACAAGCATTAAGGAGATTCGCAAAGCCAGAGAATATGAAAGCATGAGCGACCTTGAGTTAAGAGAGCCACTTTTAATAACAGGAAAGAAGCTTTTGTCGTTCAATATCTTGTTGAATGATAAAGATGGAACTGTGATTGCACCATTCACTGTTTTTCACTTCAACGGGAAGACACTTCGTATCAGAATCAATGATGAGTTCTTACACCACTTCTCAGGATTTGTAAGTAATTATACAGCAATTGATGTAATTCTGCTTTTCTCTACTTGGGGAAGACATAGCAGCATCTTATACAAAATTCTGCGAAGATATAGGGGGATGGATGAGCCAGTTGCCAGAATTAAGGAAAGAGATCTTATTGAAAAATTAGGAATCGAAGGCAGACCAAGAGAAGAGATAGACTCAATCATCTTACATTCTGCAAGAGAGGTAAGCAGATATTTCCAAGATATAAGATTAGAGCATGAAACGGTAGATTCTGAGAAATATGTAATCTTTAAGTTTAAAACTGCCGCATGTGCTTTAAACTTAGGGAAAATGAAGCCAGTTGTTAAGTTTAAATCCACAGAGCCTAGGCCTAATCTGCTTGGTGTGAAAGAAGCTTATCCAAATTTGGAGAACTATGTTTAGGTATAAAAGAGATAGCCCCATTCGGGGCTGTTTTTTTAGTTTTCGCAGATTAGGAAAATATGATTACCAATCGGAGTGAGGTTTTGAAATATTCATATGCGAAAAAACATATAAGCTGCTTGCCGTCAATCAAGCTATTGGAAATAACAGCCAAATATGATACAATACAATCACGAAAGGAGATAAATATGTATATTGGCATAACAATTGGATTAATTGGATTTTTGGCAATAGTAATCGTCATAGCCATAGCAATATCCGAAGAAGATTTTGTGGCTATAATAACACCAGCTATCTTTATATGTATATGTGTTATAGCTATAGTCTTTTTAGTAAACTCTGATGGCAAACAGACAAACATAAAGACAACTAATGTTGTTGCGGAAAAGAGCGTTGTCAACGCAACCGTAAAATGGGAAGGTCAACCTCCAAGCAAAGGCAGTAAACACAAAGTAAATATGACAATAGTTGATCCTGACGGAGTTGTACTTAAAGACCACACATTCACAGTAATGTATAATGGCAAGAAAGAATTTCACTTGTCTATCAAAGTTGATGAAAGCATTGCGCCTTTTATTAATGATAAGACAGATAAAGTTATAATCGAACTGGAGGAATAAACGAATGGAAAACATGGAATATCCCAAAATGGTAATGCAAGTAACAGTAATTGGCTTAATACTCTTAACTATTTGTGTTATCGTCATGGCACATTTAGAACGAAAATTTAGAGAAATGCTAAAGCCCAAACACAATTCTAAGGCTAAACCATTAGCAGACAAAGAGCCAGAAGTGATATGTGAAACCGAAAAGAAAGATTGGGCAGTCATAGAAAATTGTGATATGAGTGGATGTAATTTTGAGCGAAAGACTTATACGAATACAGATTTTATAAACGTCAACTTTACAGGCTCAAATTTAAAAGACGCCATATTCATGCATTGTAATTTTATAAATTGCAATATGGATTCAATACAGGTCATAAACACAGAAATATCTGATTCCGTGATCAAAGATTGCGACCTCATGACAGCAAACTTCGACTCAAGCAATTTTACTAAAAGTAAGATAGAAAACTGCAACATGAAAAACTCATGCTTTAGTTTTGCGGTATTCTTCATCGCAGATATAGTTGATTGCAATATAGACGAGAGTGATTTTACAAAAGCAGAGTTTTACCAAGCATTTATTTCTGATTGCCAAATGCATAGAGCGGCGTTTGATGAAACAACATTTTGCGAAGTAACACTAAAAAGATGCGACCTTGCTAATGCTTACGGAACTGTGTCACTTGCTGGCATAGATTCCAAAATGATTGATTGCAAGCATGTAGCCTTATGTACGGATGCAGTTAAGCTAGAGATGTTTGATAATGACGAGTTAATAGCGACATCCTATAAAACCACACTATTTTCTTAATAGTCAGAGGGGCGTAAGCTCCTCTTTTTTTGCGCACTATCTAAAATTAGGTTGAACTATTTTAACATTCGCTCGAAATTTTAGTTTTAAGCGATTTTTTATTTACAGACATACAAATACTCAATTTAGCTATAAAAACCTCGCTACGGTCAAATTTTGGACGATTTGGGGCATCTCTGTTGTGATAGTCCACTCCGAAAACGCAAAAAACGCAATAAATTTAAAGAAATTTGCCTAAAAGTGTTTCAAAAATGTTTCAAAAATAGTATAATGGAATTAAGCAAAGAAAACGGAGGAAATAAAAATGAAAAAGCTAACACAATGGGATTTAACAGCATTGTTGGAAAGTGTCATAACAGAGGGGTATGTAATCGGTCTAGACCTAAGCAACAGAGATTTAAGTGAACTTGATTTTTGTGGATATAAATTCAAGCAGTGTAACTTCTCTGAATCGGATATGTCTAATGCTGTTATTCGAAACTGCGGAATTTTAAATTGCAACTTTACTAAAGCAAGGCTTGACAATGCGATATGCTGGAAAAACAACTTTATGTTCTCAGTATTTGAGAGGCGAACTTGATTGGTGCAGACATTAGGACAAGCGATCTTACTGGATGCGATCTTAGCGGCGCAAATCTTTCATCTGCGAAAATCTTCTATAGCCGAATTGACGGATCAACATTTGCAAATGCGAACTTGCAGCATGCGAAAGTAAATCAATCAATATTCAACAACGTGGTATTCACGAATAGCAACGCAGAAGGCGTAGATTTCAGTGGCGCATTTTTTAATGGCTACTCAATGGGGCTTTTAAGAAAAGCGAATAACCTAGATCTTTCGTCAAGAAACGAAGCAATGAGACGAGGCGAGGAAAGTGATTGGTAAAACTAGAAACTTAATACAAAATTAAAGATAAGGGCGAAAGCCTTTATCTTTTTTATTTTAGCGTGGCAGTAAATTATTCATCTGCGAAAGCAGGGCTACAAAATAAACCAACTTTGCAGAGAAAATTATTT
>ERZ773066.472-NODE-472-length-22921-cov-21.911222_pt1 | contig 22921 bp, 16 predicted proteins | sample MGYA00580573_ERZ773066 | MGnify/ENA primary metagenome ERZ773066 (study PRJEB29015, sample SAMEA2738128) | human oral metagenome | biome: human oral; feature: human-associated habitat; material: saliva | place: China | collected 2203 ... | reverse complement strand
TCTTTCAAATATATATTTCAATATTTACGCGACTTAGTATAGCAAACCTCGACTTTCATTTCAATCCCTTATACAAAGTTGAATATCACACAATCTAATAGCCAATATTTTATGATTGTTTTCCATACAATGTAAACATGCTTGCATAAAAACCCATTCTTCGTATCAGAATGGGATAATTTCACAAGCCTATAGTACCTTGCCGCTTGGGACATATTCATCTTTCATGATTGTCTTCGATATCTTGTCATGGAAGAATCGATACTTCCCTTTATCCATCAATGCCATAATTAGCGAAAGAACACTACTAATTGCACTAACGATATAAATAATACGACTGATATCTTCTGCCATAAAGATGCCGAAGAAGATTCCACTTAGAATAACACCAAAGGCATCATAGAATAAACCCTCACATAAAACAGAGCCTACGAAGTAACGTAACGCAAAGTCCTTCATTGTCGCTGGTTTATCATCTTCACGGACAACTTTAATCTGCATTACCTTCTGCATCATTGTTGAACCACCTGTAATCTTGGCAGGAACAAAGACGAAGTAGAAACCATGTGCAATAAGCACACTGAACAACAACACAAGAATCTGTGTTGTTTGGATACCTTCAAAACCATTGAGAATCTGAATATTTCCATTATTCATCAATCCATATACAATTCCCGTCACAAATAGTGACAAACGATTTGTGATAATAAAATCGATGACAAACGCAAATCCTCTTCTTGCAAGAAAGGCATTTTGATTATTTTGTGTAGTTTCTGTTGTTTTCTTTCTTAGTTGCTTATTTTTACTCATGCTTATAATCCTTCCGCAAATAAGATCTCCTCTTCCGCGATGATCTTAAGTGTTTCAATACTCATTAACTGATCTTCCGCATGAACCAACAACAAATTCACACTGATGTTCTCACCATTTGCTTCTTGTGTAATCAGCTCCGCATGTGCTTGGTGTGCTTTATTGAAAAACTCCTCTGCCTCCTGCATACACTTCTTGGCTTCCTCCACATTTTTTCTCTTCGCATGACGATATGCATTCAAAAGAGAATTTCTTGCTTCTCCTACCGACGCAATAATTTTAAAGCAGATTAACTCTAAGCCTTCCATTTTACTTACCTCTCAATTCCTGTACGATACTTTTTACCTTTTCCAAACTGACACAATCATAGTCATCACTTTCGTGATAGGCATAACTTACATTTCCAACTGTTGTAGTAGGATCTTTACACCATTCCTTACAGCTACCATGGAATTGATGTAATCCTGTTTGTTCTTTTAACGCTCTAATATTATTCGCATTGATTCCACTACCCGCAAGTAGTTCAATCTGGTTCCCAAACTCACTCTGTAATTTTTCAAGCACTGATGCTCCCTGCATCGCAGTAGGTTGTAACCCGCTTGTTAAGATACGATCAACACCACAATCAATTAATTGTTTGATCGCATGCATAGGGTCATCCACACAATCAAATGCACGATGGAACACTGCTTCCTTTTGATACTGATGGATTAACTCCACCATCTTTTTTGTTTCTGTCACATTAATTGTCGCATCAGAATTTAGAAAACCAAAAGAAATTCCATCTGCTCCATTCTCCAATAAGATTTTAGCATCTTCAAACATCGTCTCTATTTCGACATCATCATAACAAAATCCAGCTGCTCGAGGTCTATCCATGCAGATAACCTTAAGTGATGTCTTTTCTTTTACAAGTTTTAACATCGCAAGACTAGATGTTAATCCTCCAAGATGTAAAGCACTATTTAATTCAACCCGGTCTGCACCACCAAGTTGTGCATTGATACAATCCTGTACACTTCCAGCACATACTTCAAATAAATCTCTTTTCATTCTGAAATCGGTGCCATCCTTTCTTGCATGTATTGGTCCATCCACTCTTGACTAGCAGCTGTAATCACCGTCTTACCATCGATACAATTTGCGAGATATACTTTCGCTTCTTCGTTTTCACGATATATCACAAACGAGAAGTTTTGAATATTCGTAGCACAACCGTAATTACCATCTTTATCAATCGCCACAACACTAAGGTCACCCGCAAAACCACGGCTCTTTTTAAGTTTTGCGTCTAACTCATCTACCGTTCTTTGACAAGCTTCTTGCGGTCCCATTCCTTCTTTCATCTTACGAACGATTTCATAAGAGATACATCCCTTCATCAAATCTTCGCCAAGGCCCGTTGCAGTAGCTCCACCAACTTCAGAGTCTGCATAGAAACCACCACCAACGATAGGAGAATCCCCAATACGTCCAGCCTTTTTCATAAATAAACCACTCGTAGAAGTTCCTGCAACAATCTTTCCTGCACAATCCAGTGCAACTTCACCAACAGTATCATGACCATCATATGGTTTTAGCTCCTGCCCGCGTACTTCTTTGACACGTTTACGATAATGTTGCTTGGCTCTATCTGTTAACATTGTCTTTCTTTCAAAGCCTTTTTTGCTTGCATACTTTTCAGCACCCTCTGCGACAAGTACGCAATTGACAGTATCTTTCGATAACTCTTTGGCAATGGAAATCGGATTTGCAAAATCCTTAATACCAGCTACAGCACCCATCGCCATTGTATTTCCATCCATATATCCTGCATCAAGTTCGACAATCATCTCTTCATTTGGCAAACCACCATATCCAACTGATTTATAGTATGGAAAATCCTCTACACAGCGTATTGCATGTTCAACTGCTTCCCCACTGCTCTTACCTTCTTTTAATAAGTTACCTGCCTCCTGTACACCTTCCAGTGCCATTCGCCAAGTCGCAATTATCGCCCACATTCAAACATCCTCCTAGTCTATCGGTTTCCGATAGAAACCACCATAGAAATCATCCGTTCTATATACATTTATGATTGCACGCGGATCAACACTTAATATCAGATGTGCAATCTCCTTCACCTCTAATGTCGAAACAACAGTATTCATCATGTAATTCTTTTGATGAGAATATCCTCCATAGCTTTCCCAAACCGAAATACCATGACGATACTTCTTTGTATATGCAGCTACAATTTCTTCAGGCATCTTACTTGTTATCTGTATTGTACTACGGTCATATCTTCGATACAGACTTTCAATAACTTTGATCGATACAAACTGCATAATAATAGAATACCCTGCACGCTCCCATCCAGACACAAAACCAAAGATACATAACAAGATACAGTTATATACAAAAACATATGTCCAAATACTCTTACCTGTCTTATTCGAAACATATAAGGCAATAAAATCTGTACCACCTGTACTTGCATTACCTACTAACGCAGCCACAATTCCTAAGCCGTATATCGCACCACCAATAACGATGTTTAACATGATATCATCAAACAAAATATCAAATTGAAATACAGTTAAGAATATTGACACACATGCAAATTGCAATGATGATAGTATAGTAAACTTTGTTGAAATAGACTTACCACAGAGTATCGCTACTGGTAGATTCAATAATACTATCATTAGCGCAACTGGTATTTGTATTTGATGTTGACTGCCTATCACATTGATTAATATTGCAAGACCCGTAAATCCACTCGACAACAATCCGGCAGGTCTTAAAAAAACTTTTAAAGCATAAGTTTGCAACAAAGCCGAAAAGATGACACAGAGAATACTGAATAATAAATGGATCGATTGTTTCTGCTTAAAATCGATGAGTTTCTCTTTCATTCCATCCCTCTTTTTTCTATTACTATTTTAATCAATTCTCAGTTAGATTCCTATGTTTTGTTTTCCTACTATTAGGAAAATATTATTCTACGCTACGAAAGGTGATTATCATGAATAAACGACAAGAAAAGATTCTTCACATTCTAGGTGAAGAAAACAAATGGTTCACTGCAAATGAACTCGCTAAATTATTATCTGTATCTAATCGTACGATTCGCTCTGATATTGATACAATCAATAAAGTTTACCCTGAGAAGCTAATCACCTCAAATCTTCGAAGTGGATATGCACTCATCCCTGAAAACTATAAACAATTTCAATCAAAACGACAAAACTTATTGCAGAGTTCCCTCGAAAGAAATTTATATATTTTAAAGTCACTTCTCTTATCGCGTGATTCTATCTATATTCCTGATTTATTAGAACAGTTATGCATCTCTGAATACACTCTCGATGCACATCTCAAAGAGATTCGTAAACAACTAGCAAATTATCAAAATCTCAAGCTCAAGAAATCATCAAACCATCTCGTCCTATTAGGCTCTGAAAATGAACTACGTAAATTATACAAACATCTTCTCATGGACGAGACCAAGCAAAATTTCTTAAATATCAACGAGCTAGCAAATCTATATCAAAGCTTTGATTTACTCAGATGTAAAAGCGAGTTAGAAAACTTACTGCAAGAACACAAGTATGTAATTAACGCAAATGCATTGCCATCCATCTTATTGCACATCAGTATTTCTATTGATCGTATTCTCAGCGGAAAATACATTGAATCAACATACACAAGCTCCAAGATCCACGATGCAATCGAATATAAGATTGCCAAAGAATTCTACGAACGAATCGCAATCTTATACCAAGCACAGGTTATTGAAAGTGAAGTTAATATCCTTGCATTATTACTGATGGGAAACAATCCTGCTCAAATCAGTGATACAGAAATCTCCAACTATATGCCAGATGGATTACTCTGTAGTGATATTGTCAATGAGTTGATTGCGTTTATATACGGTCATCATGGTATCGACTTCTCTAAAGATGATGATTTTAAACTTGGTCTAACACTCCATCTTCAATCATTAATTGAACGTAGTATCAGTCAAACCCACACAACCAACTTATACCTGCAAGAAATCAAACGTAAGTTCCCATTAATTTTTGAGGTGGGCGTAAGTACTGCAGCCTTCCTTGCAAATAGACTACACATCAATATCAATGAAGATGAAATTGGTTTTATTACTTTACATCTAGGACTAGCCTACGAGCGTATCTATCATTCCAAAAAACTCAGAGCAGTATGGATTTATCCGTTGGGTGAAAAAGCATTCTATACCCAACGCAAAAAGATTGAAACGATATTCTATGAGCACATCGAGATTGTCAAAGTATATGCATACTTCCAGGAAGAACTCATCCTTGCGGATGAGCCAGACTTATTGATATGCTCAATTCCACTACGTCACAACCTGAAGATTCCAACTGTTGAAGTTTCATTACTGTGCGGTAAAGATGATGAAGCTAAACTTTTCGAAATGATTCACAAAATCGAAAGAACACGTACGCAAAAAGAATTCTACACAAATCTAAAAGGATTGATTTCAAAACAGTTCTTCTATAACCATCAACTCTTCAATACACCACAAGAGATTCTAGAGTTCATGTCAAAAGAACTCCAAAAAGCCTCTATTGTGACAGATGCATTCTATCCATCTGTAATGCGACGTGAAGCACTATCACCAACATCGTTTAATTTTAACTTTGCAACACCACACCCAATTGACTCCTCTTGTCTAAAATCCGCAATTTCAATCATGTTATTAGATAAGCCAGTTCTATGGGGCAAGTATGAGGTACAGCTTATTTTCTTACTAGCAATCGATAAACCGGATACCACAACACTGAAACCATTCTTCGATTGGGTTGCCTCTCTTACAGAAGATTACGAAAAATTATCGCACTTAATTTCAAGTAACACATATGAGAAATTCATTAGTTATCTCATCTCATAAACTCAAAAGAAGATGCAACAAGGATAATTCTCCTGGTACATCTTCTTTTTTAATATCTCAAACGAAATCCCAAAATACTACAAAGTAAATCTAAACTTCTGCCAAGGTTTTAGACTATCAAGAATAAAGAGTTCTTCTTCACGGATATGTCCAACTACATTAGTTCTTCCACTATTCTTCATATCCTGTAATGCAACCTGCAGTTCACCAGCATATGTTCCATATTCACTACTATCAATCAATACATCACCACGATGAATCATATCTGGTGCATGGAATACATCAAAGTGGTGACCTCTATATTTCACTCTACTTTGACTTGAACGAATCATGCATGGATTTAAATCCCCTCGATTTAAATGGAGTTCTTCTAATACAATCTTCTTTTCTGTTTCAGGAATATTTGGTTCAAGTTCAACTTTGAAATTTACAACATCTAAAGAAACATGCTTTAATGCTTCTTTCTCTGCTGCACTTGGATAACAGTTTGCGATAATAATATCATCAATCATATCTAATGCGACTAGATGTTTTAATTGAATATCAATCGGCATATGACGATGCATCTCTAATGTACATAAACCATCTGTTGTAGGCCATGGTCCATACGCATCTTTTTCCAAAGAGCCGATAAACGCAGTTGTTCTCAATCCATAGTGTCTAAACTTTTCAGAACATTTCAAGAAGAAATCTAAATCCAATCCTGTATAATCGTGTGGATAAAAATTATGACATGCACACAACTGATAACGATTTGGTTGATAGTCCATGATTGTATCAATTGTATGTGTACTTGAACTCATGTTAATTTCTACTTTCAATCCATATGGATTGTATGTCATAAGCGCTTCTTCAAAACCACTAAAACCTCCATCCATACGGATACCATCCGCATGAATATCATGGAAGAATTTTAAATCTGTATAACTAACACCCAATTCTTTAAATACAGATGGATTCACATCCAAGATGATTTCATAACCAAGACTCTTTGCGTAATCATGAATCTTTGTAAACTCTTCCTTAATTTCATTTGCTGGCTTTCTTACAGATAGTAAGCAAGAAAATATTCTCTTTGCACCAATTTCACTCATTTCTTTTAAATATGCAAAGATCTCTTCAATACTACTTTTTTCTGGGTAAATAGAAACTCCTAGTCTTCTCATAACTTCTCCTCCTCTAATGGATTTTCAGGTATCTCTTCTGTACTTAATTTATATAGTGTCCATGCATAAATTTTTGCACACGCAACTAAATCATCAATATTGACCCATTCATTTGGCTGATGTGCAATTCCATTTTGTCCCGGGAAACTTGGTCCATATGGAATAATGGAATCACAAACATGGGCGTATGTTCCGCCTGTTGTTGTCGTTGGTTTAACGCTAGTATCCGTCGCCTCTTCATATGCCTTCTGCATTGTCTTTACAAGCCATGAATCTTTATGGTGTAGCACTACTGGGGAATTCGATACTAACTTCACTTCTAAACCTACTGCTTTTGTTTGAATCTGTTGCATAATCTTATCCATATCACAAGTTGGATAACTAAGCGAGAAACGAATTCCCATCTTATTATTTGCATACAATAAAAGTTTATTGCGAATCTTCATTTCACCAAAATGTTCATCCTTTACGGCAATGCCCAATCTATCACCATTGATATTTGCATTCATAAAATACTCATTCGCAAATTCAATTACTTTCTGTTCATCACCCCAGACCTCAATGACCGCTCTACCACGTTCACCATAAATGGCTGGAAATTTATTATCCGGTGTAAAACCAACAAGAGGTTTTTTCTCATGTTTCAAGAAGTAATGCATGTCTTCCATGCCAGTTTCTTCATTTGTCCCAAAGATGATATGTATCGCTGTTTTTGGCTGAATCCCTAAATCTTTCAATGCAAGCATGCCATACATTGCCGCAAAAAGTGGTCCTTTATCATCTAACGCACCGCGTCCCCAGATTCTTCCATCGTGGATTGCGGCAGAAAAAGGCGGATCAATCCAGCCATCACCAACTTCAACAACATCTACATGTCCAACAATACCAATATATTCTTCACTATTTCCGAAACTACCATAACCCATATATCCATCTACATTTTTCGTTGGTAGTCCCTCTCGTTTACAAATTTCAAGTGCTTTTTCCAAAGCGTTTGCAGGTCCAATTCCAAAAGGCATTCTATCTTGTGGCTCACCACGTCTTGAATCAATTTGTACCATCGTACAAATATCATCAATCATATCTTGTTTCCGTCTTTCAACCTGCGCAAATATCTCTTCCTTATTCACAATTGATCTCTTTTCTTTTAATCTTATATACATGCATGTATATAAATTTTTCTATTTTTTAAAATAAGCCCGAACAGATAGAGTTTGTCCGGGCTTGACCTATTCTAATAACAAATTGTTTCTTTTAATGCTTCAAGATTTTCCGGATGATTTACGGATGCATCAATGAACTTTGCCATATTTTCAAATGACTCACTCAATCCTGTTCCACCTTTCTTAGGCATCTTAAGGATTGTAATATCATTCTTATATTGTGCAATCACTTCTTGATTTTCAATTGCCATCATACTTGCGACTTTTGCTGTTGTTTTTTCTGCAATTAATTTTGCACAACGAGCAGCCATCTCACTGTATTCAGGGAAGTTAAAGCATGGCCCACACAAGACAAAATCTGGTTCCAATTTCTTCACCATCGCAGTCATCTTCATAACCACTTCATCTTTATTCTGCTTGTAGTAATCCATTCCACAATAAAGTGTTGCACTAATCTGACCGCCTATCTCTTTCAAATATGGTTCTAAAAGCATTGCAGTCCCAGCAATCTCTCGCGTTGCACTTAGTGTACAATCAGGGTTGCTCTTACCACCTGCTCCAGCTAAGCCGGAATCAAAAATCAATATTACTTTCATATTAGTCTAACTTCAAATCATCGAAGGACAATTCATCAAGTTCATCCTTCTTCTCTTCCTTTGCTAACTTCTCTTCTTCCTCTAAATACTTACTATCTTGCATCTTGAAGAATGGATAGTAGAGAGCCATGTCTGCAAGTAACATAAATAGCTGTAAGATTACAGCATTAATCGAACCAGTTGTCAGATAACCTGAAATAAAGATTGGTGTTGTCCATGATAACTGAACACCAGATGTAACTGGAATGAATCCTACTGCTGTTGCAAGCTGTCCAATAATTGTATTCATAACTGGCGCTAAGATAAATGGAATTACCATGATAACATTCAATACCATTGGGAAACCAAAAATAATTGGTTCATTGATACCGAAGATACCAGCAGGAAGTGCCATTCTTCCTAATGTCTTTAGACGCTTGGACTTTGCCATAAATGTCATCATCAATACAAGACCCAATGTAGATCCTCCACCACCGAAGTTGCAGAAGAAATCTGAGAATGCTGATGTAAATACATTTGTCATTGGTAAACCAGCCTTCGCCAATTCATAGTTCTCTAATGTTAATGCCTTATGAATTGGAGCGAAGATTGTATTTGTAACAGCAGGTCCATTGATACCAAAGAACCAGAACAATGTACTTAAGAACTGATAGATAACTTCAAATGCTTGAGACTTACCTAAGCCAACTAAAGGAGCTTGTAATACTTGATAAATAAATGTATGCACATTTCCAAATGGAGTATTAACAAAAATCATGTTAACGAAGAAGAATACAAGCATGGATAATCCTGCAGGAATTAACGCAGCAAATGAATCCATAACTGCTGGTGGAACACCATCAGGTAACTTAATAACAAGTTTCTTCTTAACTGCAAATGCAAAAATTTCTGTAGAAATAATGGCTACAATCATTGCCAAGAAGATACCCTTTGTACCTAAATGACCGAATGAGAAACCAGAGAACATCTTGCCATCTGCATTCATGAACGCAGCATGTTTCATTGGAGTAATCATCAAAAATGTAACAAGAGCAACAACCGCAGATTCAATCTTATCTACACCCTTTTCACGTGCATATGCATATGCAATACCCATAACAGATAGTAATGCATAGCAATCAAACGTAACTGCAGTTACTGCATCAAAATATTTCTCCCATCCTTCGCCAGCAAATGTCGCAATCATCTCTGACCAACCTTCGATTGGGAAGTTGGAGATTAATAGGAAAATAGATCCAACGATAACTACTGGTACTGCATACATAAAGCCATCGCGGATAGCCACTAATACCTTATTCTTAGATAAGGCATCAGCGATTGGGATAAGGAACTTTTCTAAAGCCTTAATCATAATAATTATTTACCTTCGCTTTCTGCTTTCTTCTTTTTAATTTCTAAAATTGCACGTTTGAGAACTCTCTCTCCGTCCATGTTACCGTACTCTTCAGTATCAATAACGAAAATAGGTTTTCCTAGATGTCCATAGCGGTCTACAACCTTGTCATATAGATACTTAACCTGTGGACCTAAGAGAATAGCATCTGGATTTTGTTCCGTAATGATTTTATCTAATAAATTATCAGAGAATGCTTTTACTTCAATATCTAAAGAATGTTGATCTGCAACCTTCTGCATTTTACTTGCCATCATAGAAGTAGACATCCCCGCATTACAGAACAGGTAGATTTTATGCATAACTTTCCCTCCTTTCTATCGTTCTATCATTATGTTAATCGCAAATCCAACTCGTATTCCTTAATTTATCTGCCGCATGTTAGGAAACTTTACTTGCTTTCACTTGATCCAGCCATAATAAAAGGATAACTACATCAGAATGCCAGTACTAGCACTCTATAGTCATCCTCTTTTACTATTCAAAACCCATTACTGATTTTAGAGCAGATTTTATGAAACTTACGACATATTTCACTTAAATATTTTATTTACACATCTTTCTCTTGTTATAGATAATTAATATCGAGAATAATAATGATGTAATAAATATAATACTGAATAGAAGAATATTCGTATTATCAGATGTTCTCGGAGTATGTACTATGTTGGTATTTGTAACCGTGAAGCCATTTGTGGCATCTCCTGCTACAGAACTTGTGTAATTCGCAACTGCATCCTCTTTCACAGTATAAGCAATCGCTGTTCCATCTGCTTTATACTTCGCTAGATTGCTGAATGTATCTTCCCAGTTATTTCCGTTATTTAATGTGACTGTCTTACCTGTATCTACATCATCTGCTAACAAGTGAATTGTAACAGGTCCTCCCTTTGGTCCTACCCATTCTTTCTTTACCTTGACAGATGTATTTTCATTGTTGGTATTTGTAAACGTGAAGCCATTTGTGGCATCTCCTGCTACAGAACTTGTGTAATTCGCAACTGCATCCTCTTTCACAGTATAAGCAATCGCTGTTCCATCTGCTTTATACTTCGCTAGATTGCTGAATGTATCTTCCCAGTTATTTCCGTTATTTAATGTGACTGTCTTACCTGTATCTACATCATCTGCTAACAAGTGAATTGTAACAGGTCCTCCCTTTGGTCCTACCCATTCTTTCTTTACCTTGACAGTGGTTTTATTTGATTTATCCTTAACCGTGATTGTACCACCAACATCATCAAAAACCTGTACAGTATATTCGTTTTCATCAATATCATATCCATTAGGAGCTGCAATTTCTTTCACTTTATATTTCCCTTGTATTAGTTCTTGAGAAATAATCGTACCATCAGTACCAGTCTCCAATTGGAAAGTTGAACCATCTGGCTTTGTAACTAAAAATTTTGCTCCTGCAAGACCTACTCCAGTATCAATATCAACTTTATGTATTTTTAATTTCTTAGCAAGAATACCATCGGCACTACCACCAGCACTATGATACTTCCATGCACCATCGCTTGTTTGTGTTTCAAATGTATCTGATGTTATCTTTGCACTATTTGTTTGTACGATATCACCATTCTCCACTGTTGATTTATAAGATAAAAAGTATGCTTGTGTACCGATATCGCCAAGCTCTAAGCGAAATTCCGTCTTGTCTGCATTAAATGTGATTTTATCTGAAATATCAACAACTTCGCCATTCCAATTTTTTACATTTCCTGCGGCATCATATTCAACTTTAAGAAGTTTAAACTGCTCTGTTGTTTTTACAGCCGGCATTGTCGACGGATCAAGAAAATGACCATTATTGGATGTGATTTTATCTGTAATTACTACGTTCTTTAAATCTTTATTCGTTCGATTAATACGAACTGCCCAAGCAGCAACAGTACGTGATGTCGGATTCTTTCCCCATTTTCCGATGATCTCCTTTTCAGAAAGTGGCTTATCTGGATTTATCTTGACCGACTTTGAATCCGGTGTCAAGTCCTCACGATTATTTACCTTTGTTTTAATACTAATTGTGTCATTATCGTGTACAAGTTCTTTATTTAATTTTGTATCAAAGTGTAAGTGTCCTTTAAAATTGTATTTTCCATTTGCATTTTCATTAAACGTAACACGTACTGTACCTCCTCCGGTCGTTGCAGATGTAGCAGTTGGTGATATCGTGGCCTCAGCAACTTTATTGCCAACTTCATCTGTAAGGGCAAATGTTAGCGGATTTGTTACAGCTGTTGTTAAATCCAGTTCTTTTGGAATTGCAATATCAAAATAATCATCTTTATTCATCATCATTGTTGAAGGTGCTTCAAACTTAAAGCTCATCTTGATTGTAGTAGATTTGTCTACTTCATCCGTAATCGTTCCTGAATCTGTTGAAAGCTGCAGGTCAGTAATCTTGACATCTATTGCCGTTCCCGCAGCAAGAACTGTTGTATTTATTATTTGAAAAAACATTGTATTAAATAGCAATAATATTGAAATAATCGTCTGATAAATTACTACATTCCATTTTTTTCTCATAAAAGTTATCTTCCTTCCCTAATTAAATGCATGAAAATTTTAATAAAACGGATAAATTAAACTAGATATATTAGTGAGTTAATTATACTCTATACAAACTGTATTTTCAAATACAAAGTTGCTGTAGTTATTTGCGTATATAAATCATGTCTATAGTCTTAGGTCCATAGAAGAAAAATGTAAAACGGATATCCGCTTTATGTATCTATGCCAAGATGAAAGACCATCTTTCATGGCCTTTCAAAGATTCATATCGAATCAAATCAAAGGAAACGCTTCCGATATATTTACAGAGATCATGTTGGTCATCTGTAAGAAGATGAAATACATGTATCCTATACATCGATGGAACTTCCATGGAAGCAAACGCTAAAAACGATACAAAACATTCATTCTTTCTATAGACAACTATGAGAAGGAAAGATGGGGGGCAATATTCACTCCCATCCTTCTTTACAACCCATTTTCGATACCCCATCTAATTTTGGAACGCCAAAACTTCCGACCTCTCATACCACCGTACGTACCGTTCGCTATTCAGCTTTCCATTGAGATAGATTTGCTACGTATCGTCAACTCGTGCAGTTTTGTTTTCAACTTCTCCACCGACTTAATGTGTAAATTTTTCTACAAACTCCAAGAAAGTTATTTTACATTACCTCTACAAATAATTGCTACTCTCCAGAAAATGATTATTCAGTAGATTTAGAATCATAATCGCAACTTATTATTTTTGAGATTTTTGTTTCTCTTTTGTTCTGTCTCTTTATTATAGTTTTCAATTATAGACTCATTCACTCTCTGTTGAGAATTATCTTCGGAAACGTCGGGGTTGATTCTATCCATAGATATCACATCACGTGCTGGTTTCACCATTAATCTACCCTTTCCAAACACAGCTCCAATTAGCATGCAAATCATTGAAATTATCATAGAAATCATTAGCATACCAAGGTATTTCTTTACATGAAGCGAATCGCTTGTCTTTGGTATCGGAACATTCGGTTGAATTGAATCGCTTGTCTTTGGTGTCGGAACATTCGGTTGAATTGAATCGTTTGGCTTTGGTGTCGGAACTTCTGGCGAACAATTCTGAACGAACTTTCCTTTGATAATAACATCTTGGTCTGGCATCGAGAACGTTTGACCGGCTTGCACATAAGCATCTTCAGATGCCCATCCGCTGAAACTATATCCTTCTAACTTCGGATTCTCAGCAACTGTCACAACATCTTCATAAATATGTGTTTCCGATGCCGGAACAAGTGTCTGGCTTCCATCAGGACCTTCAATGACATAGGTCACTTTATATTGAATAGGTTCCCAGACTGCTGTTAATGTAATATCCTTTTTCACAATTCCTGTTTTGAAAGTATCGTTTTCTTTATATACGTTACCATCTTTATCTTTCCAACCCGCCAATCGATAACCCGTCTTCTTCATTGTACCCGCACCTAGCACGGTTACTCGATCCGTATTGGAATCATCAATACTTGGGTAGTATGGTGTTGTATCCACCGGTGCATCACCAGTAACACCCGCCGTATCATTCTTATACAATACGTTTGCATAAACAGCTGCGTTAAATTTACCCTCAACGACATCACCAAGTGTATTCGCCGTTGAAACCTGAATATCCTTCACCAAACCTGTTTGCTTTGGTGTTACCTTACCGCTTGCATCCGAATCAAGAATATCTTCCGAAACCGGAACATACGTTAATGCCGGTTTCAAATTATTCGGATTTTCGCTGCTTGCATTTTGGTTAAATGCCGATGGTGATTCCGTCACATGGATCATTTGCATCGTCAAATTCAGCACAGGAAGCTTAATAAGTCCTGCCGCAACATTTTGCGCATTTCCTGCTGCATCAAATCCATTGAAGGTTGCCGTCTTAATTGTTGTTCTATCAAAATCAGAATCTGTATCACTTACTGTCGGATCGCCTGTTCCAGTTTGTTTTGTAGCTTTGACACCAGCCGGTAACGTTCCTTGTACAGAATAACTTGTTGACTGTGTATTCGTACGTATTGAGAAATTTCCGTGTCCATCAATAATTCCTTCTTCTCCCGATGTTGATCCAACAACATTCCCATTGGCATCTTCCAAATTCATCACAATATCGGTATTCTCTACTGCCGGCTCATCCGCATCAACGACTCCATCTTCGTTCTTGTCCCACCACAATTTACCTTTCAATGTATATGGCTTCCAAATATATTGGGCTGAAGATGTATTTGCTGAGAGCACTTCACTACCTGTCTTAAAGGTATATGTACCTGTGATATAACTGCTTAAGTCATCCGCTTTAGCCGGTGTATCTTCCGCATTAACAGGAATATTCACATCAATATTTGCATCACTTCCTGGATTCGGTTGATGTACAATTTTAGCCTTAATATAGCGGTAATCCTTCCAATCCGCAGATGAAATTGCACTTTCATCTACATAGTTTTGTCCATCTTTACTATACATGTATGTAACCGTATCCGTACTTCCTAATCCGGAGATGTGATTGCTCTTTGCTGGACCGGTTAAACGCATGGTAAAGTCACATGTCTTTGAAGTCTTTATTTCGTTACCTTCGCTGTCAAAGGATGTCACATTAATTTGATTTCCCTTTTCAGGAAGTTTTACAACAACTTCACCTTCATTGAGAGACCCTGGAATATGCACTTGCTCACTTACCATTAAATTCTCTTTTTCGCGTGCCAAGAATGTTACTGGCCCATTTCTATCGACAATATTATTCTTTCCTGGGTATAACTGCACACCGTTAAGAACATGCTGTAAAACTCTAACTGTAAATTTACTCATGTCACCGACTTCAAATAAAGTTGGTGTCGTCGTATCACCTGTCTTACGAACATCATCTACATCCGGAACAGCACCTTCAAACTCATATTTCTTATAAGCCGCTGCTTCTGATCCATCATACTTTGTTAATAAACCGGAAACATCATAATATACCTTTCCAAACGGATGATGGTCTCCCAAAGTAGCACCATTCCAAACCTGTAAGTTGATCTTGCCTAACTCATATGCCAAATATCCTTGGAGTTTCGCAAAATGACCCAAAGAACCTCCACTAGAAATCTTAAGATATCGTTTCCCATTTGCATGAACGACGGATATATCTTCGGCACTCAGATTATATCCATTTAAATAACCATGTTCTCTCGTCACTTCCGAAACAACGGAAGCAACATCAAACTCATCATCCTTCAATTCAACATACACTGCTTCCGGCACATCCATTGGAGCATTACCTGTAGACGATCTCTCATCATTCAACAGATCTTTGCGTTCTGCTCGGAAGCTTCCGTTAAATACTCCAGATTTTCCCCTGAACATATGCGTTGTATCTTTGCTTGCTTCTGCCGTTGCAATACCACCCTGATAAGCAACAACAGTGCGATCATCGCTCTTAAAATCTGTGCTCTTTAACGCCCAACGTTCTCCTTGTGGCTTATATCTCAAAGCCATTCCGTCTCCATATCTGACTTTGCTTTCAATTCCGTTCGGATCCGTATAGACTGTTCCGGAGCAAGGATCGTCACATTTGAAATATCCGTCAAAATAGATCTGCCCACGATTTGTTTCCGGACCATTCACCTTTACATCCTGATTGTGATATAAAGATTTATTTCTTGATGCATCACCCAATATACGAACCATTCTAAATTCGATTTGGTGATTGTACAAGTAATCAATATCACTATCGTATTCCAAATGGAAAACTCCATCATACTTCAGCTGTAGAGATGTAAAATACTCGTTTTCATCTAATCCTAAAGCCTCTTTACTGATAACAGTATCGCTACCGCTTGGATCCATATTCGCAACGGTATACTCTTGATCATTCTTTGTTACACCGGTAGATTTGTTGTATGTTGAATAAACAACTTTCCAACCTTTCATGCGCTTGCTTAAAGTAATCGCCTTAATATAACTGATTGGCTCTTCAATGCCTGCAATATTATTTGCACGTGCCTTTATTGTAATAACAGGGTTCGTATATGTACTTCTGTAATTTGTCTCATCACCTTTAAAATAGATTGCACCGGCATTTGGCTCATCATACCAAAATTTTGCCTCATCCTTCTGTCCGAAGAAATATACATCTTTGGTTCCAATATAGCCCTGTTCCATAAATTCGTTACATTTTTCTTCACCGACCTTCACATATAAATAATCGGTATCCGTATCTGTATCGTATGTATATGGTGCACTATCTTTTTTCGGATGTTCTACATGATATCCGATTTGGATTAACTCATCCTTAACGAGTGGTGTTCCATCGGCATGCGTTCTCGCTACCGCATAATTAAATGTTCCTGGCGTTTTTCCACCACCCGAAGAATTTGTAAGAGCACTCCATTCTATCTTCACTTCACTTACTCTGTCTCCGTCTTCCAAATATTTTGCAAATGAGAAATTCGTACCATCCGAACTATATCGTATATCATTTTCATCAACCGCTTTTGTCACAGTTGATCCGTCTGCTTTTACAACCGTTAAAATAATATTTTTTAATTTTGACCCTGATCCATACGAATCGCTACGTTTAAATGACGTAGGTCTTATTTCATAAGGGAATCGATATGTTTCCGTATATTCACCTTCAGACATAACCAAATCACCATTTGCATCATAATTGGATAAGTATCGATGATTATATACCTCTACAAATTTTTGCTCAGATTTGGAGTGACCAGGAATGACTTCCTCAATATTTGCGGAATCCTTTTTGAAATTAGGACGTGGTGTTACCTTAAATCGATCATCATAAACGCCCTTTAAAACCTTCATCTTTGTACCGGTTACACTCTTAACAATTTCTTTTCCGCCTTCGCTTTCAAAAGTAATTTCCGTATCTGCAGCCTCACACAAAGTTCCACTTGGAAGGGATGCTCCCTCTTTGAATTTCCAAATTGCCCTAATCTTTTTCAACTGATCTCTATTATATGTCAGCCCTTGAAATCTTGAATCAGTTCCCTTTGAATCCGCTTCTAAATCGTACTCGAATACATCATAGGTTCCCTTGGCATCTACCTGTGGAGTCGTATTCACCTTTTTGAATGATCCACCGCCGATTACATTTCCGGTTTCAACATCAAGCGAGTCTGGCCAGCATAAATCTTCCAATCCCTTTGGACGATAAACCTTGACTTGTTTGATTCGCATCAACTTATTATCGTCTGTTCCCACAGAAGGAATATCTAATTTTGCAAGAGGATATAAATGATCTCGGAAATACCAAACTTTTTCCACAGAATTATTTATATCGTTACTTATTGTGACATTTGCCGTATCCGTATCAAAAATGGAAGTTGCATTAATTTTCTCAGAGTTTCCCGTCTTTGGGCTGACAACATAGTTCTTGTTTTCGCCCATTAAATTTCCGTTACTGTCAAGTAAGCGGAAATAAATAGTTTCCTTAGGAATACCATTTTTTATGATGCTATCCAAATCATCGGTCGACATATACTTTATATCCGTATTCACCGCTAATGCAGTAGCAAGATTATCCAATGCACCTGCATCTCCCTTAAAGGTGACTGTGACCGAAGTTAAATCATTCGGATCATATTCCACACTTTTCACTTCCGTCTTATCCTTTAAATGGTCCAATCCTGCTTGATCAAACTTCATTCCTTTTGGAAGTGTTGCTGTCAACCTGAAATCGCCGCTGTGAAATGCCTCTTTTGGAATGGTAATGTTAAATACACCATTTGTCCTAGGAGTAACTTGATAATGATATACACCCTCACTATCTTTTCCAACATCATTTAACATCTTACAATCAACCGTCAAAGGTACATTTGTGATGCTTGGCGGTATCGGAGCGCCCAGCACACCTAAATAGAATGGACTAAACGAAGAAGCAGTAAATGTGATTTGTCCCTCTTCATTCACTTTTAAATCAACCTTTTCCATCTTACCGTCAGTATAATGAACCAACTGGTATTGTTCTCCTTCAGGTAGCTTTTCTCCATCTTTTCTCGTTAATGTTATCTTTACCTGCTTATCTTCAGCCGGTTCAACTTCATTATTACCCCATTGATTTCGAAAAGATATATTCATTCCATAAATATTTTTAATTGAAATCTCTTCCTCTGTTTTTCCAGATTGTTTAATAAAGGCTTCCTTTGCCAATTCCATTCTTGCAGTAGATAAGTCCGAACTTACCTGTAACGTTGTGGACAAAGGAAATGTATTTTCACTATATTCTGCTTTAATCGTGAATATGCCACTAATATCGCCTTCAAAACTACCAGCCTCCATATATTGAGGGGTATTCTGTACAGCCTGAATGTCATCATTTCGTACAGCCTGAATATCATCATTTCCCGATTCTTCTACCTTATCTGTATTTTCTTCCTTAGTAGAAGGCTGGTTGTCAGGAACGCTTGTTTTTTCCGAAGATTCATTCACTTCATCCGAAGAACTTTTCGCATCTAGAGAATCCTCTGTTGCTGTTTCATTTCTTTCTATAACATTTGTTGTCTCACTTTGTTCCTCACTTTGATTGGCAGATGCTTCATCTGCTTCAGCACCAGTCGTTTTAGATGTTGTGCTTATATCAGTGTCATTTGCCGTCTCTGCATAAGTTGCCAAAGTATATTGACTAACCATGCTGAATATAACCAGTAAACTAGTTATAAATGTTTTGAAATTCCTTATTGCTCGTTTTTGTGTTTTTTTCTTCATACTTTCTTTCCAATCTTCTTTTCTTTAAATACCCTTAAATAATTGCTTCCATATTTCATTTTTTTGACCATGATTTATTCCACAAAATCCTTCATAACAGTCTAATTTTTTCTTTAATATGCATTGTGCAAATTTTAATACCATTGCCAAGCCAAACCAAATTAATATTCCTAAAATTGTCAATTTATTCATAATTTTTATAACTTCCTATTTTATTTAACAGCAGCGTTTGCTTTCTATTAATCCAAATTAATGTTTGAACCATCGGTAATAAGATGAATATGCCATATATTCCAGTCAAAATTATAAATGTTAAAATAACAGTATTTAGTGCAGAGAGTTGCCAATCATAGTTAATATTCTTTGTAGGAATCACCTTTAGAACATCGTATCTTTTTTGTTTGGAAGATTTATCCTCTGCAACCGAAGAAATAAGGTTAGACCCATTTTCGTCAGAAATCTCGTTATTTTCCTCAACATCCTTATTGTTGTCAGATTCCACAAACTGATTCGTATCAATTGACTGGATTATAGTTCCTTCTATATTATCTGATGGCATTTCTATCTCTTCATCTGATACATTCAAATTTTCGTTGTCCTTATCAAAATCAACCGACTGATTTGTATTTGAACCAGATTCTGTCACATCCGATTTTTCAGATTCTGTCGGCTGATTTACATTTGGTTCGGATGCTGATGGTTTTGATTCTTCAGATTCTGATGGTTGATTTGCATTTGTCTCAGATTCTGGCGGTTTTGTTTTTTCAGATTCCGAGGACTGATTTGCATTCGGTTCGGATGCTGATGATTTTGATTTTTCAGATTCTGATGATTGATTTGCACTCGCTCCAGATTCTGGCGGTTTTGATTTTTCAGATTCTAATGGCTCATTTGAATTCGGCGCTGTCATTATATTTTTGGTACATATATTTGGGAAACCATCAACCATTAGAAAATCTGGTTTTCCCTGATTATTCATATCCACGATAGTATTAGAATTGATTTCTTCTGCCTTTACTACGAATCGAGGTGATAATATCAACAACAGTATAGTTGAACCTATTAATACCATTTTATTTTTACTCATATATTTCCCTTTTTAACATTAATAGTACATAATAGTATATTCTATTTCTTGTTATAATACCAATTTTTTTATAAACGACATCTATTGTGGGTAGACAGCGGTCTAAGTATATAACTTGAAATCTCTATCTATAAAAAACTCCTATGCTAAAATTCAGTCTTGCAAGTGATTGAAATTAAACATAAGAGGCACCAAATGGCTATAAATGATATTATCATATCATGCTCAATGCTAGTGACGATATGATCTTTTCGATTGATACATATAATGCAAATGATACTCATTCTACCTGTTCCTGTTAGAGACTTATACAACATATTGTTGAAGATAAGTTCTAATTCAAAACTTGTGTATGAATGAAAGGAACTATTACAGGTACTTTAATAAACGCTGTTCTTTTGAAGAAGCTGCTATACAATATAAAAACAGTAATAGAAGCACTTGAAACCCGAAATCATCAATAGTTCCAGAAGATCTTATGATAATAGACGACAATCTATCACATTAACTTACGGACAGCTAATCAATGTAATAACATCAATCACTTGTACACAAAAGGATGACTACATCAGAATGCCAATACTAGCACTCTATAGTCATCCTATTTCACTATTCAAAACTCATTACTTATTTTACTTGAACAAAGTTATGCACATAATGTCACATCTCTTTCGTCTACTATTTTCACAAACTCTATACTATGTGATTTTTCTATAACTATAAGATATTTCACATTATCTTTATAAATGTAATAAAGTCTTTACATTACTACGATATTTTCTGCCTACTGGAACTTGCATATTGTTTGCTAAGCATAGACCTTCTTGATAGGAATATCCTACGATTTTATCAACTGAGACCAAAAATGATCTATGTACACGAATAATACGATAAATCAATAATGTATTCTGCATTTTATCTAAAGAAGAGTAAAATTCAAATTTTTGCTTATCTCCATAGTACACAATTATTCGATTATTTTTTGCTTCAAATGCAAATATATCCGAAAGTGCAATATTTCTATATTCACCAATACCTTTTAATAAAAGATACTCCTTCTTCTTTTCTTGTGCATTGCATATTGCCATTCCAATAACTTCTTTTATTCTAATATCTGATGTTTTGTTTTTTACAATATATCCGCTAGCATTCACATCAAATGCATCAAAAACATATTTTTCAGATTTTGTAATAAAAACAATCTCTCCTGCAAAATGATATTGTTTACGTAACTCTTTAGATACCTCCATACCGTTCTTTCCTGATACCATGCCAATATCCAAAAATAGAACATCAACAAATGCTCCATAATCTTCAATATTTAATAAAACTTCTGCTGCTGAAGTACAAGTATGTATCTCTAATGGAATGTTTATATTTTTTGCAATTTCTACCGCAATAATCTTATATTTTTCAATATCTTCTTTTTCGTCATCGCAAAATAAAATATGCATATATAGCCTCCAAATACATTTTAAATTCCCCAGATTTCAAATGTTTCTATTAAATAAACACTGTATGATTAGGTATATTGTACAAGGACATTACATCATTTTGCAAGTTTACCATGTAAATTCATTTCGCGCTTCGTGTTCAACACGACCATTCGTTCATAAATAAAAGTTAACCTTCTAAGTTGCTATCCAACTTTTAGGGTTAACTTCAGTTATTTTAGATTATTCTCTCATTGTTTCTTCTGCAGCAAGCTCTGATGCGTCTTTTTCTTCATACTTGAAGTCTGCAGAAATATCTTCACCCTTTACTACTCTTTGAATCTGCTCAGCTGTTAATGTTTCATATTCCATTAATGCATGGGCGATTGTTTCAAGTTCTGTCTTATGGGCTTCGATGATTTGTCTTGCCTTTGTATGGCATGTATTAATGATCTTACGTACTTCCTGATCAATTTCATACGCAACTTCACCAGAAACGTTATTTGGTTGGTTATAATCTCTACCTAAGAATACATTCTCATTACCCGCATTATACTTGATAGGTCCAAGATCACTCATACCATAGAGTGTAACCATATCTTTTGCGATATTTGTCGCATTTTGAATATCGTTACTTGCGCCTGTCGTAATGTCATCAAAGAATAATTCTTCTGCCGTACGTCCACCCATATAGGAAGTGATTGTATCGAGTAAATCGTTCTTTGTATGCATCATCTTTTCTTCCTTCGGTGTCATGAGGTTATATCCACCTGCTTGGCCGCGAGGAATGATTGTGACTTTCTGTACTACCTGTGCATTCTCCAAGAACAAGCCGATAATTGCGTGTCCACTTTCATGGTAAGCAACTAACTTCTTTGTCTTATCATCATATGTACGACTCACCTTTGCAGGTCCCATCATAACACGGTCGATTGCTTCATCAATCTGTTTCATGCCAATTTCATCTTTGTTTTCACGTACCGCAAGAATCGCAGCTTCATTCAATACGTTCTCTAAATCGGCACCAGAGAAGCCTGGAGTACGCTTTGCTAAAGAGCCTAAATCTAAGTCCTTTACAAACTTCTTATTGCGAGCATGTACATGTAGAATTG
>ERZ773066.462-NODE-462-length-23095-cov-6.101432_pt1 | contig 23095 bp, 19 predicted proteins | sample MGYA00580573_ERZ773066 | MGnify/ENA primary metagenome ERZ773066 (study PRJEB29015, sample SAMEA2738128) | human oral metagenome | biome: human oral; feature: human-associated habitat; material: saliva | place: China | collected 2203 ... | reverse complement strand
TGCTGACCTGCCTCCGTGCGGAGACCGTCTGCACCGGCGCAGGATGTTTTTCTGCATTGAATGGGAGAACCCATCGTTTTCGTGAATATGGAGATGAAGAATTGCAGGTGTCCGCTTTTATGAAGTGCAACGGGTGCGGGCATTTTCCCCGGCAGGATAAAGGACTTGATGAAAAAATCGAGAGGATTCTGGAAATACATCCGGACGCAGTTCATTTGGGAATCTGCTGCTGCAGCGACGGGGAAAGTAAGACTCTTTGTAAAGAGGTGGAGATGATCACTGCTATTTTTAAGAAAGCGGGGATACCTGTTGTGCGGGGTACGCATTCTGTTTTTTAAGAGGATTCCTTATTTTCCTGCGGTCGAAACAAGGTCAGGCCGCCAGGAAAATGGAATATAAGATTTTCACAGGTGGTTTAGCGATTAAAGAAAGGAGGAAGTTATGAAAAAATGGCTTTTGGCTTTCGTTGCTTTGATTTTTTCTTTATGCTTGTCTCATATGGCTTTTGCCGCAGAACATTCGGCAGATACAATGATTTTGGATTGGCGTACGGAAAAGGTTTGGATGGAGCATGGAGAGCTTTGCGTGCGGGGAACATTTTATAACAGACGAAGCGACTTGACGATTACAAAACTTGATGAAATGATTCTCCAGATTACTTTTACAGGAACTGACGGGAAAACGTTTCAGTTCATCGGGCGCCCGAAAAGACTGCCCATGTTGAAATTACCTGCTAACGGAAGCAAAAAGGTCACTTTCAATTTCGGACCCTTTGCAGGGGAATGGAAAGACTGGGTCACGAAAGAAGATTATTCATTCAGTTATATTAACGGTTCAAGATGGTAAAACTCAGAGGAGAGAGTATTCATGAGAAAAAGTATGAAATCAGCTTTTGCCGCGGCGCTGGCAGTGACAGCCTGCTTCGGCGGAATTTCCGCGTATGCCGCATTTGACGAAAATTTGAATGTGTATACGCTGGATACGGTGATTGTGGAAGCGGATAAGACGAAGAATAAATTCGGTGACACGGTTACGGAACAGTCTTATTACCGTACCGGCGGTGATGTGAAAGTTATTACCCGTGAAGAAATTGAAAAGCGTCATTATACGGATGTAGCAGAGGCGATTAAACGCGTTCCCGGTGTAACATTTACAAATGCTGGTTATCGTGGCGGCCAGTATGGTTATAATTCTTACAATAACAGTATGGCTATCAATGGGGATTCAAGAGTTATTGTTCTCATAGATGGCCGCCGTGTGGATAATGCAGCCAGCTATAGATTTGGTGCTAGTAATGCAGCTGGCGGCAGGACTATGGTCGATCTTAATCAGTTAATAGGAATGGAAGACGTAGATAAAATTGAGGTTATCAAAGGACCGGGGGCATCTGTCTACGGCGCTGATGCTACAGGTGGAGTTATCAATATCATTACAAGAAAAGGAACCGATCATGTGGCAGGGGCATTGGATTTATCTACAGGATCTTGGGGACATCATGTTTATAGTGTGAATGTATCCGGCGCGACTGATCAGAAAGAACCAATGCGGTATTTTATTTCTGCCAGCAGAAATATGTCAGGTGACAGCAAGTATCGTGATGGTATTACCGGTGAAAATCATACATACAACGGTACTTCGTATAAAGAAGACAGCGTCAATGTCCGTTTGGATAAAGAGCTGGGCGGAGATAAAAATCTGAAGATTTGGTATAACCACAAAAACGGAAAAGACGGCTATCCGATTACTGCCCGTGACTGGAGATATTGGAGTGAAGCTGATTGGAACCGTATTATTGAAAGGACGACGAGACCGGGGGGGTATGGTAATACTAATAATCCGGGATATAGAAACCTGTTTTCATTGGATGCGCTTTCCGGTTCCTACAATGCATATAAGAGTAATGATATTGATGTAGTTTATACTTTTAAAAAAGATAATGGCATGGACAGCTTTGTCCGTGTATATAGCCAGCACCATGATTATTGGGGCATTGATCGTTATCCGTCCTGGATTTTGGATGATGGATCCTATGTGCCGTTTCCCGGCAGCGCTGCATGGTCAAATTTTATCAAAAATTATCGTCGTGCCGGATGGGATGATCTGACAGATAAAGAAGTGGAGAAAAATCATGGTATCCAGCTGCAGTTAGGCAAGTCCTTTGGCAGACATGATATTTTAGGTTCTGTTACTTATGACAAGTCTGTTATGAAATTGCTGAATGACTACGGTCCTGTAGAAAATACAGAGTATAGAAGAAATACTTTGACAGGGTATGTGCAGGATAAGATTCACGTCAATGATAAGTGGGATGTTACTCCTGCACTGCGCTATTCCCACTATAATTCATTTAGCGGGACACGTCAGGCTAAGCGTGATTCTTCAGGGAAAATCGTAAGAGATGGTTCCGGTAATGTCGTTTATGTTGATTCTAAACATCGTGGAGATGTCAGCACATTTACTCCTGCAATCAATACAGAATACATGTTTTCTGATGATTTCAGCGCCTATGCAGGATGGACGAAGATTTATCGCCCGATCAAGGGAAGAGACTATGCTACTGATGCTTATGGTGGCGGATCTTTGAAAGATGAAAAAGGCAATGTCTGGACTATTGGTTTGAGAAAGGGAATTGGCAAGAATACCGAGGTCACAGTTCATTATGACTGGACAAAGATGTCTAATGCGATTACCCAGTACTCTGTTGATGATCCTTCCATTCCGGGGCATAGACTGACACGTTATGTAAATGCAAAAGAAGATAAACAGTCTTTTAATATTACCGTGGATCACAAGTTTAATGACCATTGGAATTTAGGGCTTGCTTACACGCATTTTAAAGATACTTACCGTGCGAAGGATGGTATTCAGTACACAGATGTAGGACTTGATGCACTGAGTAATGTAAATACGCAAATCAACAAGCTCCGTCCGGCGAATCATTTTACGATGAATTTGTCTTATGAGAACAATAAATTCTATTCCGGATTATTGGTCAATTGGTATACGGGAATGGATACAACTGCTTACACTGATAATCAATTCCTTGTACTGGATTGGAATATGAACTATGAATTAAGAAAAAATATAAACTTGTACTTGTCTGTAACGAATCTGACGAATGAGTCTTATGAAAATGCCTATTCTGCATATAACGGTTTGGGGGCTGCTCCACAGCCGGGACGTGCATGGATGGTTGGGGCCCGTTACAAATTCTGATTTGATTTTTACACGAAACGCGTCATGCTTCGGCGGGCGCGTTTTTACATGCGGCTTTTTTTATAAGGAATAGAAGAGAAATTCCTGTTTTGCACACAAAGTTTTTCAGATTTTTGATGAAATATTTTAGATTTTTAGTAAAATTTGGAGAAAATAATCAATTTTTTTAAGATTTGCTATTGGCAGCAGGCAATAAAATGTATTACAATAAAACAAAATAATAAGAAAATGTTTACGCAATGGTGCAGATGGGTGAAAAGAGGAATCTGATGAAGTATTTTTATCCGGCCATTTTTACCTTGGATAGAAAAAAGAATGAATTCCGCGCAGTGTTTCCTGATTTGACAGGGTGTGCCGTGAAAGCGGAATCTATGGCGGAGGCTGCGCGGAAAGCGCGGGAAGCTCTCGGTATGGCTCTTATGGAACTGGAAGAAAAGGGAATCGAGTTTCCGGCGGCTTCTGATGAATGCGCTCTTCAGCGTGCTTATCCCTGCTGTCAGGTGGGCGTGGTGCTTTTGGATATGGATGTGTACCGCGCATATCGCGAATATCGGATGGAACAGGCGGAATTGGATTCTGCTGAATGGGCGGAAAAATCTAAACGCCGCCGCCTTACGCTGTTTCAGAGAGTTTTTGGAGGCAGATAGGAAGACAGAAGAGGCCTGTGCGGGTCTCTTTTTTGTGTCTGCTGCCATTTTTGTGCAGCAAGGTGGAAAATGAAGCGGTCAGTCCGCCTTGTATACTATTTTGAAATCAGGTTATAATAATCACATTGAATTTCAGTCGGCCGAAGGGCCGTTTTGAAATAAGACCGCGGCAGATATTTAAAACAGCAGTTTGTTGAAATTGATTTCATAAAGGAGTCTTATGTCTGATTTTCTTGATTGGAGTACTTTGATTTACCGTGCGCCGGCGCTTTTGATTGCCATGGCGCTTCATGAATATGCCCATGCGTATGTATCGGACAGTCTGGGGGATCCCACGCCGTCCATGCAGGGGCGGCTTACGGCGAATCCTCTGGTTCACTTGGATATGGTGGGGCTTATGCTTCTTGTGATCTGCGGTTTCGGCTGGGCAAAACCGGTGGAGATCAATCCGAATTATTATAAGAATTTCAGAAGCGGCGTGATGAAGGTTTCTTTTGCCGGGCCGGGGATGAATCTGCTTATTTGTTTTTTGGCGGAGTGCATTATGCTGCTGATGATGAAGCTCGGGCTTTTAACGGCGGGGCAGCCGGGGTATTTATTTCTTTATTGGATTATGCTGTATAATGTATGGTTCGCGTTTTTTAATCTGATTCCTGTGCCGCCGCTGGACGGCTCCAAAATTTTGGAAATGGTGCTTCCCGGCAAATTGGCTTTTGCATTCCACAATTTCAGTTACCGTTACAGTTTCCTTCTTTTACTGTTCCTGGTTTTCAGCGGCATGATAGGACGGATTATTAATCCGCTGGCGCAGTTTTATACGGGAACGACGATCCGCCTGATTGCTTCCGTGCTGCAGATGTAATACGAAAGGGTGCGGTATGTCTTTAACGTGGGCGGTTTTTGAAATACTGGGGACTGTGGCATTTGCTTTTTCCGGAGCGGCTGTAGGACTGGCAAGGGGAATGGATGTTTTCGGCATTGCGCTCTTATCTGTGGTGACGGCGGTGGGAGGCGGTATCCTCCGCGATGTGCTGGCGGGTATATTTCCGCCTTTTGCCCTGCGCGGGCCGGATGGGATTATATTTGCCCTCATGACGGCGGCAGCGGTGTGCATCGGTTTCCGGCATTTCCATATACCCCGCCGGGGACGGAAACTTGTCCTTTTTGCTTATCGTGTTTCCGATACGGCAGGTCTTGCCGCTTTCACGGTGACCGGTGCGATGACGGCGATTGACAGTTATCCCGGCTACCGGTATGTGCTTCCTGTCCTGCTCGGCCTTATTACAGCGGTGGGAGGCGGTATTCTTCGTGACGTGCTGGCGCAGAAAGTCCCGGTGGTGTTGTATGAAGATGTGTATGCCATGGCTTCGGTTGTCGGAGGTATCGTTATATGCGTCCTGTATCCGCTCACGGGGATTGTATATGCGTCATGGGGCGGATTCGGCGCGGTTCTTCTTCTCCGCATCTGCGCGATCCTTTTCGGGTGGAGACTCTATCATCCCGCAAGGACGCACGGCAGCGGAAGCGGATCGCGGGAATGAAAGCCGGCAGATCGTTTTTGATCACCTGACAGCCGGTAAGAGTATTTTCATAATTTCTATAAACGGTGAAATAAGAGGAGGCTCATGGTGATGGGGAGACGGATTTGCAGTGAACGGAATATTCTTATCTGTCTTTATCTGACTATATTCTTCCTTCCTTTAAGCTCTTGGCTTTTTTACTTTGCCCTTGTTCCGGCGGCATTGCTTTCTATGGGGGATATATTCCTCACGAAGCGGAAGGTCAATTATGGCGGCAAGTGGGGATGGTTTGGCGGGGGCTTTTTAGTCTGCTCGTTTTTATCTGTTTCCGGTGCGGCAGACTTCTTTTTTTCTATTTTTAACTGGTGCTTTCTGCCCTTGGCGTATGCGTTTCTTTATGTGCTTATCTCTACATACTTTGCGGGAGAGGAAGAAAAGAGGAAAGCGCTTTATGTCTTTTTGGCGGGTGCCGTCTGCGTTGTCATCTGGGGATTTATACAGTATGCCGATGCGGGATGCATGGCGAGAGACCTGAATGCCGAAGGATGGGTGGATCCCGAGAGGTTTCCTCTTCTGCGGCGGCGCATGTTTTCCACTTTGGGGAATCCGAATCTTTTCGGCGCTTACCTTTTGATGCTTATCAGTGTGTTTGCGCCTTTTGCTCTGGGGGAAAGAAATAATAAGAGAAAAATACTGCTTGCCGGATTTCTTTTTATTCTTTCCGTATGCCTGGCGCTGACCTATTCCCGGGGGGCATGGATCAGTCTGGCAGGGATAGTTCTAGGTCTTGCGGTCTTTTATGATAAGCGGTTCGGTCTGGTGTTTCTGGCGGTGCCTCTTATTTTATTTTTTTACCATGGACAGGTGGCGGAGCGCTTTATTTCTCTTTTTTCCGGCGAGGATACATCGCTTTCACTTCGCCTGGCTTTGTGGGAAAGTACGATAGCCATGATTGAGGAACATCCTCTGCTTGGGGTCGGCTGGGGGAATTACTGGCTGGCTTATCCGGAGTACAACTTTTTTATAGAGGACGCGGATGTCGTTATTTTCCACGCCCATGATATGTACATCCATATCCCTGCGGAAGTGGGCATTCCCGGCGGCATTTTGTACTTCCTTTTCTTCTTCGGGCAAGGGGTGATGTCATGGCGGATTTGGCGCAGAGGGAAAGGGACTATGAAACTTTTCGGGTTGTCAGGCATCCTTCTTGTTTTGTCGGCAGCCATAGACGGGATCGGAGATTATGCGTTTTTCAGCTGCCCGGTTTCCTGCTGCTTCTGGGCGTTGTCTGCGCTTTGTGTTTCAGAAGAAAGACGGGGCGCGGCAGGGTAAATCAATTATGCGGATCCAAGTACATATAAAAATGTATTTGTCCAATAGGAAAAATTTATAATCCCTGTTAGGGAATTTTGAGAAAGGATAAACGCTCTTTATGGAACTTTATCCGTAAAAGTATGCTATAATAAACAAGGTAATGAGCCAGGGAGGGTTGCTTTATAGCGCCTTCATTCCGAACTGTTTTGATGAAGTTTGGAGGGGACTACCGGGCTAAAGGTTCTGCGGACTGAGAAAAATAACGAATCGTCACCGCGGGCTTTTATATTTTATTTATTTTGGGAGGATGATAGTAATGATCGACATCAATGACAGTGAATTCCTTAGCCGTATCGAGCCTAAAGAACTGCTGGACAAAGTATGCGACGGCAAAACGGCAGCAGCCATGATCCAGCCGGGGGATATCCTGGGGATCAGCGGATTCACACCGTGCGGCTATCCGAAAATCACGATGCATGAACTGGCTGAACGTATGAAGCAGACACCGTTCCAGGTAGATGTCTGGACGGGTGCTTCCACAGGTTCCCAGATCGATACCGAACTGGTGGCAGTAAACGGTATCAGAAACCGTATGCCCTATCAGACAAACGCCAATCTGAGAAAAGCAATCAATGCCGGCCAGATCAACTATTTCGACCTGCATCTCAGCCATGTGGCACAGCAGATCCGTGAAGGTTTCTTCACCAATGTCAAGGGGGAACATGTAACCGGTCCGGATTTTGCGGTCATTGAAGCCTGCAAGATCGTTAAGAGAGACGGCGAAATTGGTATCGTAACTACTACTGCTATCGGCAATTCTCCCGTATTCGTATCCCAGGGTAAAAAAGTCATCATCGAAGTCAATACTACCCAGCCGGCAGCGCTGGATGGCATGGCTGACATTTACGAAGTAGCTAACCCGCCTCACCGTGTGCCGATTCCGATCGTTAAAGCCGGTGACCGTATCGGCAAGACCTACATTCCGGTAGATCCGGCAAAGATTGTTGCTATCGTTCCCTGTGATCTGCCCGATGTTACCCGCGCCCTGGCTCCGCTTGATGACGACGCTGAAAAAATGGGCAACAATCTGGTTGATTTCCTGAAGAATGAAGTAAAACATGGAAGACTTCCGGAAAACCTGCTTCCTCTCCAGTCCGGCGTAGGTAATGTGGCAAACGCGGTAATCAACGGCCTTGTCCATTCCGATTTCAAGAATCTGTCTGTGTATACGGAAGTTATCCAGGACGGCATGTTCGACCTGATTGATGAAGGCAAGATCGATATGATTTCCGGGACATCCCTTTCCCCGTCCCCGGATGGACTGAAACGCTTCTATGCCAATATTGAAAAATACAGCAAGAAGATCATTCTCCGTCCGCAGGAAATTTCCAATAACGGCGAAGTGGCCCGCCGCATCGGCGTAGTAGCTATGAATACCGCTTTGGAAATGGATATTTACGGTCACGTAAATTCCACTCACGTAACCGGCACCAAACTGATGAACGGCATCGGCGGTTCCGGCGACTTTGCCCGTAACGGCGCTCTGTCCTGCTTCTTCTGCCACAGTGTGGCTAAGGGAGGCGCTATCTCTGCCGTTGTTCCGATGTGTTCTCATGTTGATCACACCGAACATGACACCCATGTATTCATTTCTGAACAGGGTGTGGCGGATGTCCGCGGTCTTTCCCCGAAAGAAAGAGCGAAGGTTATCATTAACAATGTCGCTCACCCGACTTTCCGCGACCAGCTGATGGATTATTTTGAAAGAGCATGCGCGCTCAACGGCAACAGCCAGACTCCGCATATTCTCTCTGAAGCATTCAAGTTCCATACCAGCCTTGCTGAGACAGGCTCCATGCTTTTAAAAAAATAATTTTCCCATAATATATTCTTTACAAAAAGCATGATTGTTATATAATTGTCTATGGTGATAACTGCTGAGAGCAGAATCATACATGGATCTCGCAAGAGTTCCTCCGCTGTGGTGACAAGACATAATGCGGCATCACAGCAAGAGGCTTTGCGGATCCATACCAATGAAAGCGATTGTCTGCGAAATACAGATGAGAAGAGCCTAAAAGCCGCAATCTGACATTTCTGCCAAGGATGAGACCTTTCCCAATTTTACTTATTTTTTAGGAGGAAGATGAACTTATGGCAAACGAATCCCTGAAAGCCAAACTCGAAGCATACGAAGCTGCTTGCGCTAAATCTTACGCAAAGACTCCGGAAAGAGTTGGTTTAAAACACAATAAGGTGTATACACCTCTTGATATCGAAGGTTTTGATTATGAAAGAGACCTCGGCATCCCGGGCGAATATCCGTATACCCGCGGCGTACAGCCGACCATGTACCGCGGCCGTCTCTGGACTATGCGTATGTATGCAGGCTTTGCTACCGCTGAAGAATCCAACAAACGTTATCGTTACCTGATTGAAAATGGCGGCTCCGGCCTGTCCTGCGCATTCGACCTTCCGACCCAGATCGGCTATGACTCTGATGACAAAATGGCTATCGGCGAAATCGGTAAGGTAGGCGTAGCAATCGATACCTTGAAAGATATGGAAATCCTTTTTGACCAGATTGATCTGGGCAAAGTTTCCACATCCATGACAATCAACGCACCGGCATCCGTACTGCTGGCTATGTACATCGCAGTTGCTGAAAAGCAGGGCGTACCGGCCGATCAGCTCCGCGGCACCATTCAGAACGATATTCTGAAAGAATACGCAGCTCGCGGAACCTATATTTTCCCGGTTAAACCGTCCATGCGTCTGATTACCAACATTTTTGAATACTGCTCCCAGAATGTACCGAAGTGGAACACCATTTCCATCTCCGGTTATCATATCCGTGAAGCAGGCTCCACTGCTGCTCAGGAAATCGCTTTCACCATCGCTGATGGTATCGCTTACATCGAAGCAGCTCTGAAAGCCGGTCTGAAAATCGATGATTTCGCAGGCCGCCTGTCCTTCTTCTGGAACGCTCACAACAACGTACTTGAAGAAGTTGCTAAATTCCGTGCATCCCGTCGTCTCTGGGCATCCATTCTGAAAGAACGTTTCCATGCTCAGAAAGCAAAATCCATGATGCTCCGCGTTCATACCCAGACTGCAGGCTCCATGCTGACCGCTCAGCAGCCGAACAACAACATCGTTCGTGTTGCTCTCCAGACAGCAGCAGCAGTAATGGGCGGAACACAGTCCCTCCACACCAACTCCCGCGATGAAGCTCTCGCTCTGCCGACTACTGAATCCGTAACCATCGCTCTGCGTACACAGCAGATCGTTGCTTATGAATCCGGCCTGGCTGACGTAGTAGATCCGCTGGGCGGCTCCTACTATGTAGAAGCTATGACCAACGCTATCGAAGCTGAAGCAAGAGAATACATCCGCAAGATTGATGAAATGGGCGGCGCTGTAGAAGCTATCGATAAAGGTTATATCCAGAAAGAAATCCAGGAATCTGCTTATGCATGGCAGATGGCTGTTGAATCCGGCGAAAGAACAATCGTTGGCGTCAACAAGTTCACCATGGAAGAAGCTCCGGTTGAAGGCCTCCTGAAGGTTGACGCATCCGCAGGCGAATTCCAGAAGAACAAACTGGCTAAAGTTAAGGCTGAACGTGACAACGTAAAGGTTCAGGAAGAATTGGCTAAGCTGGAAGTTGCAGCTGCTGATGAAAACGTCAACCTGATGCCTGTCATCCTTGACTGCGTACGTGCTTACTGCTCCCTCGGCGAAATCTGCGGCGTTCTCCGCAAAGTATTCGGCGAATACAAAGCACACAACACCCTTTAATCCTAACTAAAATTTCTGGAGGTATATAACTATGGCAGAAAAACGTATCAGAGTACTCGTTGCTAAACCGGGTCTTGATGGACATGATCGTGGCGCAAAAGTAGTTGCCCGCGCACTTCGCGATGCAGGTATGGAAGTTATTTACACAGGTCTTCGTCAGACTGTTGCTCAGATCGTTGAAGCAGCAGACGCAGAAGACGTTAATGTTGTAGCACTGAGCCTTCTGTCCGGCGCTCACAACACCCTGTTCCCGGAAGTAGTTGAAGCACTGAAAGCTAAAGGAATGGAAGATGTTCTCGTTATCGGCGGCGGCGTAATCCCTGCTGGTGATATTCCAGGACTTAAAGAAGCCGGCGTAAAAGCTATCTTCACCCCTGGCACACCAACCAAGGAAATTATCGACTGCATTAAAGCTAACGTATAATTGACACTTTCTTCTATCCAATAGAAGCTTAATAGTTGCACGGGGCTGCATTTGCTGTAGCCCCATGCCGCTATTATTTACTCTTAAAAAGGCGGTGTATCCATGGAATTCTCAATGAAAAATTTTTGGGACGGTTCCAGACGTGCCTTAGCGAGAGCAATAACCATCGTTGAAGACGAACGTGATGGCTGGGAAGATATCATGAAAGAAATCTACCACCATACCGGTCGTGCACAGGTCATCGGTATCACTGGTGCACCTGGTGCGGGTAAGAGCACACTTTCAGACGCGCTGATTAAACAGTACAGAAAACAGGGTAAGAAAGTCGGTATTGTGGCTATCGATCCGACTTCTCCATTCTCCGGCGGTGCTATTCTTGGCGACCGTATCAGAATGAATGACCTCACACTGGACGAAGGTGTGTATATCCGCAGTATGGGTACCCGCGGCAGTCTTGGCGGTTTGTCCAGAAAGACTACCGATGCGGTAAAACTGATGGATGCTTTCGGTCTCGATGTCATTTTCATCGAAACAGTAGGCGTAGGGCAGTCAGAAGTAGATATCGTCAAGAATGCGGATACAACACTCGTTGTGCTCGTACCCGGACTGGGTGACGATATTCAGGCTATTAAGGCAGGCATCCTTGAAATCGGGGATGTATTCTGCATTAATAAATGTGATCGTGACGGCGCGGACCGTCTGAATGTTGAAATCGAAATGATGCTTGATTTGGGTGAAGCCCAAAACTGGCGTCCTCCTATTGAAAGGACGATTGCAAACAAGGACGAAGGCGTCGCGGACGTTGTCAAATCTCTTAATTCCCATCGTAAATATCTTGAAGAATCCGGCTTGCTGGAAGAACGCAGACGTGAACGCGCCCGCACTGAGATGGTAGAGATGATCCACGACCGCATTTCCCGTCATGTTATGGAAGATATCGTACAGACGGGTAAATTTGCTGACTACGTAGAACAAGTCTATGAAAGAGAAAATGATCCTTTCACAGTCGTTGATTCTATCGTGGGAAATATATTTAAATAATTCAAAGGAGGAATTATTATGGCATTCAAAGTATTATGTGTAGACCATGTCGGCGTAGCTGTTAATGATCTGGCGCTGATCAAGAAGCAGATGAAAGATCTGCTGAACCTTGAACCGTCCCTTCCGGATGAAACGGTAGAAGAACAGCATGTAACGACAAGCTTCTTCAAACCGTCCGCACAGAGCGAAGCATGCGAACTGGAATTCCTGGGGTCCACAACTCCGGACGGCCCGATTGCCCGCTATATCGCGAAGAACGGCGGCAAGAACGGTTTCCAGCATGTAGCTCTCCGCGTAGACAACATTGTCGAAGCGCTTGCTGCACTTCCGGAAGAAGCAAAGCTTGACAAACATTGGAGAGTTGGTGCTGGCGGCTGCCACATCGCATTTATGCACCCGAAAGTTACCGGCCTTTTGCTGGAACTGACCGAACGCCCCGGCGGCCCGTCTTTCTAATAGCATAAGGATCGGTCCCTATGCTATAATAGGGACGTCCCTGTAAGGGACCAATATTTTTGGAGGTGTAAGAATGGCAACTGTTGCAGAAAGAATTGAACTTCTTCACAATAACCTCGCACACGTAGAGGCTATGGGTGGAGAAAAACGTGTTGCAAGCCAGCACGGAAAAGGCAAGCTGACTGCCCGTGAAAGAATTGCTCTTCTCTTTGATGAAGGTTCTTTCGTGGAAGTCAACGCACTCGTTAAATCCCGTTGCTACAACTTCGGTCAGGAGAAGAAAGATCTCCCCGGCGAAGGTGTTGTTACCGGTTATGGTACCGTAGACGGAAGACTTGTATTTGCATTCGCCCAGGACTTCACGGTAGAAGGCGGCTCCCTTGGTGAAATGCACGCTGCGAAAATCGTTCATGTAAACGAACTGGCTCTTAAAGTCGGTGCTCCTTGCGTAGGCCTGAATGATTCCGGCGGAGCCCGTATCCAGGAAGCAGTAGATGCTCTTTCCGGCTATGGCAAGATTTTCTGGTGCAATACCATTGCATCCGGCGTTATTCCTCAGATTTCCGCAATCATGGGACCATCTGCAGGCGGTGCTGTATATTCCCCGGCACTGACCGACTTCATCTACATGGTAAAAGGCACCTCTCAGATGTTCCTGACGGGACCGGCAGTAGTTGAATCCGTAACCGGCGAAAAGATTACCGCTGAAGCTCTCGGCGGCGCTATGACTCACAACCGTACATCCGGTGTTGCCCAGTTTGCAGCTGAAAATGACGAAGACTGCATTAAACAGATTCGTTACCTGCTTTCTTTCCTGCCGAGTAACAATATGGAAGATGCACCGATTGTTGAAACCGGAGATGATCCGACCCGTACAGATGCAAGTCTGGATACCATTATGCCGGAAAACTCCAATGCACCGTACGATATGTACGATGTCATCAAATCCATCGTTGATAACGGCGAGTACTACGACGTAGCTAAGGAATGGGCTAAGAACATCATTACCTGCTTCTGCCGTATGGATGGACAGACTGTCGGCATTATTGCCAATCAGCCTAACTTCATGGCAGGCTGCCTTGACTACAATGCTTCCGACAAAGGCGCCCGTTTCATTCGTTTCTGCGACTGCTTCAATATCCCGGTTCTGAACATTGTCGATGTTCCCGGCTTCTTGCCCGGCAAGCAGCAGGAATATGCAGGTGTAATCCGTCACGGAGCTAAGATGCTGTTTGCGTACTGCGAAGCAACAGTTCCGAAGATTACCCTGATTCTCCGTAAAGCATACGGCGGTTCCTACATCGCCATGTGTTCCCGTGAACAGGGGGCTGACCAAGTATTCGCTTGGCCGACCGCAGAAATTGCCGTTATGGGACCTGCCGGCGCAGCAAACATTATTTTCAAGAAGGATCCGCAGAAAGAACAGCGTACACAGGAATATGTTGATGAATTTGCAACTCCTTACAAAGCTGCAGAACGCGGCTATGTAGACGCAGTTATTGATCCGAGAAATTCTCGTCCGGTAGTTATCAATGCTCTGAAGATGCTTGCTTCCAAACATGAAGTACATCCGGCTAAGAAACACGGAAACATTCCGCTGTAATATATATTTACACATTGATAATATTTGAAAGGATGGGTTTGGATGAATAACGATACAGTTATGTATATCGCGGTAGCAGCTGCCGTTCTGGCAGTCATTGCCCTGATCATGATCTGCCAAGTACGTTCATCTCTCAATCAGTCCGCAGCACCGGCTGCAGCTCCTAAAAAAGCGGCACCGGCAGCAGCTCCAAGAGCCGCTGATAATGGTGCTGTTGTAGCAGCCATTGCGGCAGCAATCGTTGCTATGGGCGGCGGTGAAATCGTTTCTATCCGCCCGGCAGCAAGACCTGGCTGGACCACAGGCGCCCGCATTGCAGGTGTTTCCGGAAACCAGCAGTTCTAATTGAAAGTTGAAAGTACAAAATTAGGAGGAAGAACAATGAGAAAATTTACCGTAACAGTTAACGGCCAGGATTACGATGTAGTAGTTAAAGACAGCGGCGCAGCAGCAGCCCCCGTAGCAGCAGCACCGGCGGCAGCTCCCGCACCGGCAGCAGCTCCCGCACCGGCGGCAGCTCCCGCACCGGCACCCGCTCCAGCAGCAGCTCCTGCACCGGCACCCGCCGGCGCAGGTGAAGTCGTAGAAGCTCCGATGCCGGGCAAAGTCCTGCGTATCAATAAACACGTTGGTGACGCAGTAGCGGCAGGCGACGAAGTTCTCGTTCTCGAAGCTATGAAGATGGGCAACCCGATCATGGCTCCATGCGATGGCAAGATTACCGGTATGTCGGTCAGCGAAGGCCAGAGCGTACAGGGCGGCGACACACTCTTTACAGTTGGCTGATTCTAATTACAAAAAGCAGTGCTTCGGCACTGCTTTTTTGCTGTTCAATTTTGTGAACGGGATAATGGACTTCATTAAAGGCAAAAAGAGATTTTTAGAGATTCCTGGATTGCAGATATCATATTAAAGTGCAGGTACTATTCATCTTTGTAAGGAGGTGGGGAGGAATCTGACTATAATGATGATCAGTATTTCTGCTTACTTGATGAGTATAGAAAATCCGAAACAGTCGGGCATACGGAATAGGTTGTTTTGCATTATGAGATGCCGGAAGAATTTTTTGATTGTGTTTTAAGGGATCCGGTCGTAATAGAATTATGCAATAAGTCATCTGCTAAACTGCTGAATATTGATTTGCATCTGCTTATACAGCAGCTGCATGGAGAGGTAGTATTGAGGCGGTTCCGGATGCCGGACCAAAACGCGGAGCTGTGGGATCAAATCGTTTTTGCATGTCTGTACAGATACAGGATAGCAGTGCTTAAAGTATGCTGATGAGTAGATGAAAGTATTTCTGAAATATTTTTTGCAATGCCCGGCATTTTCTTTTGGGAGTCCATATGCTGTTTGTCCGTAATAAAAAACAGGAGGATGTTTCTCCTGTTTATAAGGGACTGAGGATCAGTAAGGCATTTCCTCGGTGGGATTCTGTTCTTCTTTTGCCATGGAGACGAGGACGCGGAGCATGGTGAGACTTACATCGCTTACATCCGTATTCTTGTCGAAAGCGGCGAGGATGCCGTAACGGAAGAGGAGTTCCTTATCATCTTTGCTGACCTGATGGGCGGTTATGAGGATGTCGTCCCGGCCGATCATGGCAAGTGTCTGGGAGAGCGCGATCAATTTTTGCTTCATCGTGGGGCTTTTGGATGTGTAGAAGATGAAATGGACGTCATTGTCGGCAGCATTCTGCGCGGAGCTTTCCGGAGAGAGGAGGGGGCTTACATCTACGTCCCAGCCGTGGTCGGCAAATGTCGTGGCGGCAAGTTTTCTTGCCTCTTTATCGTCATCATCTTCAAGCTCCGGCATGAAAAGCCTCGGACGGCGGCCATCCAGTTCTTCGAAGAGGCTGCTCAGTTTCAATGCTTCTTCAGTTCGTCTTTCGTTTTCAGTGTTTGTCATATTTCCGACCTCCTGTTTCCTCCTATAAGATAGGTAAGATATTTTTAATAGTTTGCAACATTAACATCATTATATAGTAGCAATGAATGAAAAATCAATAAATCGGGGGTAAAGATGTGGATAAATATAAAAATTAATTATATTAAATATGAATGTGGTTGATTGACACTTAGAATGTAATGAATTATACTAAAAATGTAGTTATTTAGACAATTTCACATATCTGACAGGTGCGAAAGCGTAAAAGAGAATCCGGTAGAATCCGGAGCGGTCCCGCCACTGTAAAGGGAGTTTATATCAAGTATGTCACTGGGTAACTGGGAAGGCGATATAAACGAGGAACTTGAGCCAGGAGAACTATCTGTCTAAGAATCACCGTTATACCTGCGAGAGATGGGGAGGGGATTGGGAAATTATTTCCTTGTCCGGCTATCAGTTTCGCGTGATAGTCGTTTTTTTGTGAGTGGATTGTAAGGAGGTGCACATATCGGGGATTTTGAAAGTCCGGCTTGAAAGACGTTATGCAAGGTATTTGAAAGGATGTTCCGTCAGGGACTCTGCCGTCTTGTCTGCAAGCTGTATTTTCCGCGGAATTGTCTAAAATTATTATAAGGAGGATGTTTTCATGGCAGAACAGAATACCCAGGAATCGGTCAAGCAGCTTACTGACAAAGAGTTGGAAGCGATCTTGAGAAAATCAAATGAAAAAGCCGATTTCCCAGAAGTAAAATTTGACGAATTTGAAAAGCCGACCTATGAGGAGTGGGTGGAGGCTTGTAATGCTTTGTTGAAAGGAAAGCCTTTCGATAAGATCATGTTTACCAAGACTTATGAAGGGATTACCTTTGATCCGATTTATACATGGAGAACCGAACCGTCAGCAACTGATAAGATTCTTCCGACAGATGATTATCCGGGCATGGGAGATTTTCTCCGCGGCGCAACGGTGAACGGCTATAAATGCGCTCCCTGGGGTATTGCCCAGGCATGCGATGAAACGCTGCCGAAAGAAAATAATGAACTTCTGAAGCATGAAATCGACAGAGGTTCCACTGTTTATAATGTACGTATTGATACCGCCACTGCCGACGGCATTGATGTCATGGATGCCGAAAAGCCGGGCGATATAGGCGTAAGCATTACCGCGCTGGAAGATATGCATACCCTGCTTGACGGTCTTGATATAGAAAAGATCCCGTTTATGATGTATGCCGGTACTTCCTCTCTCCGTATGCTGGCATTGGTAGCCGCGACATTGAAGGCTAAGGGAAAAGATGTCAGCAAAGTGAAAGGTGTTATCGGAGCGAACCCGATTGCCCAGCTGATCAAGAGAGGAAAGCTGAACCAGCCGCTGGAAGAATTATATGATGAAATGGCGGAATCTATCCGCTGGACGAGAAAGAATGCGCCGCAGCTCCGCACCATTTTCGTCAGAAGCGATATTTTCTCCAATGGCGGTGCGAATGCCGTACAGGAAGTGGCTTATACCTTTGCTATCGCTGTCGAATATATCCGTGAAATGCAGAAGCGCGGCATCGATATCCATGATATTGCCCAGTCCCTGCAGTTCGCATTTAATACAGGCGCCACTTTCTACATTGAAATTGCCAAGCTCCGTGCTGCCCGCCAGGTATGGTCTAATATCATGAAAGCCTTCGGCGCCGAAGAAAAAGACCATTCCTGCAAAATCCATGCCCGTCCGGCGATGTTTACCAAGACGATTTTCGATATCGGTGTAAATATGCTTCGTGAAACGACCCAGATTTTCTCTGCAGTTGTCGGTGGTGTTGATTCTTATGAAAATGATCCTTATGACGCAACGGTACGCAAGGGTGATGAATTCTCCCGCCGTATCGCAAGAAACGTACACATCATGCTGCAGGAAGAATTCGGCATGCTTCGTCCGATCGATCCGGCCGGCGGTTCCTGGGGGATTGAAGCACTGACCAAGGAAATGGCTGAAAAAATCTGGGGAGAATTCCAGAAAATCGAATCTCTTGGCGGTATCCTGAAAGCTCTTAAAGAAGAATATCCGCAGCAGCAGATTCTTGAAATCCTGAAACAGCGTTTCAAAGCGCTTGACCTCCGCAAGGACAGCGCTGTCGGGACAAATATGTATCCGAATATGACGGAAGAACTTCTTGATCCGCGTCCGGAAGATGTACCGGCGCTGAAAAAAGAACTGTCTGAAGGCGTTGAGAAATATCGTGCCGATATGGACAAAGATTTCCTGAAGGAAAAGCTGGAAGAACTGAAAACAGCCGATACCGACATCGTTGAGAAGGCAATTGCCGCATTCTCCGCCGGCGCTACAATTTCTGAAGTACGCACGGCAAGAGCCGCCAAAGCGGATTCCATCGAAGTGAGAAAGATTTACGCGCACCGCTGGACCGAACGTTTTGAAAAACTCCGCTTTGACACACAGGCGTTTAAAAAGGAAACCGGCAAGAATGTGGAAATATTCCTGGCCAATATGGGACCGATTCCGCAGCATAAGGCGAGAGCTGATTTCTCCACCAGTTTTCTGCAGGTAGGCGAATTCAGCGTTCATTTGAATAACGGCTTCCAGGATGATGAAGATAAACCGGGTTCACGTTGGGATAAGTGTGTGGAAGCGCTGAAGGCAGGCTGCGATGATAAAGGAACTCCTTATGACTGTGCCGTCATCTGCTCTACTGACGCTACTTATCCGGAAGATGTGCCGGCGCTGGCGCCGCGTTTGAAGGAAGTTTTGGGGAAAGGTACGCTTTTCCTTGCAGGCGCTGCTCCGAAAGATATGGAAGCGGTATATCGTGAAGCCGGCATAGATGAATTTATCAGCGTGAAAGCAAACTGCTACGATATCCTCCGTATGCTCCAGCAGAAAAAAGGCATGAAGATTACGGAAGAGGAGGTAAAATAAGATGGCAATGAACCCCGATTTTACAAAATTAAACCTTGAAGAACATCCCCATTGTTCTTATGACGAATGGAAAGCGGAACTGGAAAAAACGACGGGCAAAAATTATGATGCTCTCTATGAAAATACGATGGAACGTATTCCTGTAGGTCCGCTCTACGGCAAAGATGTGTATGACCAGTGCAACCACTTGGATTACATGAGCGGTATCCCTCCGTTCCTCCGCGGACCTTACTCCACGATGTATGTATTCCGCCCATGGACGGTACGCCAGTACGCAGGGTTCTCCACTGCTGAAGAATCTAATGCGTTCTACCGCAGAAACCTGGCGGCAGGCCAGAAAGGGCTGTCTATCGCATTTGACCTTCCGACCCACCGCGGCTATGATGCGGATAACCCCCGTGTTATCGGTGACGTCGGCAAAGCAGGCGTATCCGTCTGCTCCATGCTTGATATGAATATCCTCTTCGCAGGTATTCCGCTGGACCAGATGTCCGTATCCATGACAATGAACGGTGCCGTTCTTCCGATTCTGGCATTCTTTATCAGTGCCGGTATCGAACAGGGCGTAGACAAGAAGATTCTGGCAGGCACGATCCAGAATGATATCCTGAAAGAGTTCATGGTTCGTAATACTTACATTTATCCGCCTGCCATGTCCATGCGTATCATCGGTGATATTTTCGAATATACCACCAACTATATGCCGAAGTTCAACAGTATCTCCATTTCCGGTTACCATATCCAGGAATGCGGCGCTACCTGTGACCTTGAAATCGGTTATACGCTGGCAGATGGCATGGAATACATCCGCTGCGGTGAAAAGGCGGGTCTTCCGGTCGATGCCTTCGCTAAACGTCTGTCCTTCTTCTGGGATCAGGGCAAGAACTATTTTATGGAAATCGCAAAGATGAGAGCGGCCCGCGTTCTCTGGGCAAAGATTCTGAAACAGTTCGGTGCGAAGAATCCGAAATCCATGGCACTACGTACCCATTCCCAGACTTCCGGCTGGTCGCTGACGGAACAGGATCCTTTCAATAATATCGCCCGTACTTGTATGGAAGCCATGTCTGCGGCTCTGGGTCATACCCAGTCTCTCCATACCAACGCGCTTGACGAAGCTATCGCGCTGCCGACCGACTTTTCCGCACGTCTGGCACGTAATACACAGCTTTATATCCAGGATGAAACAAAAGCCTGCAAGATCATTGATCCGTGGGGCGGTTCCTACTATGTAGAATACCTGACAAATGAAATCATCCGCCGTGCCTGGGCGCATATCCAGGAAGTCGAAGCTTTGGGTGGTATGGCAAAAGCTATTTCTACCGGCCTGCCGAAGATGCGTATCGAAGAATGCGCTGCCCGCCGTCAGGCGGATATCGACAGCGGTAAGGAAACCATTGTCGGCTTGAACAAGTACCGTCTGGCGAAGGAAGATCCGCTGAACGTACTGTCCATCGACAATACCGCTGTTCGTAATGCACAGATTAAACGTCTGGAAAAACTGAGAAGCATTCGTGATCCTGAGGCTGTTGCCCGCGATCTGGAAGCGATCACCAAAGCGGCAGAAAGCCGTGAAAACGGCAACCTGCTTGAACTTGCGGTACAGGCGGCTCATGACCGCGCATCCCTCGGTGAAATTTCCGATGCGGTTGAAAAAGTATCCGGTCGTTTCAACGCCACCATCCATACTATTTCCGGTGTATATTCCAGCGAATTTGACGGTTCCGCGAAACTGGAAGAAGCAAAGAAACTGGCCGACAGATTTGAAGCATTGGAAGGCCGCCGTCCCCGTATTTTCCTGGCTAAGATGGGGCAGGACGGACACGACAGAGGCCAGAAGGTTCTCGCGACATCTTTTGCCGATATGGGCTGGGACGTCGACGTAGGACCGCTGTTCCAGACGCCGGAAGAAGCGGCACAGGATGCTGTGGATAACGACGTCCATATGGTTGGCTTTTCCTCTCTTGCGGCAGGTCACAAGACCCTCTTGCCGGCTATCGTGGAAGAACTGAAAAAACGCGGCCGTGAAGATATCCTTGTCTGCATCGGCGGTGTTATTCCTGCACAGGATTATCAATACCTCTACGATCATGGCGCACAGGCGATCTTCGGACCGGGCACAAACATTCCGGAATGCTGCATTAAGCTGCTTCACATGCTCGTAGACCGCGCTGAGGCGGAAGCCAAGGAAGGTTAAGGTAAGTATTATGGCCAAGAACGATGATGACTTGAGACCCAGCTGGGTGCCTGAAGAACCGAACCCGGAATTTGCATGTTCCGTCGTGCGGGGGATTGACAGTGCCGTAAACAGTGTGACCGGTGCCAAAGAATATCCGGATGCCGTGCATTTGAGAAAAGTGCCGCTTCGTAAGAAAATGTCTATCGAAGAATACGTCGAAGGTGTGGCAAAGGGGGATCGCATGATCCTTTCCAAAGCCATTACCCTTATCGAAAGTAATGCTCCCAAGGATTTCGACAAGGCACAGCGCGTGCTCCAGGCTCTTCTGCCCCGAACGGGTCATGCGCTTCGTATCGGGATCACCGGTGTGCCCGGGGCAGGCAAGAGTAGTTTCATCGAATCTTTTGGTACAATGCTTTGCCAGCAAGGCTACAAAGTGGCGGCGCTGGCAGTCGACCCGACAAGCACCATTACCGGCGGATCCATCTTAGGGGACAAGACACGTATGCAGAATCTCTCCAGAGAACCGAACTGTTTCATACGTCCTTCTCCTTCTAAGGGGACGCTGGGCGGTGTGACCCGCAAGAGCCGTGAGACTATGCTGCTTTGTGAAGCGGCAGGCTACGATGTCATCCTTGTGGAAACTGTCGGGGTCGGGCAGTCGGAAACGACAGTACGCGATATGGTCGACTTCTTTATGCTTGTCGTATTGACAGGCGCAGGGGACGATCTGCAGGGCATCAAAAAGGGGATTATGGAATTGGCGGACGCCATTGTGGTCAACAAGGCCGATGGCGACAACCTGGAACGGGCGAAAGTCACCCAGGGGGAATATGAACGGATGGTAGAATTTATCCGTCCCGCCACAGAAGGCTGGCAGACCCATGCTTATCGCTGCTCGGCCTTGAAGAAAACGGGACTGCTTGAGCTTTGGGCAGTTATGCGCGAGTTTGAGAAAGTCACCAAAAAATCAGGCGTCTTTGAGAACCGGCGCCAGCGTCAGACTCTTTCCTGGGTACGCAGTATGATTGAGGAGCATCTTCATAATTTGTTCTTTGAAGATCCGATCATCAAGAGCCGCCTGCCGGAAGTCCGTGCGGCGGTATTGACCGGTGTCGTGTCACCCAGCCAGGCGGTTACGGAACTTATCCGTGTCTTTGATATGGATAGGGCTGCCGCGCGCCACCTGGAAGAAACAAAACATTAAAGAAATAATAAGTGTGGAGAAAAACCCCGGGGAGGACCTCGGGGGGATTCTTCATTTTTACCATGAAATACGACATGAATTTGTCAGAAACGAAGACAGCAGAAAAGGAGGAATTGCCGTGAAAGACTTGTATCTTGCGGGCGGTCCCTACTATGGAGTGCAGGAAGTATTTTCCCGTATAAAAGGCGTTGTGGAGACAACCGCGGGATTTGCCAACAGCTCTGTACCGAATCCGCGGAAAGAAGACGTGGAAAATGGAAAAGTACAGGCGGTAGAATGTGTAAAAGTAACCTATAACCCGAAAAAAATAGATATAGGGACATTGCTCTCTGTGTTTTTTACCATAGTCAATCCCTACACCGACGGTATCCAGGGGAAATGCACCGGACCCCATTACAGGACAGGCATCTATTACGTATCAGGAGAAGATACGCCGCAGATTACCTACTATATGGCCTACTACCAGAACAGGGGCAACTCGAGGCCCGTGAGCGAATCCTGTCTTGTTTTCAATGAGTATGAAAATGAGAAAAATATACGGCCGCCGATCCGCACAGAAGCCAGACGCCTGGAAAACTTTTATGCCGCACCGGAAGAAGAACAATATTTTCTCAGGAAATATCCAGATACCTATTCTCCTATCGATATAAAACTTTTAGAAGAGACGGGAACACTGGAAATCCTCACCTGAAACGATATGAATTGGTTTGCGCTGATCATGCGTTCGGAACAATCATTTTATCATTGACAGAAGCTTTATAGAGTGATATCATTAGGACAACCGAATAGGAAAAACAGGTGCCTGTGAAGGCTTAATAGGGAAGATCGGTGCGATGCCGACACGGTCCCGCCACTGTAATGCCGAGCAAGTCTGATG
>ERZ773066.460-NODE-460-length-23180-cov-13.765319_pt1 | contig 23180 bp, 18 predicted proteins | sample MGYA00580573_ERZ773066 | MGnify/ENA primary metagenome ERZ773066 (study PRJEB29015, sample SAMEA2738128) | human oral metagenome | biome: human oral; feature: human-associated habitat; material: saliva | place: China | collected 2203 ... | reverse complement strand
TATATCAGCTGTAGTATATTCTTTATTAATGCAAACTTCAGTAAAATCTTAAACTGCACTTGCTTTGATAATTAATGATAAACAATCTAAAAGCACTCTAATCGTTATCGGAGTGCTTTTAGATTACTAATCAAATTGCTTCTATTATAATTTGAATCCTCTACTTTTTCTTTCTTCCTGTTGCGGCACTCTTGCTCCATATCTAAGCCTGTGCCATTGCTCCCTGAACCAGTCGGCAATCGGCTTCCTGTTTATTGTCAGGTTCAGCCTGCTTTCATCGTCAGGGTCATTTTCCACCCTTAAAATATCATCCTTTATATCAAAGTTCCGCCTGTGTTGCTCGGAATAGATTTTACCGCTACATTTCAGGGCTTCTTTTTTGACTATAAGACTTTCAGTCATTTCTTTAGAGAATCCCAGCATGGCACAAAACTTTTCCATGCGCAGCATTTCCCTGAACATCGGAAACCACCTGAAAGCCTTGTCTATGATTCTGGCGAGCCGTGACAGTTCTTTTTCTTTCATGTCAAGTTCCTGCCTGTGCATTTCTCTGAGATTGTGGATTTGCGTATCATGCTGTTTCTGCATCTGCTGTACTTGGCTCTGCAATTTTTCAATATTGGTGTTCCGTTTTGAAACCTCGTCTTGCAGTTTTTCGTTGGCACGTTCCAGTTCTTTCAGTTTTCCACTCCCGAAAAGAGAAGCAACTCCACTAGTTATGGCTGTCGCTGCCGTGGTGGCTGTCTTCTTTAACTTGTCAGTGCGTATTTCTGATTTCACCTGTTTCAGTTCCTGCTCGGCAAGATTTATCTGTTCTTCTTTGTGCCGTTTGGCTGCATCCATGCGTTGCAGTTCAGCTTTCTGCTTCTCAATGATAAAGTCGTTCCGTTCCAGATGCTCCTTACCAGTGACAGCCTTTGACTGCCCGCGTTCCATCAGCAGGATGTCGGATGCAAGGGTCTGCATCTGCATCATGTCATCGTCATTGAGCTTTCGGCTCTTTCCTGTTTCGTGGTTCATCCAGTCGAAAACGATATGGGCATGATAGTTCGGCTTGAACCATCTGTCCCCGACTTTGAAGCTTTCCCTGTCTTCCGCTTCCGGCTGACCGTTCAGCCAATGCCCTTCATCCTTGTGCAGGAAGATTTGCAGCGGTGTGATTCCCCAGCGTCTTTGACACTCCTCACCGAATTTACGCACGTCTGCCAGTGTGGTGTCCGACCTGACAAGCAGCACTCCTTCACGTATGGGGGAGCATCCCGCAATCTTGACTATTTTACCGTTCTTGCCTTTGCGTTCACGCTCCTTTTCCTGCATGGCACGTCCGGTCTTTTCCTTTACCATCTGTCTGATATTGTCATAATGCATCCGCAAATCCGGACTGCCGAAGTCGGGATTTATCCACTGTTCGTTATCGGTGGATAGTTCAGGAACGACATAGATTCTGGACTCTCCGATGTGGCGCATGTATTCGGCAGTCCTCCTGTTGTGAGCCTCGCTCGATGCGATGTTGCAGGGCTTGATATGTATGCTTGATTTTGTTGCCATAGATACTTGTTTTTTGGTTTGTACTTTATTGTTTGCTTTTCCGCTGTCCGTAAACGCATGGGGTTCTTAGGGGTGCAACCCATAAGCGGAGATTGCAAAGAGAGGGTCACTCTTTGCTCTGGGTTCTCAGGGGAGAAACGCCCTGAGTGGGTCATTAGGGTAAAACCCTAATCCCCTCGGGAGAGCCCACAACTACGTAAGCGGAGCGTGTAGTTATAGTGGGCTATATCAATGGCAAGCCATTGTCTGCAAACTCCAGCCTACGGCTTCCGCTCTCCTCCGTCAGGGAGGTTTTTCATCATCGTTGCCGATTGGAGATGCACCGACCAGCACAAGGTCTAAATCGTCTATCAGTTTTTGCAGGACGGGATTCTTCTCTATCATCCGCTGGAGGATTCTCTCAGCCTCGACCAAGTGGTTGGCTGTACTCATCACCTTGCCCTCCCGTATCTGAAAGATAATCCAATCGGCTATGTCGATATGGGCTTCTTTTTGTTTCGGGGTGGCATTCCTTTCGATGATGTCCGAAACCACCACCTTACAAAAGTACATGCTCTCGGCTCGCTGTTTCCACTCGGCATAAGCATCGGCATCGGGAAAGAGAAGCACGGTTCGCCCTGACAGTACACGGAGTTTCTCTTCTCTCATCTGACTCTTACCACCCGTAGCCAGCCATACATAATCGGGGAAGATAGCAGAACCGATAACGGCACTCTTCTCGGATTCCACCAAGACCACCACCTTGTCGGGATGCGTTTTCAACAAGTGTTCCCCGAAAAGGCATTGGGATAGTTGCCAATCCTCTGCCAACACACGCTGCTTTTTCAATATGCTGTGTATCCAGTTCACTGCCGATGTCTGTCCTCCCTTGATACGGTGTCCGTCTTCGGGATTGTACTGCATCACCTTTCCCGTGCGTACCTTGCCCGTCCTGTCTATCTGCCAAAAGATAACAGAGCCGTCACGGGTAGCCCCCAAACGGTATTCCTCCAACAACCGCTTCAACACCTCTTTCGCCTTGTCGCCATAGTAGGAAGTAAGGAGTGTGAAGAGGAAACGGAAGAAATTGCTACGCTCGCTTTGCGACTTCTCCACATAGTGAGGGGGAATATAGCCGATGGCTGTCGGCTTACTTTGCTGCTTCACTTTCTTCTGCTCTGCTCTTTGCCTGTCAAAAGAGAAATCATTGGTAGTTCTGTGTTCAGGATGCTCTTGAAAATACTCTTTCGGAGTGTAGTGATACCCACAACCGCTTTCGTGGTTACATCTGCCGACCGATGGATGCAACGGCACATTATTTTCGTCCACGTAATAGACGAAAGAATGCCTGTCTCCGCATTTGGGGCAGGTATGCCGTGTTGCCGTTCCTTTATACTTCTGTAATGAATAATTGCCCATAGCTTAGTCCGTTTTTGATGGTTGATTGTCGGCTGTCCCATCCTGTCCCATTGTCCCACACTCTAAGGGTTGGGACAGTGGGACACTTGGGACACCTGCGTTTTTACTCTCTTTGCTGCGCTGGATGATACGGTTTACGGTGGACTTGCCACAATTCACCTGTGAGGCTATCTCCCTGACGGACTTGCCCGATTGGGAGAGTTGCAGAATTTGGCAATCCCTTTGGCTTGATTCATTGTCGCCCAATTTTTTCAAGTGTTCCTTTTCCGTGGAATAGCCCCTGAACACGAACTGCAAGAAAGCATCCACCTTGTCAATCTCGTAAACGATTACATTATCCGCATCATGAGAGAACGTGCCATAGCGCACTTTAAGCTGCTTCACATAGCGAAGCCCTCCGTCTTGGGCACTTTTTCCAATGGTGAACACGCTGTCAAAGAAATTGTAGAGCCGTTTGCTTCCGGCAAGGTCGTTGGATGTGATGGGACAATCCAAAGAGCGTTTGGGCGTATGTGCTAGGACAAGGATAGAGAGCGCATATCTCTTTTTGAGATTGTTCAGCTGAATCATCAGCCGTCCTGCGGCATCGCCTTTCTCCATGGCGCAACACAGGTAGGTAAGATTGTCAATGATGAAAATCTTGCAGTCGGTCTGCACAGCCATCTGTTCAATGCCGCCTATGATAGCTTCCTCAAAGTTGGCATCCAAAAGCTGGTTGCAGTCAATAGACACCCGATAGAGTTTGTCGGGAAAGGTGTAGAGCTCTCCATGCTCGTTGGTATAGCGGAGCTGGAACTGCTTTTCGGACAGTTCAAAGTCCAGATACAGCACATTGTCGGTTCGGGCGATGCGGTCGGCTATCTGCACGGCAAGGATGGACTTGCCCACGTTGGAATCGGCAAACAAGCAGGAGAGTTCCCCCTCGTACCAAAAGCTGTCCCACAGCGCACGGGGCGTAGGCAATAACGATGCTTCAAGAATGGTTTGGTTTGCCGTCTTGATATTCATCATGCCTACACTGTCGGGCATACCGTTATGCGCTTGGGATGCTTTTGTGAGGTCGCCACGTATCAGGTTGATATAGTTCTTATCCTCTTCCATATCATTCACCAGTTACGTGGGTTGGGCTTGCGACGGTGGGAAGAGGATAAGGACTTGTTCAGTTCCTCGTCTGACAACGGTATGGGATTCTTTCGGGCGGTTTCCAGCCACTTGTCCAGTTCGTCACGGTAAAGGCAATAGCGTTTGCCGGGCTTGGTGGCAGGGATTGTCCCTTCTGACAGTTTCATGTAGAGCGTACCCTTAGGGATACCTAAATACTCTGCTGCCTCGTCCACAGACATGGGCACGTGGGTGTCCACCGTTTTGGCATTGTTCACACTGCGCTGCTCGGCGAGCAGGCTTTTCAGGCTCATCACTTCGTCTCGAAGCTGAGCGACAACCTCGGGGAGGTCGTTGAAGGTAAGAATTGATTTTTCCATTCGCGTACTCGTCTCTTTTGTAAGACTTGGCGCAAAGGACTGAAATGATATATCCGTGAATATCTCCACGACACGTCATTGCAAAATAATTCCCGAATAATTAAGCCCAGCCATAAATGACGGGTAAAATTACTCGGGAAACGATGTAAAACAGGCGGTTATGAGTTACCGGATGGTTGTCGTTGGTGTCGTGATTATCCTAATTCCGCACATAATCCTCGGGATAGTGGAAATCAAGTTTGCCGTTTTCGGGTTCATCAATGGGAATTTCCGTCTTTAACGGCTCTACCTTGAAATTCTTGATGGTTGATAAGTCTGTATCAGCAAACGATTTCGGGAAAAGGGCTTTGATGAACTTGGCACGGTTATCCCCATTGTAGTATCTCTTGTACAGGAAACGCTCAGAGATATTCCATACGAAGTGACGGAGTGGAATGTTGTTGATGTCTTTGGTAAACGGTCTTTGTATGGGCTTCGGGGTATAAGTGTTAAGATTCATCCATTTGTCCACCTCAGTACAGATGTGGTTCACGGTTTCTTGGTCGGCAATGCGAGGCAGGTAATAATGGCAATACTCCATGACCATGCGGATGCGCTCTTCCTTTTCCCGTTGCTCTCTGCTTGCGTAATTGGCACGGTTCTTTTCGTGAAGATCCGGGGCGATAGTAAGCTCTATCGGTTGTGTTTGGATAAGTGTCTCTTCTTTTGTCGGGGATGATTCGGGTACAGGCTCAGGGACTGATGTAGGTCCAGGCACAGATGTGGCTTCTTCAAGTGTATTTTGTGACAGTTCTTCCTGCACCTCTATGGCTTCGGCAATCGTTTCTTTCTTGCCGAACTTGATTTTGTAGATTTCGTATGTATCAAAGATAAGTGTCTGAAAGGAGAGATAGAGCAACCATCCCAACAGGTTACAGCATACGAATACTATCCACCTGACAAAGTTGTCTTGGTTGAAGCTGTCCGCTATTACCAGCGTGGCAATGGAAGATATTAGGACGATGGCGAAGCCGACAAAGCCCAAGATGATGTATTTGTCCTTGATTGATGATTCCATATTTCGTTGAGAGATTGAATGTTCCTGTATTATTTTGTGCAAAGTTAATGCTATTTTTCCCAATTACTGCCCGTTATTTGCGGTTAGAACGGTCTTTTTCAATGTATTTCACGAAATGTCATCATATCATACTCTGTTTCATACTCTGAGGGGCTTATAAATGGTGGCATCAAGCCAAAAACATAGAGGGGCGATTATAGCCTTGTAGCCATAACCGCCCCTCTGAATACCTGTCAATGTGAGACATTTATGCCTCCTTGCGCTTCAAGGTTATCTTGTCCACCACCTGACACATCTGCTGCGCTGCTATCTTGGAATAGATTTGTGTGGTGGTAATGTTCTTATGTCCGAGATAGGCTTGGATGACAGCCATGTCCGTTCCCATTTCCACGTGCAGGCTTCCGAAGCTGTGGCGGGTACAGTGAAAGGTGATTTTCTTGGTTATCCCTGCTGCCGTGAGCCACCGTTGGAGTGGTCCTTGCAGCATCTTGTCCTTGAAATCCTCAAAGATAAGTCCCTCGCCCCGTTCTCCCAGCAGTCCATAGGCTTCATCACTGATGGGGTTATGCACTATTTCTTTGGTTTTCTGCATACGGGTGGTAACGAACATCCTGCCGTTGGTGTATGGTTGTATCTGCTGCCACGTGAGCTGTCTGATGTCGCTCTTTCTCAGTCCCGTAAGACAGGCGAAAAGAAAAGCTTTTTTCAAGACCTCCTCCTCACAGGGTGTTTCGGCAAGCCGTATCAGTTCCTCTTGGCTCAAATGCTCCCTGATGGTGGGAATGCACTCGATGCGGTCTAAGAAGCCGTTTGGGTTCTCCTTTATCTTCCTGTCACGGTAAGCGGTGTGCAGCACGGCACGGAAAGTTGACCAATAGCCTGCTGCGGAGTTGATGTGCAGCTTTTGGTTGGTGTGGATGGATTGGGGTGCATCAAGCAGGTATTCCATGAACTTGCGGCACAAATCCACATCCACCTCCTCAAAGGTGCATTTGCCGTTCACGAACCGCTGGAAATGCTTGTATACGTGCTGCCACTTGATATTCTTGCGGTCAGCCAGTCCTTTGAAATAGGCAAGGAAATCGCCCTTCATCTTGGTCTTGTCAAAAAAGCCGTTGTTTTCATTGAAAATGGCTTCGTAGCGCTGGTTGCGCAGGATGACCGCTTTCTTCATCATGCGTGCGTTGAAGTCCCGTTCCTGCTGGTTTGCAGGTTTGGCGAAGATGTAAATTCCTAAGGCTTCACGTGTAATCACTCTCATGGTGACATTGTCACGGTAGCCGGGATAGTAGTCAAGGCATAGTGAATACTGTGTCCCGTTCTTAATCTTGCGCTTACGCAAGGTAACTGTTTTGCATTTACTCATAATAATTATGTTTTAATTGGTTGTATACATTTTGGAGTTGTATCCATGTTTCCGATGGCAAAGGAACAACGTGAAATATCCGTGAATACCTCCACGATACATCATTTTGAAATAATTTTCGATAATCCCGATTTTTCACGGTTATTTGTTCCTTTCAGCCATGACACGCTCCACATCTGAGCGCAAAAGCAGGTTTTTCACACCCACCTTTATCTTTTCGATGTGCTTCACCTTGACGATATGGCAGATGTTGGCTGACGAAAGACCATAGATTTGCTGCACCTGCTCAACGGTATAGTAGCGTTCATCGTTCACAAGGTCAGTTCTGCGGAGTTCGTTCAAATGTGATTTGGAGTAATAGGTACGCCCGTACTCTCTTTTAGTGGGTATCTTATGGCGATAGGTGTAGGCACGGAGTGCGGTCGGCTTCATGCCGAACAGTTCCTCCACCTCCTCGGTCAGTAGCCAGTCGGTAATTTCGCTAATATCAACTGCCACACCGAAAAACTCGTCAATATGCTTCTTGCTGTAATAGTTCTTTCCTGCGATACGGCAGATGGGGATATGGTTACGCTTGGCGGAAGTGTAAAGCCATGACTGCTTTACCTTAAAAAGGGACATCACCTCCTCGCCCGAATAGAAGTCCAACACTTCTTCGCTTTCCTTTTCCCTTTTTTCTCTTTTGGCAGGTAAGGAAGATGAAGATGATTTCCTTGGTGTGGAGGTGTTGCCGGGCAGGATGCGGTGATAGGGATTGCCCTCCAACATCTGCTCGATGTCGGCTCTGCGGATGAATGCCATGCGGTTGCTGATGCGTGAGGCTTTCAGCTTGCCGATGGCTACAAGTTTGTAAATGTACTGTCGGGAACAGCCCATGAGGATGGCTGCTTTGGAAAAGGTGAGATACTCCTGATGCTGTATCTCCATCAAGGGTTGGGCGACTTTGAAGAGGTTGTTCTTCTGCATCACTCTGGCTCGTTTGGCTTCTGCCTGACAAGCCTCACTGCAATATCTTTGCATACCGCTTCGGGTTACAAAGGACTTGCCGCAAAAACTGCATTTTCTGGTTGCTTTCATACCGTTTTATCGTTTAATGGTTCATTTCTTCAATCCTATATCTCTGAAATGGTAAACGGATGTGAACGGAAGTCAACCATTGTCGCTTTTCTACACAGTGTGACTGTTTCCGCATATCGGGGCGGTTATTGTCGCTTGTCGTAAACGGTTGTAAACCCTTGTCAACTGTCTGCACGGTGTGACAAAAAACAAGCCCCGCAAATTCTCCACGTCAGAAATACGTCTCAAAAATATGTGGAAATTTGGGAAGCGACAAATGGCAACCGAAAAGTGTTAAATTTTAGAATATGCTGGTAATTAAAGATTTACACTCGGATATTTCTGATTAGTTTTGGTTGTTCTATGGTTATAAATACAGTTAGAGGATCATTTTCACCTAAGTAAGTAACCGAATTAGGAAGCGTGATAGACGCCAACTTCTTACAGTTTAAGAATGCATGTGAATCTATCTCCTTCAACTGAGAAGTACCATCAGTAGCACCCTCAATGACAAATTCAGTCATGTTCTCACATTGATCAAAACAACGTGATTCAATGTGCTCAACTGTCTTTGGGATTGTAATCTTGGTTATCTGGCTTGTAACATTAGTATCTGCTGCACGGAAAAGGTTAGCACGAAGCATGGTAACCTTATAAGTAGCAGAACCTTGAAGTACCCCCCCGTAAGTAACAGCAGCTGTTACTGTTTCAGGAATAGTAATCTCTCCTACCTTACGAATAGCATTAAACTGCGCATCAGTCAAAGCTGCATCCTTATTTGCATCAGTGCTCAAATCAGTCAAAGTAGTCCAACCACAGAACTCAACAGTGTTGTCCTGTGAATGAATACCACCGAAATGCTGGATACTAAACAGCATACCATTGTACACAAACAGGTTGTCTCTTCGCTGAGCATCTGTTGGTTGAGAGTCTGCAAAACATCCTAGTGAAATGATTGCAAACAACGCCAGAAGTAATTTTCTCTTCATTTGTTTTAAATTTTAATTTTAAGTTTTCTTGGTGATTGATAGGCACGCATTGGCTGGATGTCGTGTGATAAATAAACGTCGAAATAATTGTTACATCCTAGAAAATAGTCCTCTTTGTACCCTTGATCACATGTCAACTTTTTATAACATTAATAGTTCTCTCGCTTTTTTTACATGTGCAAAGTTACAAAAAAATATGCTTATATTAAATATATCTATTATATTGATACAAATGCTTCAAAGGATATAACAACTGATTATTAAGCACTTAGCGATTTATAAAAACCAGATTTTATAAGTATAACATAATGTTATTAGACCTATTACCAAGCGTTTTTTTACTAAATTCAAATACTTTTATGAATGAGATATTAAACTATCTTCACAGGTTAAACACAATATTTCTAAGAAAAACAATTGACAAGTAAGGCTTTTAAAAAAGGCTTATAAGAACGCTTCTAGTGGTATTTACAATAATAAAAGAGCATATTTAAAATGGCTAAAGAATATCGTTTCTATCTCTAAAGATACTCTTTTAAACAAGAAAATAGTCTAAAAGTTACTTTAAAACAAACTAATCTTCCAATAAAATTAGGTTATTTTTTATAACGTATGAGCGTTTACACGATGATTACTGATGGTTTACACTATAAGAAAGGGGCATGTTTCATTCGACTAAGAGGCATTAAATTAATCGATGAAAAGGGACAAAAAGAATATCGCCACAACCCTTTTACAGATAATAAGAGTTGTGGCGATTATCTAAATTATCAAATGTTAGATACGATTAAAGCCTCATCACCTGTTCATCAAACTTATCAGGAGATAATGATTTAAGGCGCACGCGCGAGCGATAAGCATAAACAGTAGCCTTAGAACAACGCAGGAACGAACAGATCAACTCGTTTTCCTTCACACCAAGACGTATGAGTGCAAAGATACGCAAGTCGGTTGATAGACGTCTTGATTGCTTCGGTATGATTTGCTCATCAGGCTTTAGTAAGGCATTAAAGTCTTCTACAAAGTCTGGGAAAAGCCCTAAGAACGTCTCATCAAAGGTAGCATAGAAGGACTCTAACTCTCGATCTACAAACTCTTGTGACTTGAGTGTTTCCATCAGTTCTGCACGTTTGCCAGCAGAGAAAAGTCGATAGATATGCTTGCGATAAGTGTCGAGTTTATCAATATACATTGAACATTGGCTAAGGAATCGAGTGATGTATTCGTCCTTAATATGGTTCGATTCCTTGAGTTGCTCATTAGTTGTTGAGAGGAGCTTACGGATTTCTTTCAACTCTTTGAGGCGACGATTAATATAGAATATCATCACAATGAGGAATACAGACAACAGACTGATAAGTATCAATCCTATTGTTAACCAAAGTGTTCGAGAGGCGCTCTCACGCTCGTGCGACTTCTGAATAACAGGCCAAACATCAGCCATTGCGATTGTACGTTGACGTGCATTACAGAAGACGGCATCGTCCAAAGCTCGCCCCATATAGGCGTAGGCGCGCTTGTTATCGCCCTCTTCAAAGAGAAGGGTAGCCAATTCCTGTAACGCAAGATACTCCTTAACGGAGTTGTGAATATCGGAGATTGCGGCTGCAATGAGGAACTTCTTTTGCTCATCAACCTCTTTCTGGCGTCTGTATATCTCTGCTAATGAGTAGGCAACAAAGCCCATCTGCCTGTCGTAAGGCTTTAACTTGGCATAAGCCTCAAGTAGTATCTGCTTCGCCTGTTCGTCTTGATGATGGTTAACAAACTTCTCTGCACGTGACCAAATATCCACTTTCTTGCTATGCGCGATGATAGAATCGTTGCAAACTTCAGCTAGTTGGGTGTATTGTTTGCGTTGCCATGGAGTTAAGGCAGCATCGGCAAGGTTGTCATAGAGCGTCTTTCGTGTTGAAAAATAGTAAAAGGAAAGACTCGGCACAAGCTCATCTCGTTGAATAGATTCAACTAAGTCACTTGCATCCTTGAGCTGTCCACCTTTTATAAATAGGTAGGCAAGATTGAGTTTAGCGTCCCCTATATCTCTTTTATTGTTCATCTGCTTAGCCAGTTGTAGCTTCTTTTCAGCGTAGACAATGGCTGAGTCGACGGAATAAGAGATGTATAAGTTGAAGAGTTTATCGGTCAAGTCATATCTTTTCTGCTTTGTTTTGGCAGCATGAAATTGCTTTTTTACCTTCTCAATATTATGTTCAAACTGCTTATCATACTGTTCAGAAGCAGCAAGAACCTTATCAAGGTCATCTAGTGTAGGCGCATACAACTGTGCTTTCATAAGCGAGGTAACACATAAGAATGCACCTAAGATAAAGATTCTTCTCATTCTCATCACGATTAATTTGGGCTTAAAATCTCTCATTAATATATATACGTAGCATTCGAGTATTTAGTATGTTTGGGTTAAAAAAGTTTGCTTTTTTATGAGAATTAGTCTATCAGAAAGTGGAGAAAAAGGCAAGTCGCAACACTTATGTCAGCATGAAGTCAGTCCCAAGAAAACTGCATAAGTCATGCGACTTGCTATTATTTAGCTACACTTCAATGTGCATTCACCCTCCTTAAAGAGCCTTGATACTAATGGCAAAACCACCTCCGCGAGCCTCTTGTAACTTAAGAACATCCCCCTTCTTAACGTTACGCTTCGTGATAGTATACGCCTTTGGATTCTTCTCATAATCGGCATCCTTAGCATCAGCATAGATGGTTGCTTCATATTTGCGACCCTTATCTAGGAAGTCTAACTTGATGTTGCTCGTATGAGCAGCAAGTCCCGTCTTACCTCCGATGAACCAGTTATTGGTGCCTTTAGCCTTTCTTGCAACTGTAATATAGCGTGCTGGTTCTGCCTCAAGATAACGACTATCGTCCCAGTCAACGGCTACATCCTTAATAAACTGGAATGCATCATTGTACTTCTGATAGTTCTCTGGAAGGTCGGCAGCCATCTGCAATGGACTATACATGGTTAGGTAAAGAGCGAGCTGACCAACGAGTGTGGTGTGAACCCAGCTCTTGTTGCTGCACCAAGTAGACAGTTGAGTCTCTAAGATACCAGGAGTGTAATCCATAGGACCGCCCTGTAAGCGTGTGAAAGGCAATATCACAGTGTGGTTAGGGTCGCTTCCTCCAAATGCTTCGTACTCTGTTCCGCGTGCAGACTCATTCCCCACCATGTTCGGATAAGTACGGCAAAGACCTGTAGGACGCGTTGCCTCATGTGCATTCACCATGATATGGTGCTTCGCCGCCTCCTTAATTACGTGCATGTAGTGGTTGTTCATTGATTGAGAATAGTGATGGTCACCACGTGGAATGATGTCTCCGACATATCCAGTTTTTACTGCATCATAACCGTACTTATTCATCAGGTTGAGCGCATCCTCTAAGTGTCTCTCATAGTTAAGAGCACTTGAAGAGGTCTCATGGTGCATCATCAGCTTCACACCCTTCGAATGGGCATACTCGTTAAGAGCCTTGATATCAAAGTCTGGATAGGGAGTTACGAAGTCAAACACATCTTGTTTCCAGTGTCCGAACCAGTCTTCCCAACCGATGTTCCAGCCTTCTACCAACACTTGGTCCAATCCGTTCGCTGCAGCAAAGTCTATATACTTCTTCACGTTGGCTGTGTTTGCTGGGTGATGACCGTTTGGTTTGGCATGAGCATAGTCTGTTTGACCGAGCTTAACAGAGTTGAAATCATCAGTGTAAGCCCATGACTTACCACCAGCAATCATTTCCCACCATACACCACAATACTTAGTTGGATGAATCCAAGAGGTATCTTCAATCTTACATGGTTCATTGAGATTGAGAATCAAGTTGCTTGCTAACATATCACGAGCATCATCGCTCACCATGACCGTACGCCAAGGTGTTGTGCAAGGTGTCTGCATGAAGCCTTTCAAACCAGTTGCATCTGGAGTCAACCAAGACTCAAACACCATGTTCTTATCATCCAAGTTAAGGTGCATCGTAGCGTAGTTCTCACATGCAGCCTCATGTATATTAATGTAGAGACCATCGTTTGACTTCATCTGTAAAGAGGTCTGAACGCCCGTTTCAGAGAACACTCCTACAGAAGAGTTACTCCAATTCACAGCATCATGGAAACGTGAGCGTATCTCAGAGAGCTTGCTCTCCTGCGTCTCTTGCTCTTGTGTGTCATAGTCTCCAGGGAGCCACCATGCAGTGTGATCACCAGCCATTGCGAACTGCGTGTGTTCCTCTTTTATAACGAAGTAATTTAACTCTTTCTGTTGTGGGAACTCATAACGCAAGCCCATTCCATCGTCATAAACACGGAAACGAATGATGATGTCACGCTTACTACTCGGTTGGTTAAGGTCTACCTCAAGCTCGTTATAATGGTTACGAATCGTTGAAGTTTCTCCCCAAACAGGTTTCCATGTCTCGTCAAAGGTGGTTGTCTTTGTGCTAGTTGTCTGAAAACCATCCATTAAACTAGTCTCATCCATCCCCTTACTAGCGTGCTTGTCCTTTGCTAGTTCTAGACCAAGATGAGACGGTTTAACGACTTCCTTACCTTTGTAAGTCATCTCATAAGTTGGCACACCATTTCCTGTAAGTGAGAACTTAACAGCAATCTTACCATTAGGAGACGTAACCATCTGCGCAGAAGCAAGGTTTGCCATACCCATCAAAAGCCCCATAAGGGCAATATTGAATCTCTTCATTGTTTTGTTAAAAGTATTAATTGGATTTTAATTTTTAATTATCTTTATTTGCAAAGATAGCTAAAAAAGTGAATAAAAGGTTCTTTGAGTAGTTGATAAGTAGACAATTTCGACAAGTATTATCGTTTAAGACATTAGCAATCAAGTCTTTGCATGAAGATAATAATTATATTAAGTAGATATCTCTTAATTGATAGTAATGTATTATCTTTGCAGTCAGAAGAGATTAAAAGATGCGCAAATTACTTTTATACATATCCTTACTAGCATTGCCAACAGGTCTCTTTGCTGACAATGACACACAACATTTACAAGAGCAGCTAGACCTTCTCTTGAGTCATCAAACAGCTCATATTAAAAGGAAAAATGAGACTATTAACCGAATAAAAAAAGGACTTCTCACAGAAGAAAAGACCTTAAAACGATTGCAGACATACGACTTGCTTTATCAAGAATACTATGTTTTTCAATTTGATTCAGCAATGACTTACCTCGACAAAGGCATCGACTTAGCAAAGGAAACAGCGAATACATATTATTATAACAGCAATGTCATTCATAAAGCAGAGCTTCTTTCTATCGGCGGATTATACAGTGAGGCTATAGAAACCATAAGTTTAGTGGATACAACAGCGCTGGATAGAACACAGAAGTTCGATTTTTACCTCTCTCTCTTCCGTATTCATACTTATTGGGCAGACTTCTGTAATGACCATACATACACCCCTGCGCATAGAGAAAAAGCTAAGCAGGCATTGATTAAAGCAATGGATTATTGCGATGAAACCGCAAGAACTTACGAATACTACTATGGGGAATATTGCGTGTTTGTACTTAACGACCCCAAGAAAGCACGTTCTCATTATCTAAAAGCAGCTAGCCTCTTGCCCACTGACTCACGCTTTTATGCTATGGCATGCTTTGCCTTGTCAGGAAGCTACGCCAATGAAGGGCGAACGGATCAGCAAGAAAGGTTTCTTCTATTGTCCAGCATTGCTGATGCAGAGAACTGTACGATGGAGAATTACGCCTTACAAACGCTTGCCATGTACATCTTTGAGCATGATAAAAACCGAATTGATCGAGCACAGGAGTATATTCAAAAGTCACTTGAAGATGCTCGTTTCTATAACAACCGACTACGTATTATAGAGATATCTAATAAGTTACCAGTCATTGTCAACAGCTATCAACAGACATTAAACACGCGTAATCGAGTGCAGATGATTGCTATCATTGCCATCTCATTGCTCCTAATTTTCCTACTAGTAGCCATCACGTATATTGTAAAACAGACCAAACGACTGCGTTTACAACAGCGAGAATTACAAAAGAACAATGATAGTTTGTCGGAACTTAACACTCGACAGAAAGGCTTAAACACACAGTTACATAAGCTAAATGCCCTATTAATAGACACAAATCGCAAACGGGAAGGATTGGCAAAACTATATATTGACCTTTGTGCAAAGTACATTACAAGACTAAAACAGCAACAGACGCTGGTAAAAAGGAAGATAAAAGCAAACCAAACAAGCGAGCTCTTGAGTCAACTCTCATCTGGTCGGCTGTCCGAAGAGGATGCAGCTACATTCCTTTCACGCTTTGACAAGGCGTTTCTAGACCTCTATCCAACATTCACAAAGGAGCTAAACGCATTACTAAAAGCGGACTATCAGATAAAAAACACCCATTCCAACGAGTTAACAACAGACCAACGTATCATGGCACTCATACGCCTTGGCGTAAAAGAGAGTGCCGAGATAGCTGATTTACTGTTCTATTCTCCACAGACAATATACAACTATCGCTCTGCACTTAAAGCCAAAGCCATCGATAAAACGAACTTTGAAGCAGAAGTATCGAAACTTTGTAGCGTGATTGGAAACGACTAATAAGAAACAACAAATTAATTAACAACATTATTATTATTCACTTTAAAACAAAAAGTATGACGACAAAAAGTATTAAAACAGTGGTTAGCTTGCTAGTAGCAGCAACCCTCATGAGTTCTTGTGTAGGTTCATTTGCCTTGTTCAACAAGCTTGCGCAGTGGAATAAACACGCCACTAAGTCTAAGTTCATCAATGAGATTATCTTCTTAGTAATATCTCCTGCATACGCATTCTGCGGTATGGCAGATACGTTAGTACTTAACTCTATTGAGTTCTGGACTGGTGATAACCCTGTTGCCAATCGCGTTGGTAAGGTTCGAAACATCAAGGGTGACGATGGCTTAATGTACGCTGTTAAGTACTTGGAGAATGGTTATGAGATCACAAAACCCGATGGTCAGGTCTATTACTTCACGTACAATAAGCAAGAGAACACATGGTATATGAATGCAGAAGGCAAAGAACAAAAGGTGATCCAGTTTAATGGTAATGGTTCTGTTAAGGCTTTCTTGAATAATGGTTTGACTGTTGATGTAACGCCAGATGCATCTGGTTTGTTAGAAGTTCAGCAGGCACAAGCTGGTACAACATACTTTATGGCAAGACGATAAGTCGATTGGCTCGGTTGTATCAACATACTATATCATAGCATCCAGTAGCCACTTTCCCCTCAAGGGATGGCTGGATGGTTTTTCAAGAGAGGCTCTCTTGAGATTGAAGAAAGGCTCTTCTCCATGCAAGGAAACGCCCTTGTTAAATGGAGAAGACGCCTTTCTCTCTTTTTATATACGTATAGAACGGGGTATTAAAACCGACGCTCTATCTTACAACAAACTTCTTTCCACCACGGATATAGATACCCGGTGCGATCTGCGCATCCTTTGGCATGCGTACTCCTTGTAGGTTGTAAACGGTGTTATCATCGCTCTTTACAACATTAAGAGTTGATATTCCTGCTGTTGCATCATATACATATAGCATTGGAGAAAGGTTCCCTGAGCTTGCAGGTTTATATGCTCCAAACGACTTATATTGCGTTGAATACTGTACGACGTGACCATCAGAACTTGTGATAACAAATGTTCCGTCAGCATTTGGAGTGACTGTCCATATAGTTGCCTTATCGGTTGAATTGACTACATTAAAGTTCTTATGCGTACCATCCTGATAGAAGTAACGACCCGCAGCGTCCTTGATGTAGTAACCACCCGCAGCCTGTTTTAATGTAAAGAATAGGTTTTCATCGGAAGTAAAGACAACCTCTTTCTTAGTTGTTACTATTGATCCATTTAGATAACCATAGCCCTTTTTACCCTGAACAGTCTGACCAGCAAAGAGGTTCTCACCTACCTTTACAACAAGAAGGAACAGTGTATTAACAGCGGGAACTGCCGTAGCTTTCACAAAAGTCTTATTCTCTTTAGGAGTTACTTGATCGTCTTCTCCACCCCCAGGAGTACCTGGCTCTTCACTTGGATTAGTTGGTGTGACGATTGCACCAGTATAACGTGCATCGTCAGAAGCCGTCGTTATGGATAGATCGGGGTTGAAAGCAACATCCACACTATCACCCCAAACATATTCAGCGAGGTTTGGATAGTCGATAAAGAGGTTACGGTTATTCTGTATCTTGGCTGCTGCATTGTTGCGATCAATCTCTTGTTGATCTACACGATCTTGCTTGCTCCACTTGAGGTAGAGCTTATAAGCCCACTGCCTAAGCGTTGGCCAGCTGTTATTCTCAAGGCTTTGTAAGCCTACATTCACCCATTTTAGGTGCTGATAAGTGGTTGCCATGTACAGATAACTGCGTGCAAACTCGCCTTTGAAGCGGTTGCCCGGCTCCCACATCTTGATGAGTTGTCCATCTGCATAGCCTGTTCCAACCTTATCATAGCCTTCTCCAGCAGGCTTAGTAACATTTACTACTACACCCATCGGGTAGTTGCTCTTATCGCTGTTAGCCTTTGCATCAGATGGATAAAGGTTATATAGATCGCACCAAGCATCATTCTTCTCTTTTCCCCACCAGCTCTTTGGGAACGAGTGTTCGATGTTCATGTCTGCAATAGCTACTCCGCTGTGGTCGACGAAGTAGAACTTCTTGTCGCTATAACGGTTGTAGCATTCATTGTTTTGAGGGTCACGATCGGTGTACCAAAAGCCCCACCATGTACCTTTGTTACCACTGCCATACTTCAAGACAGTCTTTTTGTCCATCAGAGTGTGCAGTGCATTCTTTAGTTCCTCCTTCTTTAGTCCTTTTAAAGAAGCGGCATACTGTTTAAGACTTTGGCGATCGATGGCATTCGCCGACATAGAGATTCCTATCAATGTCGTGGCGACGACCATTTTAAATAACCTGTTCATAGTTCTTATTGGTCTATTTTGATGAATAATGATAATTACTTTTTTACGAGGAGATCATCGTTGTTTATCACTCACACCTTCGCACATAAGAGTAAGAGATGATTGTTATTTGCATCGGTAGTAGCGAAGAGATAATCTGTTCCTCCTTCTTTTATCTTGAGTTTCTTACGCAAGTCTGCAACGCTCATAGGGAAGTTGCGCACGGCAAGATTAGCTTTCTTGATAGCTGATAAGGTGCGAAGTAACTCCTTCTTATTGAATGATGAGACAGCAACAAGGCGGAAACTACGACCCGGGAAGTGCTCTATAAGACTATTGGAGACAAATAAATGAGAATTTGCACTTAGTGCAGAAACCTCATAATGACGACTGATTAGGGCAAAGCAACCCGCTTTCATCAGTGAAGCATTAGGCTCATAGAGATATTGACCAGTTGTTGGTGGGGTTGAAAGAATGCTCGGTAAGATGCCCGCTGTATCTTCTTCATAATAGGAAACGACCTCACCATCATTCATGCAAACAATGCGGAGTTTAGGTATTGAGCCCATTGTAGTGTCTGACTGGGGCTCTTCTTTCTGCAAAACAATCAATAACTCCTTACATTCATTGCGCACAGAAAGGATGTGAACCTCACGTACAACGTTGCCAATAACGTTTAGTTCGTTTACAGCTCGGTGCCAATCAAGCATTGGTGAGAGCTTCAGAACGATAATATCTGCCTTCTCTAGGAGTTCCTTCTCTAGTGTCAACACATCAGGAGAACAATCTTCTATCAATACAGTCTTGCCCCCTTGCTCATTACGACGTGCTGGATCGAGGAAGATAACATTGGCGGGTTGCATTTGATGGAGGTATTCTGTACTATCTGTATTGACCACTTCTACGTGACTCAAACCTAACACCTTGAAGTTATGTTGTGCCACTTTGCATAGCTGTTCTTGCTGTTCTACGTAGGTGGAATGGGCGAAGTTGCGTGCTATAAATGAGAAGTCGACACCAAAACCACCCGTGAGATCAACAAAGCGAGTAGATGAAGAAGTAGCATGAAAGCCACTCAGTTCCTTTAATAAGTTAGCTTTATACAATGCAGTCTGCTCACTTGAGCACTGCTCCATAGATAGATGTGGCGGATAGATAATATCCTCTTGTGCAGCCCATGAGGGCAACTTGGTGTGCGCCTTCAGCCATCCTGTAAGCTGATTAAGCAAGAAGGGCATATCAATGTCAGGATAGTTATGCGCTTGAAGAGCTAAGAGTCTCACGCCAGTACCATCTCCGAGTGAAGAAGGAAATGGTATGTTATGCTTATTGAGGGTTTCTCGCACGTATCTCGGAAGTGGAAACTCTCCTTGTTGTATTGCCATCTTTCGTTCTTTCTTATGCTACATTTCCTAATTATCTAACGATAGCCAATGATACTATCTACTCCCCTCTCCATTCGGAGAGGGGCTGGGGGTGAGGCTTGTTGGGGCTTTTGTTGAGGCTTCTCTACCTAACCACTCTCAAGTTACTCTTCGCCCATTCCCTCGTACAAAGGTTGAAGTGCCACCATTCAGTGCGTATTGGCATGAAGCCAGCAGCGGTCATAACCTCTCGAAGTAACCGTCGGTTGGCAAGTGCCTCACGTGAGATAACGCCCCGATCAAGTAATCCTTGTTCCTTATCTATATGACTTGCAGCACCCATGTGATCAACCTTTGCTCCCATAGGGATTGTGTCTATATGGCAACGTGCAGCCCCCTCACGCCATGTGGCATCGTTCCATGAAGCCTTACAAATACTAATATCCACTGCCATTCCATAGTTGTGCATACCTCCACCATGCGCTGGGTTGGACACATAAAAGTACTTGGATGTGTTCTTCACGGCATCCCACATCGTCTGCTGAACGCTCATTGGGCGTGTAGCATCAAATATACATAAACTCAAATCAGGTCTGCGACGCTTCAATTCAGCTTGTGCCTTACGCAGAGCCTCCGCACAACGAGGGAGGACATAAGCATCACGAAGATCGTGATAGAGCTGTCGGTTACAGAAGTTATCGGTGCGTGCATACATTAAAGCGACCTTTATTGAGGGTACAACGTGCTTAATATTCACCAAACCTTGCCTCTCCATTGATAGACCAGCTACTATGCGACGATTCGTAGCAGGCTTCTGTGCATATATAGAAGTGGTGGAAAGGAATAGTGCGAGTAGTACGTAATAGATTTGCTTCATTCTGTTCTTCTCTTTTAATAACCATTGACAAGAATAAAAACAAGGGCAGGTTCTATTCTTTCTTACAACCATAATGGATTGAAGGAATACATAGAACTTGCCCTGTTGTTATTTCTATCACTGTGGAAATAGCGTTTATATCTTATTTCAAAGCAGCTTTCTTTTGTTTTACATAGTCACCGAATACACGGTCGAGTTCAGCTCTTTGCTCAGAGTCGAGTGTATCATTGGCTTGAATAAGTCCACGATAATAACTCTTGATTGCCTTCAATAACTTCGCTTGATCGGCTGAGTTCTTATCAAAGATGTTATCCAAATCGTGATAGAGAGCGGGTTTCATTGTGTTGAGGAAAGTGAGTTTCCCTGTCATTGGAGCCGCATTATGGGTGCTATCGTTGGTCTGCTCGTTAGGAGAAGTAACCTTTACGCTATCTTCGGGAGCTGTCTCCTCATCCGACTTAAAGACAGATGAGACATCTATCTTGCCCATTTGATTGAGCAAAGCACCACCATAATTATATGTCAGAATGCCCAGAACAATCACAAGCACCGCAATCACAGCCACCATAACGATGCCTTTACCTATTTTAGGCATGGTGAATGACGACCCTTCATGATTGAGATCGGCTAGGAACTCATCGATGTTTGCATAACGATCACTGCGCTTGAAGGCACAACAACGCTTAATCACATCACTATAAGCAAGCGTTAGCCCCATCACTTTCATTATCGTTCCGAGCGAATAGATATCAGCTGTTCCGTCGGCAGTCATGGTTTCGTCTTTCAGTTCTGGCGCCATGAAGCGGGTTGTGTCAGCGGTTGCTTTAACGTCATCAAGCGACAATACACTGAAATCAATCAACTTCACGTAATTGCCTTGAGCGGTGATAAGAATATTAGAAGGCTTGAGGTTGCGATGAGCGATACCCTGGTTATGAGCATATCGGAGCGCATCTGCTATCTGATTTACAATAGCTATCTTCTCATCGTCAGTGTGTTGTTCTTTAAGATAAGCCTGTAGTGTGCGACCTTCAATAAACTCTTCTTCAATACAAAGCCCATAGCCGTCAACATCCACAAGTCCTTGATAACGCACAATACCCGTGTGGTTCAATCGTTGACATTGTTTGAACTCACGCTTCAAGGCATTTCTTAGTAGCGTTCGCTTACTATTCTCTTCCTTTAAACCTTTGAGGATGACTGTCTGTTCGCCCTTACGACATTTCACAATTAGGCTATATCCATGTGAAGGAATAACCTCGTAATCTGTGTAACTAGCTTTCAAAGGAGCCTCAGCTGTCAATGAAGACTGGTTGGATGTATTGTTCTTATCTGTCATGAATATCTATCGCACTTAAATAACTTAATATGTATCTCTGTGCGCAAAATTAGCAAAAAAAATTGATATAGGGCATAGTTACAGGCTTTTAAGCATAAATAGATGTTAAGCTGGTAAGCATCAGTAGCAATATTGGACATCATCAGATAGAACCCTATGGTTTATTTTGTACCCAATCCTTACCAGTCCTTCTCATTGACAATACATACTCTGATGTGCCTTATGTGATACTAGATTAAATACTTACCTTTGCACCGCACTTAGGTAGCAAATAATTAACAGAGCAAGAATTAAGCAATGGAAAAGAAAGTAATCATCCTCACTGGAGCAAGTAGTGGTATAGGTTATCAGACGGCAGAGATGCTTGCGAGGCAAGGACATATAGTATATGGTGCAGCACGAAGAGTAGAGAAGATGGATGCACTAAAGCAGTTCGGTGTGAAGACATTGCAGATGGATGTAACCATAGAAGAGAGTGTTGACAAGGCTGTAAAGGCTATTATTGCAGCTGAAGGGCGCATTGACGTATTGGTCAACAATGCTGGCTATGGCTCGTTTGGAGCCATTGAGGATGTCAGCATAGCGGAGGCACGCAATCAATTCGACGTTAATATCTTTGGTGCAGCTATGTTAACGAAGAAGGTATTGCCCTTCATGCGTAAACAACATAGCGGTACTATCATCAACATCAGTTCGATGGGCGGGCGGCTGACTCTCTATTTCGGTGCATGGTATCATGCGACTAAGTATGCCCTTGAAGCATTCAGCGATGCTTTGAGAATGGAGACAAAAGGATTCGGAATCAACGTTACAATCATCGAACCAGGTGGTATCAAGACGCCTTGGGGCTTCATTGCTGCCGACCACTTAGAGGAGAGCTCAAAGGAAGGAGCATACGAGGAACAGGCGAAGAAGGCGGCTGAAGGTCTGCGTAAGCTGTATAGTGGTAACATGATGAGCAGCCCTGAAGTAATTGCAAAGGTTATCAGTCGTGCCACAAATGCACGTCGTCCAAAGGCACGATATCTCATTGGTTTTGGTGCGAAACCCCTCATCTTCTTGCATACAATATTACCAACTCGCTGGTTTGATTTCATTATGATGCACGCAAGTTAAGAAGGAGTAAAGGTCATCATAAATACTATATATTCCACGTTGTGGGCTTATCTCACTCAGTATCATCCTTATGATACTTGAATATCATACGTGTGATACTCGATTATCATGTGCGTGATACTCGATTGTATCGTACGTTACAATTCATTGTATAGTAATGTTACAACTCTTTATACAGCGCATTACAATGCATTGGAAGTGCGTCATCTGATGATTTCAGAGCAGTTTCAATCCTACTATATAACGAAAGAGGATATGTCCAGGAAGCCCCGACATATCCTCTTAATTATGTTTGCGTTAGTGAATTACTAACGATTACTTCGAATTAATCAGCAAACTTTGCCTTGATGAACTCACGGTTCAAACGAGCGATGTTAGCAATCTTCTCGTTCTTAGGACAAACAGCCTCGCAAGCACGTGTGTTAGTACAGTTACCGAAGCCAACCTCATCCATCTTAGCAACCATTGCCTTAGCACGCTTAGCAGCCTCAGGCTTACCCTGTGGCAAGAGAGCCAACTGGCTTACCTTAGATGAAACGAAGAGCATAGCAGAACCATTCTTACATGCAGCAACACAAGCACCACAACCGATACATGTTGCACAGTCCATAGCCTCATCAGCATTGT
>ERZ773066.451-NODE-451-length-23328-cov-2.936020_pt1 | contig 23328 bp, 20 predicted proteins | sample MGYA00580573_ERZ773066 | MGnify/ENA primary metagenome ERZ773066 (study PRJEB29015, sample SAMEA2738128) | human oral metagenome | biome: human oral; feature: human-associated habitat; material: saliva | place: China | collected 2203 ... | reverse complement strand
CCGTTTCCATCATGTGGGGATTCATTTTTGATACGCACGGTGTCATCAACACCATGCTTTCGGATTGGCACTTTATCACGCAACCGCTTGGATTCTTAAACAGCAAATATGCCGCTATGCCTTGTCTTATGTTTATTACTGTCTGGCAGGGCCTCGGTTATTATATGATGATGTATCTTGCCGGGTTGCAGGGGATTCCGGAAGAACTGACGGAAGCAGCGGAAATTGACGGTGCAAACCTCATCCAGACGATTTTTAAAATTAAAATTCCGCTTTTAAAGCCCTATATCTGGCTTTGTACCTTAAATTCCGTTATCTCCGCCATCGCCGTATTTGATGTCGTTTTCGTCCTGACGAAGGGTGGACCGAACAATGCTACGATGGTAATCAACTATTATTCCTATACAAAGGCCTTTGGGGATTTCCAGTTCGGATACGCTGCGGCAATCGGCGCTATCCAGGGAGTTCTTACGACCTTACTGAGTATTGCGGTGTTTGTATACGGTAGAAGAGGGGGGATGACGAACAATGACTAAAGCGTATCGCAGTTCTAAAAAGAAAGATCATATCCTGTCAAGGATAGGAACCTATCTTTTACTGAGTCTTGTTGCACTTCTCTGTGCCGGACCTTTTATCTGGCTGGTTTTGTCTTCCCTTCGAACGGGAGCCAATATTTATGATTTGCATTTTCAGCTGAAGCACTTTACCTTATCGAACTATTTCGGGGTAATCGAGTACATGAATCTCGGAAAATATGTTGGCAATACGGTTATCATTACCTTCGCAGGCATTTTCCTCGATGTACTCTTCTCGGCGATGTGCGCTTATCCGCTTGCCACAATGGATTTTAAAGGGAAAAATGTGGTTTTCGGTCTCCTGGTTGCGACACTGATTATTCCGGCTGCGGCAGGAATGATTATCAATTATCTTACGATTTCCAAGTTACAGCTTTTAAATACTTACGCCGGTGTCATCCTTCCGACGTCCGTGAAGGCGTTCAGTATTATCCTGCTTCGCCAGGCCTATCTCGGGATTCCGAAGGAACTCATCGAAGCGGCGAGAATTGACGGCGCAGGGGAACTTCGTACCTGGGCGACCATTATGATTCCAGGGATTATGCCCAGTATATCGACCATCATCATTTTCGACTTTATCGGAAACTGGAACGCTTTCTTGTGGCCCATTATTGTTTTGCAGGATCCGGAGAAATATCCGCTTGCAACGGCGCTACAGTATTTGAACGGCTCCTTCAGCTATAAGTTCGGCTATGTTGCGGCAGGAACCGTCATTTCCATTATTCCGGTACTCCTTGTCTTTATGCTTTGCCAGAAGAACTATATTGAAGCGGTAAGCGGTGCCGTTAAGGGATAAAGAAGTCGTTGGGGGATGGAAGTATGGAGAAGCGTTTTGCCGTATGGGTAGAGATTAGTGCAAATAGGGAATGGATTCTGGACTCGGCAAAGTTTCAGTCTGTTATGGAAAAATGTCGGGAAATCGGGACGACGGAGGTTATTTTGTCCGTAAAGGATACGACGGGATTTGCGCTCTATCCGAGTGCGATTGCGCCGCATTATGCGAAGTACGACAGTGCTTTTCTCCCGGAAAAGGACTATGTAGAGCAGTGCTTCTCCGTGATAAAGAGCCTGGGCATGAAGTGCTTTGCCTCTTTTGACAGCTTTGCCGGGGGAAATAAAGAAAAACCGCATCCGGAGATGCCGGCAATCGCACGGGAGGGCTTCGCCTGTACGGTTTACGGGTTGGACAAAGACGGAAAAGCGGTCCTTCGGGAAAGTGCATCCGCAGAGGGACTGCATACGGTAGGCAGTATTGACGATTTCGGAGAGATTTTCCTGAATCCTGCGAAGAAAGAAGTGCGGGACTATACACTTTCTCTTTTACGGGAATTTGTGGAGCACTATCATCCGGACGGAATCGTTCTTGACCGCGTGCGCTATGTCGGGTTGAGTACGGATTTTAGCGAAGAAAGCCGAAAGCAGTGGGAGGAGTATAGTGCTGTAAAAGACGAGAAGTGGCCGGAGGATAGAAAAAACGGCGGAAGGATATCGGGAGAAAGCCGGGAAGTACTTCGGGTCCTTTCTCAGCTTTCGTATGCAGATTATTCATGATTTTATGCAGGAAGTGCGGCAACTTCTCTCCGCTTATCCGGAAGTGGAGTTTTGCGATTATACCGGTTCCTGGTATCCGCTTTATGACCGGGTGGGTGCGAACTGGGCTTTACCGTCTTATGAAGGAAATGAATTTCCCCGGTGCGAACGGGAGAAGCTGCGGAAAACGGCTTATGCGGAGGAAATCGATACCCTCTTTTCCGGGTGTTACTATGAAGAAGTGACGATTCTTGAGGCAAGAGAGAAAAAGAGACCGGCGGATTGGTACAGCGTGGAGGGCGCCGCGGAGCTCGCAAAAAAGGTTGCCGGCGGCAGGGAGACCCCTCGAATCATCGATTCGCTTTTCCTGGATCAGTACAGGAAGAATCCCCGAAAGATAGCGGAAGCCATCGCGATGTGTATGGCGCATTCGGACGGCTGTATGCTCTTTGATCTTTCCTATCTTGTGAAAGAGAATTGGTGGGAGTATGCGTATCCGATGGAGTACGTTTCTTTTCACAGAGCGGATCGGGATAGCGTATCCGAACTTCTCAAAGCGAGTTTCTTCCCCGAGTATGCCGTAAATGAGGAGAAGTTGGAATCCCATCTTTTTTCGGATCGAGAGTTTTCTCCGGAGTGCAGTCTTTGTATGAAAAAAGGAGGAAAAGGAAAGGATGCAGGAAGGGTTCTCGGCTTTTCAGCAGTGAAGCTTTCCCAAAATCAGGACTTGTATCCGGATACAGCGTGGCTTTCCATTTTTGCTGTAGAAGAAGCTTATCGAGACCGGGGATACGGAACGGTTCTTTTACAAAAAATTGTATCGCTTCTGCGAAAAAGAGGAATACGGAAGCTTTTTGTCGGACAGGATTTTGCAAATTTCTTTTCGGGAATTCCGGCTCCGGATGAAAAGAAATGCGGCTTCTTTACCCGACTCGGGTTTACAGTCAATACAGAAGACCATTATGATCTCGAAGGAAAATTACAGTGTAATGACAAGATAGAAGAGTTTGATTCTTCTCCCTGGGAAAAACGATGTAGGACAGAGGTCTATCATGGGGAAAAGGAAGCTTTACTCCGCTTCTTGCAGGAGGAGTTTCCGGGACGCTGGGCCTTTGAAGCGGAAGACGCGCTGGAGAAAGGAAAAGCATCGGAGGAAGTGCTTCTGCTCTGGAATCCGGAGAGAACGGAGGTACTTGGCTATTGTATGCTTTCTGCGGCACGGGACGGGAACGGGACAAAGACCGGCTATGGCGGACTTGGTCCTATCGGTATCGCGAAAAAAATCCGAGGGAAGCATGTGGGGGATTATTTACTGCATGAAGGTCTTGTACAGCTTCGTAAAATCGGTGTGGAGACCGTCAATATCGATTGGACGATACTCAAGGATTTCTATGGGCAGTTCGGTTTTGTACCGGCAAGAACGTATAGAGGAGCCTACAAGAATCTGTAGTCTAAAGGGGTAGGTAAAAGGCGGAAGCGCTTCGGAAATGGTCGGAAAGAAAGAGAAATTACAGGTAGAAAGATATGGAAAAAGCGGTAAAACAAAAGAAAATTGTACTTGTTCCCCTGGATGAGCGTCCCTGCAATATGCTGTTTCCGGAGCGTTTGTTCCGGAATGAACACTTGCATATTGTAAGGCCCTCTGCTCTTGGAAAGAAAAAGAAGCCTGCGGAGAGGAAAGCGCTGGAGGATTTTTTAAGAAAAGAATGTAAGGACGCGGACGGGCTGATTCTTTCTGTAGACAGCCTTCTTTATGGAGGATTGATTCCTTCCCGTCTCCATCATGAGACGAAGGAAACCCTGCTTTCCCGTATGGCGCTCATCCGGGAGATTCGGGAGGAGAATCCGAATATGCTCTTTTATGCCTTTCAGGTCATCATGCGCTGCCCCGCTTATTCCAGCAGTGATGAGGAACCGGATTATTACGAGAGCTTCGGACAGGAGATTCATGACGGAGGTGTACTTCTTCATAAGGGAGAGTCGGCAGATGCACTCTTGGAAAAGATAGACAAGGACTGCCTGAAAGATTATTTGGACAGGCGCGCCTTGAATCGCGCGATGAACGAAGAAATGCTGCAATATCTGAAAGAAGGTTTGGTGGATGCGCTGGTTATTCCGCAGGATGATTCCGCATCGTTCGGCTTTGCGGCGATGGATCAGGCTGCGATTCGGAAGAAGATTGCAGAAGAGGGATTGACAGAGAAAGTACTCGTTTACCCCGGTGCGGATGAGGTAGAGCTGACCTTGATCTCCCGTATGTTAAATGCCATGTATGGAAAATGTCCCGGAATTTTCCCCTATTATCTTGCAGAGAAGGCAGGGGAAACGGTACCCCTTTACGAAGGACTTCCCTTGTCCCGCACTCTGTCTTACCATGTTCAGTCGGCAGGCTGTCGGCTTGTAGAAGAGGCGGAGGAAGCGGACATCGTCCTGTTTCTTACCGCATCCGGAGCGAAAATGCGGGAAGCGGTCGTACAGGCGGAAGGAACCGGAGATTTTTATACAGATCGGAAGCTTTGCGAATGGGGTGTAGAACTGAGAAACTTCCTTAAGAAAGGAAAAATTGTTTCTATCGCGGACAATGCCTATGCGAATGGCGGAGACCTCGCCGTAGTCCGTTTTCTTGATCGGGAAGGACTCCTTATGAAAGTCGACGGCTATGCGGGTTGGAACACGTCCGCGAATACAATCGGTACAGCGATAGCGGAGGCGGTAGACGCATTGTATTATGGGGAAAATGAGGCGCATAGGAATTTTCTCCTGGAACGGTACCTGGAAGACGCGGGATATTGCGGCGTCGTGCGAAAGCAGGTGACAGACACGCTTCCCTCCGATATGAACTATTTTGATGTAAAAGAAGAGCGGGGCTTTGTTGCGGAAGAAGTGCGGAGAAGGATAAAACATTTTGCGGAAAGCTACCTTCCTTCTATAGCGAATCGCATCCACATCACAAAGCTTGCAATGCCGTGGAAGCGGATGTTTGAAGTGGACTTGGAAGCGGAGTATGAAGTAGAATAGGGAATATTCTTCAAGGCGTGGGTGGAGGCGATAGACGCATTTTCACCGTCTGAGTCCGGAATATTCTGCAAGGTGTGGGTGGAGGAGAACGGAGTATGCAGATCTTGGTGGTGGAAGATGAGAGGATGCTTGCAGAGTCCTTGAAAGAGATTTTGGAGAAAAACGGGCATACGGTGCAGCTTTCCTACGATGGACAGGATGGTCTGGAGATGGCAAAAACGGTGCCATTTGATCTCTTACTTTTAGATTTGATGCTTCCGAAGCTGAATGGGTTTCAGGTGGCAAGAAGCCTCCGAAAAGAAAGAATCGGGATTCCTATTTTAATGCTTACGGCAAAATCGGATATTCTGGATAGAGTTGAGGGGCTGGACTCCGGTGCGGACTATTATCTGACAAAGCCTTTCGATGAGCGGGAACTTCTCGCCTGTATGAATGCACTTTTCCGCAGGCAGGGGAAAGAGGTGAATCAGATTAGCTTTGGCAATACCACGCTGGATTTGGATTCATCCGAACTTCTGGTGTCGGATGCTTCTCTTCGCTTATCCTCCAAAGAATTTCAAATGATGAAGTTGCTTCTCCAGGAGAAGAAGAACAACCTGTCCAAGAATACGCTCTTGGAGAAAGTTTGGGGATATGATAGTGAAGCGACGGAAAATAATGTGGAAGTCTATATCGGATTTTTGCGGAAGAAGTTGAAAGCACTGTCTTCCAACGTGTGCATCGTAGCCGTTCGGGGACTCGGGTATCATCTGGAGGTCGAAGAAAATGATTAAGCAGCTGCAAAGAAAACTGAGTATTTTGCTTTCTGTTGTAAGCATTTTCTTCCTCCTTTTTTTGCTCCTTTTTTTATTCCTTTATAATAAAAACAGTCTGGATACGGGCATGCGGAGTGCGCTTTCCCATGCGGCTTCAGAACCTATGGATGTTCCCTTTTCAGAGGCTTATCCCGTTTATCAGGTAGAAGTAGATGAAAACGGGGAGATACAGAATCGTTCAGGGCAGGACTACTTTTTAAAAGAAAATAGTATAGAAAAAGTAGTAAAAGATGCACTGGCGAAGAAAAAAACAAAAAAGGATACAAAAAGAAATACAAAAAAGGGGTTGGAAGAGAGCGGAGTTTACGGCGCGATAGAGTCCGGGAAGATTCCTTATTACATTGTGGAAAAGAGTGAACCGGGGAGTCAGGGGACGGATGAAGAGGGGAAAGAGAGCGAAAGAAGCTATCGTATTGCGATTACGGAATATGAGAAGGAAATAGAGAGTATAGAGAGGCTTTCCGTGGTTCTCCTCCTTTTATTTTTTGCTTTTTCCGCAGGGATTGTTTTCTTCTCCCGTTATTTCGTAGGAAAAACACTGCTTCCGGTGAAAGATGCCCTGGAAACGCAAAGGCAGTTTGTTGCGGATGCTTCGCATGAGTTGAAAACGCCTCTCACGGTTATGATCAATAATGTGGGGAATTTGGAATATGACATTGTAAAACTGAAAGAATCCGTAGAGCAGCCCGGAGAAAAGAAAGGCGCAACGGATACACTGTTCAAAATGGAAGGGAACATTCACGGAATTCGGGAGATGAGTAAGCGGATGCAGTATTTGACGGAATCCCTTCTGGATTTGAGCCGTTTGGAGAATTGGCAGGATCGGAAGCAGCAGTTTTCGTCTTTTTCTCTCTCCCGTTTAGTAGAAACAGAGTGCCTTTATTTTGAGCCTTTATTTTTTGAAGAGGAAAGGGAACTCCTTTATCAAGTTCACGATTCGATTGCCCTTTCGGGGGATGAAAATAAGGTAAAACAGCTTGTGACCATTTTGCTGGATAATGCTTTAAAGTATTCTGTAAGGGGGACGAAAACGGAACTCTCCTTAGAAAAATCGGGAAATAAAGTCTTTTTGCAGATCTCCAATGCGATAGAGAAAGAAATGGGGAAGGAAGAAAGAGAGAAGCTGTGGAAGCGCTTCTATCGTCTGGAGGAAGCGCGCAGTGAAGAAAAAGGATATGGACTGGGACTTTCCATTGCAAAGGAAATTGTGCGAATGCATCAGGGAGAGATCAAGGTGGAGAGTGTCGGAAAGCGGATCTGCTTTACGGTAACATTCTAAAAACGAGTATCGTGTATTTTTCGCACGATACTCGTTTTATACAAAGGGGAGAAAAGGGGGATTCTCCTATAAAGGAAACTAAGCAGGGAGGATGCACTTCCTCTTTTGTAGAAGAACGAAAAGAATTTGCACAGTACAAAGACCGATACCGACGACAAAGTAAGGGATTTCCAGATAACTGGAGGTGCCGTAGATTTCCAGGATTCCCTTATAGAGAGAGCCTACGGTCAGACTTGCCACACCGCATTTCCAGAGGAAGGGATCTGCATTCTTTCCCGAAAGACTCGGAAGGAAGAGCCCCAGGAGAGGGAAGAGAAAGGCGAAGAGCATATAGTTGGAATACACCCCGTGGGAGAAGTGCTCATAGATTTGTCCGAATAACAGGACGAACAGGGAAAGGAAGAAATAGAAGCCTTTCTTTTTCATGATTTTTCACCTCCTATATATAGAATATCGCTGACGGCACGCTCCTCTATAGAGTGACCGTTTGTGGTCGGGTTATTGATGATTTTTCCCTGGAAAACCATAGTGGAAGAGCCTCCTCCGTCCAGGTTGTAAGCGTCGCTTACGCCTAAACTCTTCATAAAGCTTGCGAGTTGATAGAGACTCAGTCCGGCACTTTCTTCCGTTCTTCCGTCGGAAACGACAAAGACATAATGGTTTTTACCGAGGCGACCGATGGCGGTACGGGGATTACTTGCCATGGCCATCCCCACTTCTTCATTTTCAGATACGGCTATGCTGCCATTTTTTAGCAGAGTAGGCCCAAAGGAAAATACTTGCAGGGCTCCGTTTTGTTGAAGATCGTCTAAGGAGACATCCCCTTCTGTTACGAATTGAAAATCTCCGTTTTTCAGGATGGCTAAGGCTTCGCGACCGCCGGAGCTGTTTCGATAGCTTTGTCCGTTTCGGAGGACGTAACCGCTTTGCCTTGCCCCGTAATAGTCGCCGTTAATCGCGAGAACTGCATTATGATTGCTTGCGATTTCGGAAGTTAACTCTGTGATGTTTCGCCCGTAAGTATCATCCGCCAAGGCGGTTTTCAGGGAGGAAACATCCGAAACCGTTACATCCGCGACATAAATGGTGCTGTCGTAAGCTCTGTACTGTTTTAATGTGAATTTACTCTTGCTGTCGGAATAGCTGCCAATGACGGTGCCTGCACTTGTTGCCGTACTGCTGTCTTCCTGCTCCGTTGCATCCGTATTTTCTACAGTATCTCCTTTATCGGACGTGACTCCTCCACTTTGAACGGTAGAGTCCTGTGTGTCGACTGTAGTTGTATTTTCCGCACTTCCATTTCCTGCGGTGCCGAGTTTTTCCTGGATTTTTGCTTCGATACTTTCTTCCAGGCTACTCTTCGTTTCCGCCTCTGCGGGGGAAGCCATCACGGTTTTTACGGGATGGGGGATAACAAAGCTGTCCAGGAGAGCAAATCCGGTATAGGATAGAAGGGTCAAGCCATAGAGGAGACCTGCTTTCTTGGTATTGATCTTTTTCACGGGAAAACTCCTTCCTTTTTCTTAGTAAGAAATCTCTGCAAGCTTACTTTCTTCCTCTTCAATTTTTTCCGGTTTCAGAAAAATCAGATTTTTCTGCACATAGTAAGAAAAGAAAAACAAGAGGATTTCCGTAATGATTTTTGCGAGATAAGGGTTTATATGCAGGCTGTCCACGATACCGCTGAGAAGCATGGTATTGACAAAAAATAGGAAAAGTGCCAGTGCCAGGTAGGAAAGGTAGTCCTTCGTGAGTACCGTTTTGTCCTCTGCTTTTTTAGGGTTTCGCTTCTCGAACACATAGTTTTTGTTGAAGAAAAAATTGCAGTGTAGAGAAACGAGGCGGGCTATCGCGTTGGAAAGGAAGAGATTCCCGCTGAGGCTCAGGCAAAGGCTGTAAAACAGAAAGTCTACGCAGAAGGACAGAACGGAGCTGGAGGTAAATTTCAGGATTTGTCGGTAAATGCGAAGAGAATCCTTGACGGTGTCGAAGTGACTTCCCCTGTTGTCATCGATGTAAATGGTTTCTATAGGATACTCTACAAGGGGGATGCCTTCTTTGGCGAAGGTCAGGAGCACGTTCATCTCATATTCATAACGATCTCCGGGAATGGACAGAAGCTTCGGAATCCTTTTCCCGGAAAAACTCCTGAGGCCTGTCTGGGTGTCCTCAAGCTTTACCCCGGTGGAGAGAAGAAATACTTTTTTGGTAATATAGTTGCCTATTCGGGAGCGTAGAGGAGAGCCCACGGATTGCAGTCTTGCGCCAAGAAGCAGGCTGTCCGGCGATTCCTGTCCTTTTTGGAGAAGGGACAAGGTATCTTTCACGGAATGTTGTCCATCGGCATCCACGGTAATCACTTGAAAATCATCGTCTACCGTTTGGAGATAGGATAATCCTTTTTTTAAGGCGGCTCCTTTTCCCCGATTGGTGGGGAAATGGCTTACTTTTGCGGAACTCTCCTCTTCAATTCTCTGAAAGAGGGGAAGGAATTCTTCCCCTGAGCCATCGTCTACCAGGATGATTTGCAAATCCCGTTCTTCCAGAGAGTGTATAAAAGGGAGGAGATTTTCTGTAGGCTTATAAGCCGGAATTAAGACATATTGTTTTTTCATGTCGACTCCTTCCAAGAGCGAAACGCTTCTAATTGATTCATGATGAACACCGGGCACAAAGCGCGTTCTACCTCGTTTTACTTAAGAGCCTAGTGCTTCTTGTTCTCTGTCTTGTTTTCTTTAGATGAATTGTTACTTTTAGCCTTATTTTTCTTTTTTTGTTGCTTGTTTCCGTTCATCGGCGGCTGTCCCTGCTGACTGCGGTCACCCTGCTGCGCACCACCGTCGTCCATCGGTGGCTGTCCCTGCTGCCCGTGACCTCCCTGCTGTGCATCACCGCCGTTCATCGGCGGCATCGGCGGACGGTTCTGATCATCTCCCTGTTCCTGTCCGCCCTGGTTCTGTCCTTCGCCGTTTCCCCGGAAGCCGTCGTTCATTGGCGGTTGACCCTGCTGCCCGTGACCACCCTGCTGTGCATTACCGCCGTCCATCGGCGGCATCGGCGGACGGTTCTGATCATTTCCCTGTTCCTGTCTGCCTCGGCTCTGTCCTTCGCCGTTTCCCCGGAAGCCGCCATTCATCTGCGGTTGACCCTGCTGCCCGTGACCACCCTGCTGTCCGTTATCGCCATTCATTGGGGTCTGTCCCTGCTGACCGTGGCCACCCTGCTGTGCATCACCGCCGTTCATTGGCGGCTGTCCCATAGACTGGCTTCTTGTTCCGACGGTATTGCTCTTACCGCTGATGGTTACCGATTCACTGGAGGAACCGACCGACACGGTATATGCTTTTCCGTCTTACAAGTCGGCGCTGCTGAAGAGAATGGTGTTAAAACTCTGGGTAGTATCGGAAGAAGAATAGATTTCTTTTCCGTTGGAGTCGGTAATTTTCACGCTGTCTCCCGCATTTGCCGTGTCGCTAAGGTAGTAGAGGATGCTGGACTGTGTGGAGCTGTTTTCATCAAATCCCTGGAACATACCGGAGTTTCCACTGGCTACTACGGTTCCGCCGGTAATACTTGCCGTTCCGTCGTAGTCAATCGGTGCATTTCCACCGTTGGACGGGCCATCGATTACGATGGTACCGCCGGATACGTTCAGGTCTCCGTTGGAGTCGATGCCATCCCCGCCAGGAACAATTTTCACATTTCCGCCGGAGATATTGACAGAGATGTCTACGGCAGAGCCGTCTTCGGACTCTCCTGCACCATTAATGCCGTCATCGGAGGACTGAATGGAAATATTGCCGCCCTCTACATTTACGGTAATGCCTTCCAAACCTTCATTGGATTTTTGAATGTCAATAGTACCGTCTTTTACCGTGAGGGTATTGTCTGCATGAAGCGCATCGTCTCCGGCATTCACGGTAATCTTTCCGTTTTCTACGGAAACATCTCCCTTAGAGTGAAGGGCATCTTCTACAGTGGTGATGTCGAAAGTTCCGTCTTTTACCGTGAGCGTTTTCTTTCCGTTCAGTCCGTGGTGGGAAGCGGTGATTTTGTACTCTCCACTTTCTACGGTTAAGCTTGTTTTGCTGTGAATACCGTCTTCATAGCCTCCTTCTACGGTGAGACTCCCTGATCCGCTCAGGAGCAGGTCTCCTTCGCTGTAGATTGCAGCGTCATAGTCTGTTGTTTTTTCAGAACTTTCTTCGCTTTCCGTAGAGTCGGACTCTTCTTTTGCGGAACGTTTGTCACTGACGGTGTTTTTGCTGTTTTCCTTTAAAAGAATCTGCACATTTCCTTTTTCTCCTATAATTGGTGCGCTTGTTGAATTGGAAATGTTGAAGTTATTCAGAATGAGCTTTACTTCTCCATCCGTATTGATTTTAATCTGTCCTTCTTCCAAGGTTCCGCTGAGCTCGTATGTTCCGGCTTCCGAGATGGTAATGGTTTTTCCTTCCCTTGTTGCCCCGTTTCGTTTTATGGAAATGTTGTCTCCTGAAACCTGAATGGCGGTGCTTGCACCGCCGACCGTAGTGGAGGAACTCGTAAGGGTCTCCGCACTCGCACTTTGGGAAGCTGTTCCGCAAGCGTTCAGAGCAAGCATCATGCCGATTCCCAGACAGGGAAGAGTTAAATTTTTTTTGAATGTATTCTTTTTCATAATGACCTCATTTCGTGTGTTTGTTTTTTGTTTCTGCGAAGAGAATACAAAAGGAAGCTGAAACGAAACTGAAAAAAAGAAGGGAAAGTGTGAAGTCTTTGTGAAAAAGAAAAACTGTACGAAGAAGAGAAGACTCTTTCTTTCGTACAGTTATTTAGTGGCTGTGCATCGCTAAGAAATCGTTGGAGAATCAATCACTGATGTCAAAGTCTCCGGTCACATGGAAATGATAAGGCTTAAACTGTTCTTGCAGTTCCGCTTCGATGTCCCGCACTTCCTTGTCCCGGTCTTCCACACTGAAATCCAACACGACATCCAGGTCGATGGAATTCGTTTCTTTTTTCAGATAAAAGCCGTGTACTTGCAGGATATTTCTTCGGGTCATCAGGAAAGCGGTGATTTCCTCTCGAAGTTCTACAATCTTCGGATCGGTATTTCGCGCATAAATCCCGACACCGGACATCACGATACCGAAGTCTTTGTAACAAACGTCTTCCACTTCTCGTGTCAGACTGTCAATTTCTTTTGCCGTCATATTTTCCGGTACTTCGATATGTACGGAAGCAAGATATTTTCCCGGACCGTAGTTATGCAGAACGAGATCGTATACACCGTAGATTCCCGGAATCTTCTGAATGGCATGCCGGATATCCCGGCTGAAAGAGGAGTTGATGCGCTCTCCCAGGATACGGGAAAGCGTTTCTCCGAGGATATCGAAGGCGGACTTTATAATAAAGAGAGAAATCACGGCACCGAGGTAAGCTTCTAAAGAGATGCCATAGAATAGAAAGACGAGAGCGGCTACGATAGTGGAAGAAGAAATGACGGCATCCTGGAGTGCATCCTGCCCCTGCGCTTTCAGAGAGTCGGAGTGTACTTTCATTCCCGTTTTCCGCACGAAGATTCCGAGGAAGACTTTGATAAGAACACCGACAAAAAGAAGCAGAAGCATGGTTCTCGTATACTCGGGCTTTTCCGCTTTCAGAATTTTTTTGACCGATTCCACGAGCGAACTGATACCGGCGTAGAGAACAATCAGGCTGATTGCGGAAGCGGTGAGATACTCCGTTCTGCCGTGCCCCATAGGGTGATCCCTGTCCGCAGGCTTTTCAGAGAGTTTCATTCCTACGATGGTCAGCACGGAAGATAAGGCGTCGGTAAGGTTATTTACGCCGTCCAGGACGATGGAAATGGACTTCGACAGCAAGCCGATGAGAACCTTAAACGATGCCAGAACAAGATTTGCCAGAATGCCGATGATACCGGCACGGATGATGGCTTTTCCGCGCTTTTCCAGATTGATTTTATTTGCGTTCTCTTCCATACTACTCCTCCTAAAGCCCTGTACAATATAATGGAGATGTTATAGCATGGAGAAAGAGTAGGGACAATAGGAAGAAAGGAGATTTTATGACTACAGAAGAGAAGTTAAAGAAGTACAGAGATTGGATATTTCAGTGTTCCGCCTATCAGATGGCGCTTGCGGTGATAGGAATTGATAAGCAGACGGTGGCACCGCCGTCGGGAGCGTCATACCGGGATGAACGTTCGGCCTATCTTGCCGGAGAGCTTTTCAGCCTGGAGACGGATCCGGAGATCGTTTCTCTACTCGGGGAGCTGAAGGACGATCCGGAGGTGGGAGCGGAAGATCAGCGTGCTATCGCACTCTATTATAAAAATGCAATGGATTCCGTTCTGATTCCGAAAGAGGAGTTTGTTGCCTTTCAGAAACTCTGTGACGAGTCCTTTGACGCCTGGATTCAGGCAAAATCGAAGGCGGACTACCGTATTTTTGAACCGTACCTGAAGAGAGTCATCGAAGGGAAGAAGAGGTTATACGGCTATCGGAAAAGTGAAAAAAGCATCTATAACCAGATGCTGGATGATTTTGAGCCGGGAATGACGGAAGAAAAGTACGACGCCTTCTTCCATTCCTTGAAGGAGCGTCTGATTCCTCTGATTCGGAAGGTGAAGGAAAAGAAGCAGATACCGAGTGATTTTCTGCATCAGAAGTTTTCGGTAGACGAGCAGAAGAAGTTCATGCAGGAGCTTCTTGCTTACCTTCATTTCGATTCCTCCTGGGGATATCAAAATGAGTCGGAACATCCCTTTACTTCCTGGACTTGTGAAAATGATTGCCGTACCACTACGAAGTATATCGAGAACGAACCGGTGAATGCGATTCTTTCTACGGTACATGAGGTGGGACACGCCTATTATGAGCACAACATTGACCCGAAGTATGACGGAATGATTCTCTCGGACGGCGTTTCTTCCGGTATGCATGAGTCACAGTCCCGACTTTGTGAAAACTATCTGGGACGTTCGCGTGCCTTTTGGGAGTATCATTATCCGCGTTTCCAGCGTCATTTTCCAAATGAGCTCGAGAATATTTCACTGGATGAATTTTATCGTGCGATAAATCTTTCCGAGCCGTCCTTTGTGCGGACGGAAGCGGATGAGCTGACCTATCCGCTCCATATCGTGATTCGGTATGAAATTGAAGAAGGCTTGTTTAACGGGACGATTTCCACGGAAAATCTGGATCAAACGTGGAATGCGAAGTACAAGGAATATCTGGGACTGGATGTTCCGAATGACCGTGTCGGTATATTACAGGATGTACACTGGTCGGACGGAAGCTTCGGTTATTTTCCGACTTATGCGCTGGGAACCGCTTTTGCGGCACAGTTTATGCACGCCATGCGGAAGGACTTGGATGTGGACAGTCTTCTTCAAAATAATCGCTACGATACCATCATGCAGTGGTTAAAAGAGCACGTGCAGCATTACGGCTGTCTCTATGATGCGGGGGAGATTATAAAAAGGGCGACAGGAGAAGAATTCAATGTAAAGTATTTTCTGGATTATATTGAAGAGAAGTATACAAAATTGTATGCGCTGTAGCTTTGTTCTAAAAAACCTTGAAATCATAAAAATGAATCGTCTATAATGGTCTCCGTATTTTCCGTACGACAATAAAGGAGCATTTTATGCAGAAGAAGACGCAGTACTTTCTCTTATTTCCTTGTACCGTTCTCTTGGTATTTTTTCTGGTAGTACCATTACTGAACAGTCTTTTTCCCACCTTTTTCCTGCAAAGTCGTCTGAGCACAGAGGCATATCTCCAGTTTTTCCGGGACAGTTACAATCTGACTATTTTAAGTCGGACGATACGAATTGCCCTTCTTGTGACGGTTCTTTGCTGTATACTCGGTTTACCGACAGCGTATTTTATTTCTACAGTGTCAAAGAAGTGGAAGGGAATCCTTCTTGCTTTGACACTTTTTCCGTTGCTTACGAACTCTGTGGTGCGCAGTTTTGCCTGGATCAATATCCTGGGGAAAAATGGCATTGTGAACCGTATCTTACTTCTCAGCGGTTTGGTAAAGGCTCCCTTAACCCTTCTGTACACGGAGTTTGCCATCATCATCGGCTCGGTTTATCTCTTCCTGCCGACCATGATTATGACCCTTAGCGGGGTGATGGAGGGAATAGAGGGGGACTATATGGAAGCCGCCGCGACCCTGGGGGCAGGTCCGATTCGAAGCTTCTTGAAGGTGATTCTGCCGCTTTCCGTTCCCGGCATGATTGTAGGCAGTATTTTGGTCTTTACCGGAACTTTGACGGCTTACACGACCCCGCAGCTTTTAGGCGGAAATAAGAAAATGATGCTTGCAACTCTTTTATATCAACGTGCGACCGCCTTGGGAGATTGGACAAGTGCCAGTGTGATTGCCTTTGTGATGATTGTGATTACTTTTCTGGTTATGCGGGGCTTTACCATGCTAAGCAAGTTGCTGGATCGGAGAGGAGAAGAAAATGCGTAGGAACCCTTTCATTACTATCGTTGCGATTACGGTTTTACTCTTTCTGTTTCTTCCGCTCCTGATTGTGACCATCACTTCCTTCGGAACGGAAGCGATTATTGCTTTTCCGATTAAAGGGTTTACACTGGATTGGTATCTGGTAGCCTTGCAATCGAAGTCTTTTATGGCGGGCTTACGCCTCAGCCTTTTCGTGGGTGTGTTTGCGACCTTTCTTGCCCTCCTTGTCGGGACGCCGGTAGCCTACAGCCTGTCCAGGAGCGGAATAAAGGGGAGACAGCTGTGGAAGGATTTCTTCTTGTCCCCGACCTTGATTCCGGGTATCGTGGTGGGCTATTCCCTATATCAATTCCTGGTTGTGGCGATAAAAATACCGGTTCTTCCCGCCTTGTTCTTAGGGCATTTTGTGATCAGTGTACCCTATGTCATCCGCGTCGTAGGTTCTTCCATGGAACAGATGGATTTTTCCGTGGAGGAGGCGGCATGGACACTCGGTTGTACCCGGTTGCACGCTTTTTTCCGGATTGTGATTCCTAATATTTCCTCGGGAATTTTTGCCTCTTTTATGCTGGCTTTTATCAATTCCTTTAATAATGTGCCGGTATCGATGTTTTTATCGGGACCCGGCGTGACGACGCTTCCCACGACGCTGTTAAGTTATATGGAGTTCAACTACGACCCGTCCGTTTCGGCACTCTCCGTGCTGCTTATGGTGGTTACTATTTTCATGATGATGCTGGTGGAGAAAACGCTGGGACTCGCGTCGATTACGTCATAACGGGATGTAGGAAAGTAACGGGGAATAGGAAAGGATAGGATAATATGGCTTTTGTTTCTCTGGAAAAAATCAACATGGTTTACAACAAACAGAACCATGTTTTGAAAGATTTCAACTTGGAAGTAGAGAAAGGGGAGTTGGTTTCTCTGCTTGGGCCGAGCGGCTGCGGAAAGACGACGACGCTGCGCATTGTTGCGGGACTTTTGAAGCAGAACAGCGGGAAGTTCTTCCTCGACGGGGAAGACATGACGAGTGTGGCGGTGCATCAAAGAAAGTTCGGGATGGTTTTCCAGAGTTATGCACTGTTTCCGCATCTTACAGTAGAGGAAAATGTCGCGTTCGGGCTAAAACTCCGGAAGGAGGAAGCAAGCGTAATCCGGCAGAAGGTCGATAAGATGCTGGAACTTTGCGGTCTTACGAATTTGCAGAAACGTTACCCGAAGCAGCTGTCCGGCGGACAGAGACAGAGAGTTGCCTTGGCACGGGCGCTCGTCATTGAACCGAAGCTTCTGCTTCTGGATGAACCTTTGAGTAATCTGGATGCAAAGCTCAGGGTACAGATGCGGCTTGAAATCAAGCGCATTCAGCAACAGTTTAAGATTACCACCCTTTTCGTGACGCACGACCAGGAGGAGTGCTTCTCCATCTCCGATAAGGTTGCCGTGATGAATAACGGGATTATTGAGCAGTATGGTACGCCGGAAGAAATCTATCGAAAGCCGAAAACGGAATTTGTAGCAAGATTTATCGGCTTTGAGAATTTTATTCCGGGGAAAATGTTGGACAGTACGACGGTGGAGCTCTCGCCGGATAAACACCTTACTGTTCCCGCTACTGATGTTTCCGGGCCGGTTGTCATTACGATACGGCCGGATCATATAAAAATAGTTCCGGAGGGGGAGGGTCTCCTGGAAGGAGAAGTCGCAGTTCGTACTTTTCTCGGGAAGTCCTACCAATATGCGGTGAAAACTTCTCTTGGAACCCTGCTAGTCAATGATGTAAGGAACTGGGAAAGCGGGACAAAACTGAGTCTCGATTTTCCGAAAGAAGAAGTGATTGTGTTGGAAACCCATTAAAGGAGGGAAAAATGAAGAAACCATTTCTAGTGCTTACGGCTACACTGCTCAGTTTTAGCTTACTGGGACTGTCTGCTTGCGGAAACAGCCAGGCAAACTTATCCGGGGAAAAGAAGGAGGAAAGCACGGCAAAAGCGGAAAGCAGTAAGGGAGAGGAAGCTGCCGAGAAGAAGGATGCTTCCGGAGAACTTTTGGTATCCACCTTCGGTTTAAACCAGGATATTGTAGAGAGTGATATTATTAAGCCCTTTGAAGAAGCAAATGGCGTAAAGGTGACCTTGGAGGTCGGCAATGCCGCAGAGCGTTTGACAAAGGTGGAAAGCGGCAGCAGCAATGTGGATGTCATTGAGCTTTCTCAGTCCGGTTCTACCAAAGGGTATACGGAAGGGGTTTTGGAAGAAGTAACGGAGAAGGACGTTCCGAACCTTGCTTCCCTTTCCGATGAGGCAAAGCAGGTATATCAGAATGGAGGCGGTGTTCCGTTTTCCATTAACTCCATCGGTATTGTGTATGATAAAGAGAAAGTAGGACATGAACTGAAGGACTGGGCAGACCTTTGGAGCAGTGATTTAGCGGGAAAGATTGCCGTGCCGGACATCACGACGACAGCAGGACCGCTTTTCCTTTCGGTTGCTGCGGATAAGGGGGGGAAAGCCCTTTCGGAAGACAAGGGAGAAGCTGCTTTTAAAGCTTTGGAAGAGTTAAAGCCGAATATTGTAAAGACCTATTCCAAGTCTTCCGATCTTGCGAATATGTTCCAGGCAGGAGAAATTTCCGTTGCCGTGGTAGCGGACTTTGGTGTTTCTACCGTACAGAAAGCGGATCCGAATGCAGAGTATCTTGTGCCGGAGTCCGGAACCTATGCCAATTTCAATACGGTAAATCTTGTCAAAGGAGCAAAAAATAAGGAGAATGCCTTAAAGTATATCAATTTCCGAATCAGTGCGGAAAACCAGGCGGTGAAGGCAAAATCCCTTACGGAAGCACCGGTAAACAAGGACGTACAGTTGAAAGACGACGAAGTGAAGACCATGACCTACGGTGCGGTAGCGAAGCGTGCCAAGGTAGTGGATTTTAAGTTGGTCAATGACAATCTGAAGGACTGGATCGATCAGTGGAATAAGATTTTAAACCAGTAAAGTGGAATGAGATTTTAAATCAGTAAAGTGGAATCATTTTAAATCAGTAAAATCGATAAAAGAAGCGCGTTAAGAGGGACAAAATGAAGACAGGGTATAAAAATGTGCATCTTGTCACGATGGATAAGGAGTTTACGTCGTATCCGGAAGGTTTTCTCCTGTTCGAGGATGACCGGATTACGAAACTTGGCGCGATGCAGGACTTTCATGAGGAAGAGGCGGAGTGCTGGTATGACGGGCAGGGGGGAATCCTGATGCCCGGTATGGTCAACGGTCATGTGCACGCCGGGATGATTCCTTTCCGCTCTCTGGGAGATGATACCAAAGATCGCTTGCGACGGTTTCTCTTCCCTCTGGAGCAGGAATGCGTAGACCGAGATTTTGTGGAGAAAAGTACGGCTTATGCTATAGCGGAGATGCAACTTGCCGGCATTACCACAATCTGCGATATGTATTATTTTGAAGACCGTGTTGCGGAAGTGGTTGAAAAGATGGGTATGCGAGCCCTTCTTGGAGAAACGATCATTGATCAGAAAACCCCGGATAGTTTCTCTGCCCGAGACGCGCTTCTGTACTGTGAAACCATGCTTGAAAAGTGGCACAGTTCCGGGCGGATTACGCCGATTGTGGCGCCCCATGCACCGAATACCAATACGGGGGAAGTGCTCGAGGCCTGCCGGGATTTGGCAAAGAAATACAATACTGCGCTCAGCATGCATTTTGCAGAGATGCAGTATGAGATGGCATTTTACAGGGAAAAGTACGGCATGGGCGCGGTCGAATATCTGGAATCGCTCCATCTCTTCGAAATGCCGCTGGTTCTGGCGCACGGAATTCTGCTTACGGAGGAGGATATCGAGAGACTGTCTCATCATCCGAAGGTAAGCCTTGTGCACTGTATCGGTGCAAATACGAAGGCGGCGAAAGGCGTCGCTCCGGTGCAATCCCTTTTGCAGCATCACATTCCGGTCGGAATCGGCACGGACGGACCGAGTTCCGGGAATACCCTGGATTTATTTACCCAGATGCGAATGATTGCGAACTTCCAGAAGACCGCGCTGAAAGACCGCTCCGCTTTTCCGGCACGGGAAATTGTGCGGATGGCGACAATGGGAGGGGCGGAAGCACTGGGATTCTCGGAGGAGATTGGAAGTCTGGAAGTGGGGAAAAAGGCGGACTTCACCCTGATAGAAACAGACAGTGTCAATCTATTTCCCCTACATGATGTCTATTCGGCGCTGGTCTATTCTGCCCGTGCGGAGAACGTACGGGACGTGTGGATTGATGGAGAGCAGGTCGTACGCGATAAGAAACTGCTCCGCTACACGATAAAAGACTTACGGTGCGCATTGCAAAAAACCATGCATTCTTTCACTCTGCGCGCGAAAGAACTGGAAAAAGAAATCTACACTACAGCTTCCTGCTGAGGGATCTTTTTGTTTTCTTTTCCCTTCTTATACAGATAGAAGAGAATGAGAAACATCGGAATGATACAAACGTAGGAAAGCACGGTAATCACTCCATTGTTAAAATCGGTATCCAGTGCAGGGGGTAAAGTTCCGCTGATGTTGTTCACGGCATGAGCAAGGAAAACGAAGAATAAGGAACGGCATTTTTTAATAAAATAGCCGAGGATGATGCCCATTGCGGCGGTATAAACAGCCTGGATGAAGCTTCCGTGCCAGATACCGAACATCACGCCGGAGACGAGTGCCGGAAACCAGGGAATCTCCGTAACTTCTTCAAAGGAGCGGAAAATGATGCCGCGGAAGAGAATTTCCTCTACCAGAGGACCGACAACCACGATGGCAAGAAAAGTCCAGATATAGGGGTCACTGTCCATATCGTTATAGAGGTTTGAGAAGGCCTCCGCCTGAGCACCGAGAGCAGGGATGTGTGCGGCGAGGAAGTCAATGAAGTTTAACCAAATGGTAGACAGTCCTCCGGCACCGAATCCCAGGATAATGGCGAACACCACACCTTTCCAAAGCGGAAGGTTCACTTCCGCTTTTTTCTTCGGAAAGAGCGTGCGGTAATAGAGATATAAAAGTACAGAGAGAATCGTTGCCAGAAATGCGTCCAGGAAAGAAGGAGAAGCACTCCATAAATCGATGGGGACATGAAGCAGGTCGAGTAAACCCTGTACCAGTTCAATAATCAGTTCACTGAGAAAGTCATAGACAATTAATACTGCAAAAGGCAGTATGAAAAATAACGCTTTTTTCTTATTCATTTCTTCTCCTTTATCATCAAAAAAATTTACGTTTTTTTATCGGCGTTTTACAGTTTATTATTACTTGTCTTTGCTGTCAAAAAGGAATGGTAGGGTTCTGCTTTTTATCATTCGACTTACACCTGACTTACACCGGGAAAGGTGTAAGAAAATGGTGGTGAAGACATTTCCTTCTTTTAGTACAATCGAAACATCTTTTTAAGCTTGTCCTGCGTAAGATGCGGGAAACAACAAGCCGGAAAATCATGGGAGAGAAGCAGAAGGAGGAGATATGAAAACTTGCCCTGTTTGTGGAAATGAGGTAAAGGACGGATATCGGTTTTGCACACATTGCGGAACGGAACTCGCGAAGAAGGAAGAGGAAGCAGTACAGCCGGAACAAGTTGTAGAAGAGGCGGCTTCTACAAAAAAGGAAACAGTATGTCCTGCACCCGGTGTAGAAGAAGGGAAAGCTTCTACGGAGAAGCAAGAGAAGAAAACGAATAAGGTCCACTTCTTTATCGGTTTCATAGCGTTTCTGCTTGTCGTAGGCGCGAGCTTTTTTGCTTTTGGAAAAGTGTTTCACTCTCTGGGAGGGCAATTCGGTCTCAGCCGGGGACAGAAATTTTTAAAGATGCAGACAGATCACTTGCAGAGTAGACTGAAGGCAATGGATGATTTCGGACTCCTGGAGTGGACGAAGAGTGTGAATTATACTTTTACGTTTACCGGAGAAGTAGAGGGGGATGAAAAGCTCGCCAGGTATTTGGAGGATTCTTCCCTCATCTTAAAAATAAAGAACGATCTGGGAAAAGACAATCGGCAGTTTGACATGGATGTAAATCTCATGGGAAGTGAGGTTTTTCATTTCTATGGGGAGGAAATGAATGGAAAGATCGGATTTGCCTTCCCTTCCGCGGAGCATAAGTTATATGTCGGTGAGGGAGACAGCGTATTCGAAAAACTGGGGCTAAAGGACGATTCCATCAATATTCGTAATACGAAAGAAAATCAAAAGCGGGCAAAGAAGTTGCTTCTCCGCTATGGTGCGTTGCTTGCGAAGTCGATGACGAAGGACAACCTGACGGTCGAAAAGGAGCGCTGTACTTTGCCTTATTGGGAGGATGCGGAGGATTTATATCGTTATGAAGGCACCGTATACCGTTTTGAGCCGGATGCGGATGAAATCACCGCATTTATAAAAAAACTTGCCCCACTCCTTGAGAAAGACAAAGAATGCAGAATGTTCTTTCGGGAAAGTGGACTTAGTAAAACGCTGCAAGACAGCTTGGGCATGGAAGTAAAGAAGCCTACGGATCGGCTTTTTTCCGAATTTGCGGATACCCTTCGTGACAGGGCGGAAGAAATAGGAGAGAGCCTCGCGAAGAGCCGTTTTCAATGGGAAGTGACCATGGAAGGCAAGGAGCTTCGGAGTATCGTCATCGGAGAAGATCTTGATCATGACGGAAAGATCGGTGCGCGCATAGGGGAAGATATAGAATACTTTTATTATTTGAACTATGAGCTTGCAGGAGAGCGGGTGGAGTACCTTGGGACGGAAAACCCGGATCAGGGAACATGGCTCTATCTCTGTAACCGCTATGAAAAAACGGGGCAGACTTTTAAAGGGGAGTTTCAGTTTTCTTCAGATAAAGTAAGGGTGTCCGATACCATAAAGTACAACGTAAGAAAGGGGGAAAATGGAAGTTTCCTGCCGTATGGCAGGTATGATCTGGGAGAGGATGATGATGACACTGTGCTCACTGTAGAAGAAGGGAAAGGAAACAGTACGGACTATGAACTGAAGACGCCGGAAGCATTCTGGTATGGTTTGACGGGGTTGAAGATCAATGGGAAAACCGGTGCGGATATTTCGAGACCCGGAGGGCAGGTCATTGACATCACGGATTATTCGTTGGGAGAGATCCGGAAAATCAGTGAAGAGAATATAGATCAACTTAACAAGAGCTTTTATTCCTTTTTTAATAGATAAAAGGAATCGGGAAAGACGGAGAAAGCGGGAAAGACAGAGAAAGCAGAAAAGACTGCGGACGCAGAGGGAATGGAAAAAGCGAGAGCTTACAGTTCGTGTAAGCTCTCGCTTTTATGTCCTGTTTCTTTTATATGGTGTATGCGCCATGCGAGACAAATCTAGGCTTTCTTCTCCGCTCTCTTCCATACGAGGGAAGCGGTCGCGAGGAGACTCAGACTGAACAATGCGCCCCAAAGGAGAAGCAGGGAATGATCTCCGGTCTCCGGAACCCAAGTATCTTTGCTTGCACCGGCAACTTCCGGGTGTTTCGGAGAAGTAATATTCGGGATTGCCTCTCTGTTTTCACCCATGACACCCGGTGTCAGGTGTGTCGGTGTGCTTGGCGGTTCAGACGGTGTCTTCGGATCCGGACGCTCCGGGATATTG
>ERZ773066.441-NODE-441-length-23705-cov-3.875729_pt1 | contig 23705 bp, 24 predicted proteins | sample MGYA00580573_ERZ773066 | MGnify/ENA primary metagenome ERZ773066 (study PRJEB29015, sample SAMEA2738128) | human oral metagenome | biome: human oral; feature: human-associated habitat; material: saliva | place: China | collected 2203 ... | reverse complement strand
TTTGCCGGCGTCCTCCTCCATGTGCGCATGATGAATCCGCACTCGTTTGAGTGAGCCGTCTTCCAGCGGCGCGTCGACATAGCCAGCCAAAATAATCGGCTGATACATCTGCGAGGTCTGGTAGCCCTTTGGTAGGTCAGGATAAAAATAATGTTTGCGATCAAACCGGCTAACGCGAGCAATCGGCGCATTCAACGCTTTACCGGCGCGCACCGCCAGCTCGACGGCGTGCTTGTTGAGTACTGGCAGCATGCCCGGCAGGCCAAAATCGATTTCATGCGTTTTTTCGTTCGGCTCAGCATCGCGAGCGTCATTATCAGCCGGGCTAAACAGCTTGGTTTTGGTCGCCAGCTGGACGTGGCACTCGATACCAATGGTCATTTCATATTGTTGTAAAATTTCGTCAGATACTGCCATTAGATTGCTCCTAAATCTTTCAATGCTTGTTTGTAAGCGGCCAGAGCGCGGCGCGCAATATCGTAATTTATCTTGACGTCGGATTCGTGCGCGATATGGTTACGAATTTTGTGCGCGCCCCAGATATGGTTAGCGTTCGACCAAACCTTACCAGCGGCTTTCATGCGCTCGCCCATAGTCTCGCCCTTGTAGTGGCTATCGCGCAAGGCTTTGTCAACAAGCTTATCAGCGTTGAGGATAGCTAGCTGCCAGCTGGGAGCACTTTCTTTGTCGAGACTATTTTCGATCGCCAGCCAGCGGGCGCGGAATTTTTCGACCTTGAGCTTCGGCGAACGCTTGCTAGCAAAGGCAATAAAAACTGCGCCGACAATCGCCAAAATCAGTACCGCGATCAAAATAAACCACGTTGCGAAATTATTGTTCATTTTCATCCTCCATATCGCCTGCTAGCGCAATCAACTTAGCGTCGGACTTCATCGGGCCAACTAACTGCGCGCCGATCGGTAGGCCGCTAGAACTACTACCTGCCGGTATACTAATCGCCGGCAAACCTGCCAAGCTCGGCGGCACCGTCATGACATCCGCCAAGTACATCTTGACTGGATCGCTAGTGTTTTCGCCCAGGCCAAACGCCGGTGTCGGCGCGGTTGGCAGCAGCAAGAAATCGTACTTCTCAAACAGCTTGTTGAATTCGTTAATCAAAACAGTGCGCGCCTTTTGAGCCTTCAGATAATAAGCATCGAAAAAGCCGCTGGATAGCACATAGCTGCCGATCATGATGCGGCGTTTGTTCTCGGTCATGAAACCTTCGTTGCGGCTGCGGCCGTAAAGCTCGGCTAGCGTTTTGACACCTTCGGCGCGATAACCGTAGCGCACGCCGTCGTAGCGTGCCAAGTTGCTAGAAACTTCTGCTGGCACAACAATGTAATAAATAGCCAAAGCATATTTAAGGCTTGGCATGTCGACATTTTCAACCGTGTGACCAGCTGCGCGTAATTTATTGGCAAAATCATTAACGTTAGCGCGAACTTCTGCGTCGACGCCGTCGCCCATCGCCTCGCTGATCAGGCCAATCTTCAAATGCTCGCCTGCTGATTTCTGCATTTCAAAGTAATCCGGCAGCGTCGTCATATCCTTGTCGTCGCGGCCAGCCATCACGCTGGTAACTAATGCCACGTCGTCAGCATTCCGTGCGAAGCAACCCATCGTGTCGGTACTAGAAGCCATCGCCACCGCACCGTAGCGGCTACTCAAACCATAAGTCGGTTTGAAACCGTAAACACCGTTAAAGCTGGCTGGCTGGCGAATCGAACCGCCAGTATCGGTGCCAAGTGCAAACGGCACCACATCTAGCGCCGTTACGACCGCTGAACCGCCGCTAGAACCGCCGGCTACCTTGGTCCGGTCAACGGCATTATGCGTCGCGCCAAAATATGAGTTCTCGGTCGAACCACCGTGCGCAAAAGCATCGAGATTCGACTTACCAATACAAATCGCACCGGCCGCCTCGAGCTTCTCGACGACGGTCGCCTGGACTGGCGCTTGAAAGTTCTCGAGCATTTTCGCCGCCGCAGTAGTTGGCGCGCCGAACGCCAAGTAGTTATCCTTGACCACGAACGGTACGCCCGCCAGGACGCCCGGGTTCTCACCATTTTTGATCTGCTCGTCGATCTCGTCAGCTCGCTGCAGAGCGCGCTCCGCCGTCAAGCTGAGCAACGCATGATATTCCTCGATTTCTTGGGCTTTGGCGAGCGACCGCTCGACTTGTGCCCGCGCAGTGGTCTCGCCTTTTTTAACCTTATCTACTAATTCAATAATTTTCATAACTACAACACCTTTGGCACTTTCACGCAATTGTCGCTTTGCTCGGCTGCTAAGGCCAGTAGCTGTTGCCGCGATACGCTGCTGTCAATGATTTCGTCGTCGCGCCAGACGTTTTGCAGACCCGTCACTTGATACGTTGGCTCCACGCCGTCGGTATCCAACTCGTCCAACTGATTAATATAATTGATAATTTCCTTGATATCGACGCAAAGCGATTTAATTTCCGCATCAGGCATCTGCAAACTGCTTAATTGTGCCAAATGACGCACATCGTCGTTGGTAATTGTACTCATTATTCACTAATTATAACGCAGAAGCTAGAGAAGTGCCAAAGGATTTTGCATAAGTTACAGAAGCTCAGTCATCCCACTTATGCTACAATAAGATAAGTTATGCCGCATCAAATCAAAAAGAAACTAGGAGTGACATTATATAGAGGCGGAGCGGAGTTCCGTGTGTGGGCGCCGTTTGCCAAGCAAGTATTCATCAGCGGGACGTTCACCGCGGGCGATAAAAAGCCGCTAACCAGCGAGGGCGACGGCTATTGGTTCGCGCTAATCCGCAATGTCGAGCCGGGCCACCAGTACAAATACATTATCGAGACGCCCGACGGCCGGCTGCTCGAGAAGAACGACCCGCGCGCTCGAGCTATCACTAGCAGCGACAAGGGCTTTTCGGTGGTTGTCGACAATAACTTCGATTGGCAGAACGATGCTAATTTTGCCATGCCGCCGCGCCAAGATCAAGTCATCTATGAACTGCATGTTGGCACTTTCAACCGCCCCGACGCTGCTACATCTGGTACCTTTGATAGTGCGATCGAAAAGTTGGACTACTTGCGAGACCTCGGTATTAACATTATCGAGCTGATGCCAATCACTAGCATGGCTTTCAGTAATGGCTGGGGCTATGCGCCAAACCACATTTTCAGCGTCGAAAGCATGCTGGGCGGGCGCCACGGCTTGATGAAGTTCGTGCGCGAGTGCCACACCCGCGGTATCGGCGTAGTGCTAGACGTCGTTTACAATCATTTTTATGGCGACACTGATCTATGGCAGTTTGACGGTTGGAGCGAAAACGACCGCGGCGGGATTTATTTTTATAATGACGAGCGCGGCGATACGCCTTGGGGCGGACGACCTGATTTCGGCCGGCCGGAAGTTCGGCAATTTGTCCTTGACAATATTACAATGTGGTTGAATGAATACCATATGGACGGCCTGCGCGTCGATAGCACCATTTACATGCGCAACACCGAAGGCCGCGATAACGACCCCGAGCACGATATTGCCGACACTTGGAGTTTATTGCAAGATATCACTGAACTAGCGCACAAAATCAAACCAGATTCGCTGATAATCGCCGAAGACGCCGCCTGCAATCCAGCAATCACGGCACCGCGCGCCAACAATGGCTGCGGCTTCGATGCGCAGTGGGAGCTGGGCTGGCCGCATGCGCTGCGCGATGCGCTAGGGCTAACTGCTGGTACGGCACCGACTTTGCAAGGCATTCGCTATGAATTTTCTCACTCGTACAATGGCAATGATTTTGAGCGGGTTATTTTTAGCGATTCGCACGATACTGCCGCCAACGGCTCGGTGCGACTCAACGAAGCAGCCGACCCCACCGGCGGCACGACGCTATATGCCCGCGAGAAAGCTCTACTGGCCGACGCCGTCACTTTGACATCCGCTGGCATACCAATGATTTTACAAGGCAGCGAGTTCTTGCAGGACGGCTCCTTCAACGATTGGGCAGCCCTAGAATGGCACAAAACCGAAAAGTACGCCGGCATCCTGCTAGCTCACAAGCACTTGTTGGCGTTGCGGCATAACACTTACAATACAACACGCGGCCTGCAAGGCAATTCGACCGCCCTTTTCCACGCCAACGACGACAACTGCGTTATCGGTTACCACCGCTGGAATAAGGGCGGCGCTGGCGACGACGTGCTAGTAATTGTCAATTTCAGCGACCAGCACTTCGACCATTACGATATCAATTTGCCGCTACCAGGGCACTGGCATGTCCGCTTCAACAGCAGCTGGCATGGCTATAGCAAGGATTTTCGCGGCGTGCATTTATCGTCGGTAACCACGCATAAGGACGGTACGGCCACCATCACGCTGCCGCCTTATGGGGTGTATATTTTGTCGCAAGAAGTAGCCTGATATTCATGCAAATTGTATTATATAAGTTCCTATCATGCTTTTATCGCCCGTGCTTGCGGCACTACAAGCTCAAAGTTTCGCTTAGTTCTCTGAACAACCGTATATTCGTTTGGCAATTCTGAACGATATGGCAAGCTAATAAATTGGTTAGCATTACGAATAGCACCACTTCGATAAACATTTTGTACTAATACCGCTTCGGGTCTAGTTTCACGCACGCGACGTAGGGCTGAAATATGATGGCTAGTTCGGCGTGGTCGAGTATGCCAATTACCCATAGAACAAAGCGTAGACTGATGAGCGCTCAACTTTTCAATAGCTCGAGCCATGACTATCTCTCGCCAGTCTGGATCGCTAACTTTTTGCCATTGCTCATTAGTATAATCAAATGTTTCATCAATATAAACTACTTCACAGATCACACCAGAGCGCAATAGCTCAGTTACAGTTTTGAGCATCTCAATTGACAAGACGCTTGTGTCAAACATCTCTGTTTTAAGTAATGAAAAAATTGGTGTACCACGTATTGCGCTTTGAATGAATATGTCTACTGAAGAGCTATATTCCAGCGCTAACCGCTTAAACGATAGCTCCTGACATAGAGTGAAAATAATATCAGCATTTTCCCTAGCACCATGAATTTCACCACAAAAATACAGCTTGGACTGTGGCAAAAATTTGAGAGATTTTATGGGTAGACGATATGGAATATGTTTTAAAAAAATGTCTTGAATTCTACTAGCCATATATAAGTTCAATACATAGATTGGTTGTGAGGCAGGGAGGCGACTCATTAGAGTCGCCTCCCTGCCTATAGGTCAGTCGTCACGCGACTCACCCATGCCGCTGCCGCACCTAGTGTAGCCAGCGTCCGCAAAGACGCCGCCACAGGTCTGCGGCTCGGCAACGAGAGCGAAGAACGTCTCGATGGTAGCCATACAATTCACCTCCTTTCTATAGATAGATAAAACTTAGTGCTATGGTGCCAAAAGTCTTGCCATTGAAGCAGCAGCGGGCATACCAATCTCGTCAGTATATCCAAGCCACTGCCCATTCGGATTGACCTCGAGAAACCACAGCACTCCGTCGCTGTCCACAGCGAAGTCTATCGCTGCAAACTTCAAATTCAACCTCTTCATCAAAGATTGAATTTGAGCGACAAATCCAGGTGAAGCATCCCAGGGCTCGTACATGCTATCATGAGTACCTTGAAGTGGTCTCCAATCAACAGGGGCGCCTTCTACCGAAGTCGTTTGTTTCGCAACAAAAACATCGCCACCGACATACGTTACTCGCAACTCAGCAATCTTTTCAACGCATCTCTGCAAAAGGATTGGCTGAGAGCGAATAAAGCTCAGATTAGCAATCAATTCATCAGTCATAAGCGTAGTATCTACGCTATAGAACTTATCACCATACTCAAATGATTGCTTGGCTAGCATCTTAAATACCGTTGGCGCTTGGCAAAACAACTTTGCCTCTTCTGGATCATTCGTGATAATGCTATCTGGCACACAAAAACCCATAGAACGAGCAAGCTTCAACTGATAAGGTTTCAGTCGTGCCTGGCTCATATCGTTCGGGTGATTGACCCAACGCCTTGATCTCAATACGGTACAAAGACCACTAACGATATCACGAACTTCACGTTCGACAATCTCACGTTGAACAGGCTCTTTGATTGATTCTGCGAACCCATGCCTTCCACCAAACCCAAATGGTTTTCTGAACCAAATAGAATCAGATTCAAGAAGGTCAAGCGAGTTTGTCTCTGTACGAAGCAACACTCTATCTGACTGGTAATCCCACACCAAATAGTTGTCTCCTCGTAGGATTCTATCAGTGTCAACCCGAAGAATTCTATTGCCAGCTCTATGAACACAGCGTGCTACAGCATTAACGTGTGCGTCATCATAGGAATTTGTCAATACGAGAACCGTAGACAATTTATCTCTCCTTAAAAAAGTGTTTGTGCAGGAACCTAAGGTTAAGAGCGGCTCATTAACCTTACTCAATTAAGTGTACGCGGTGTGCAAAGATTTGTCAAACCTTTTTCTAAAATTCGCCTTCAAGCTGCAATATTTTGAAGCCGAAATACACAACAAGTCCTCAAATGTAATGGCAGGTGCAGCCCTAAAACCTGGATATTTCTATAACCACCCATTTATTTTTGATAAAACGATCTTTATGCGTAAACAATTAAACAAGTACGCTGCAATGCGAGAAATTATTAATTTTATTATAGTTGTATTATTATGACGCGTTCAATTCTGCTGATATTATAGAGCCACTCAGCTATACCTGTTTCTCTCGTTGGTACAAATTTTCGAACGAGATGGCAAAAGAACCGTCTGGAATGATACGTTTAATATTTTATCGGGATTATACAACAATTAAAAAAGAAACTTAAAGCGCCCGTAATCAATAAGCTCTATAAAAAGTCATTGCCTCGTTCAATAAACTATGATAAAAGCAATCATTGTATAGTTTTATTAACCTGCATTGAAATTGTTACATCTTCTCGCGAATCTCGGCGATTAGGTCGCGCAGGTCGGCGGCGCGTTCGAATTCTAAGTTAGCGCTAGCTAAATTCATCTGCGCGGTCAGGTCTTTGACGAGATTCTTGTACTCGTCGCGCGGAATTTTGCGCAGGTCGAGCTTTGGCTTGCCGTCTTCTTTTTGCGGGATGATAGCGCGCAAACCTTCGTCGATCGCTTTGCTGATACCGCGCGGCGTGATGTTATGCTCGCGGTTGTATTTTTCTTGAATCTGGCGGCGACGGCGCGTTTCGTCGATCGCCAAGCGCATGCTATCGGTCATATTGTCGCCGTACATAATCACCTTGCCGTCAACGTGGCGCGCCGCCCGGCCAATCGTTTGAATTAGGCTGCGTTCGCTGCGCAAAAATCCTTCCTTGTCGGCATCCATAATCGCTACCAAGCTAACCTCTGGCAAGTCAATCCCCTCGCGCAACAAATTGATGCCGACCAGCACGTCATAAACGCCCATCCGCAAATCGCGCAAAATATCGCCGCGCTCCAGCGTGTCAATTTCGCTATGAATATAAGCCGTCTTGATACCGATCTCCGTCAAGTAAGTCGATAAATCCTCTGCCATCCGCTTGGTCAAAGTAGTGACTAGTACGCGCTGCTTTTTGTCGACGCGGTCGCGAATCTCGGCGATCAAATCGTCGACTTGCCCGTCGGTCGGTCGGACAATAATCTCTGGATCAAGCAAACCAGTCGGGCGAATTACCTGCTGCGCTGGCGCCGGGCTGCGCTGGAGCTCGTAATCGCCAGGCGTCGCCGAAACGTAAATGACTTGGTTGATATGTTTATTAAATTCGTCAAAGCGCAGCGGGCGGTTGTCTAGGGCGCTCGGCAAGCGAAAACCATATTCGACCAAGACTTCTTTGCGGGCGCGGTCGCCGTTGTACATGCCGCGCACTTGCGGCACGGTAACATGACTTTCGTCGATAATCATCAAAAAGTCGTCTGGAAAGTAATCTAGCAAAGTCGCCGGCTGCTCACCCGGTTCGCGGTTGGTCAGATAACGGCTGTAGTTTTCGATACCTTTGACGAAGCCAGTCTGCTCGAGCATCTCGAGGTCGTACTTGGTGCGCTGGCTGAGTCGCTGCGCCTCCAACAATTTATTATTCTTCTCGAACCATTCGACGCGCTGCTCGTACTCGGCGCGAATATTATCGATGGCGCGCTTAATTTTTTCTTTCGGCGTAGCGTAGTGGCTGCTCGGAAAAATAGTGAAGAGTTCCGGCTCTTCTAGAATCTCGCCAGTCAGCGGGTCAATCCGCGTAATTCGATCGACGTCATCGCCAAAAAACTCCACTCGATAAGCTGTTTCGCCGCCCGCCGGAAAGACATCAACCACGTCGCCTTTGACGCGAAACGCACCGCGCGCAAAGTCGATATCGTTACGATGATACTGAATATCCATCAGTTGGCGCAAAAATTTATCTTGCAAACGCCGTTCGCCGCGCTTAACGGTAATCGACAAATCATAATAATCCGCCGGCGAGCCCAAACCATAAATGCAGCTGACGCTCGACACGATAACTACGTCGCGCCGCGTGAGCAAAGCGTCGGTAGCGGCATGGCGCAAGCGGTCGATTTCTTCGTTGATCGCCGAATCTTTCTCGATATAGGTATCGCTCGACGCGATGTAAGCTTCTGGCTGGTAATAATCAAAATAACTGACGAAGTAATGAACTTCGTTGTCAGGGAAAAACTGTTTGAATTCGCTGAATAGCTGGGCGGCGAGAGTTTTGTTGTGCGCCAAAATTAATGTCGGCACATTCCTCTGAGCGATAATGTTCGCCATTGTAAAAGTTTTACCGCTACCTGTTACACCGAGTAACGTTTGCTCGCGCTGGCCGTCGTACAAACCATTCAGCAACTGGGCGATCGCTTGCGGCTGATCGCCAGTCGGTTGATACGCAGACTTTAGCCGAAATCGCTGACTATCCATCTGGTATATTTTAACATTTTTAAGCTAATCTAGCTAACCTTGGCCATAACGTTTGACACTAACCTGCGGGTCGCTGCTATCGTGTTCAACATCAGCGTATTTCTTGTCAAGCGCCTCAATGACTCGCGCCACTAACCGCTCAGGATTAGCGTCGTAAATGACATCTTTAGCGCCCGGCGCCCAGACGTTCTTGAGCAGAGTAATAGTGTAATCTGCCAGACCGCCGCTGCCCAGCAAGATACCGCAGACCTTACGACTTTCGAGCGCTGTCGATAGCTCGTGCAAGCTGCCCACCCGACCGCCGACGGTAATAACTGCGTCGGCACTGCGCACTAAGTGAACATCGCGGCCAACATATTCCATACCGGTGAAGTTGATATAGTCGAATTCGGTAGTCGGCAAACGGTAAGTCGAAATATGTTCGCGAAACGAACTAGCCGGCGAGAATCCGACCGACACGCCTTTGGTCTGACCAACACTTTTGAAGCCGCGCGCCGCAAAGTGCGGCAAACCGACGGTAGCGCCTGTCAGCAATGTCTTGCCCGAACGTGCGATTTCAGCGCCAATCGCAAAAGCTTTTTCGTGAGCGCTATCAACTGTCTCGCCCGACGCCGCGCCCGATACGCAAATCTGGTATTTCATCATTCTCCTCGTTTCGGTAATTGTTTCTCGGTGATTGGCATAGCGTGCAGTTTGACGCCTTTATGCAAAATACCGTCCTTAGCGCCAATTTTGGTGACAACGCTAGTCGAATTGGCGCTAGCGAAAATAATCGAATCTTTTAAGCTTTTACCTTGCGCCCACTGGCTCAAAAAGCCGCTAGCAAAAGCATCGCCGGCGCCCGTGCGATCGACCACTGGTACGTCTTCATACATACCAGCGCGCACCAATGTCTTGCCGTCAGTCGCTACCACGCCATTTGGACCGTCGCTAACAATCACTGTCGGACAATAGTGCAGCGCCCGCAGAGCCAACTCCTCGATAGTCTCGCCAGCTACTAATTTTTGCATCTCTTCTTTGTTGGTGCAAAGCACGTCAACTGTGTCCAGCAAGCCTTTCAACTTTTCCGGATCAGCTAGCTCCGGACCAGCCGGGTTGAGCATGACTTTGGCACCAACGCGCTCAGCTTCGTCCAAAATCACCCGTAACACCGTCAGGCTGTTGTCGGCCAACGACGTCGGGTAAATCCAATCAGCTTGGCTGATAGCTTGCAAGTTCAAGCGGCTAACATCCTTGCCAAATGTCCGCCCGCGGTGGTTCAGAATCGTTCGTTCGCCATTGGTCGCGATCAAAATTACTGAATAGCCAGCTTGCATTCGATCATCAATCAAGACGTCGCGCGTATCGACACCCTCGGTATCAAGCGCCGCGATCACCGCCTGGCTGGCCGAGTCATTACCCAGCGCCCACATATAGCGGCTATCCAGGCCCTGGCGAGCAAAAGTTGTCGCGACATTTGTAGCATTGCCGCCAGTGCTGAAGATTACGTCTTCGACTTCCATTTTGATACCTAGCGGCAGTTCAGTGAAGACTTTCTTACCGCGAGTATGCGGGTCAAACTCATTACTGCGAAGGAATACGTCTTGCGTACCTTTGCCGATTGCTAAAATTTTAACCGCCACTAAAGCGTCGCCTTTCCAGCGCTGCCAAAGGCGCCAATTTTCTCTTCGACGACTTTCTGGACAGCATCGTAAACTTCGGGCATCAGCTTGAAAACAGCATACTCGTCAGGATTCTCGCGCAAAACCTTTTCGAGCGTAGTACGGAAAGCATAGCGCAAATCGCTGTTAATATTGATCTTGCTAACGCCAATTTTGGCTGCATCCTCGAAGTAATGCAGCGGTGTACCGCTACCGCCATGCAAGCTAATCTGGCAATCAATCACCGCCCGAATTTGGCGCAGCAAATCCAGATCGAGAATCTTCGGTACTGGATACAACCCATGCAAATTCCCAATCTGTACTGCCATAGTATCAATGCCCGTGGCATCGACAAAACTTTTGGCTTCCTCGGGCTTGGTATTCCATTTTTTGACTTCTTCGTAGTCGATTTCTTCTTTATGTAGATTGGAGTCGCCAAAGAAATAGCGCTCCTCGGCCTCGACCAGCGCGCCTGTAAACTTAGCATATTCAACAACTTCGCGAGTTTTCTCGATAATTTCCTCGAGCGAAGCATCGTGATTAGCCTGCGAAATATCGATATGAATAAATTCAAAGCCAGCATCAATAGCCTGTTTGCAGCCCTCGACTGTCGGCGCGTGATCGAGGTTGATATACATCTCGACACCGTAGTTTTGACTATAGTTATCGACCAAATCGCGAATATTTTCGTAGCCGCCCAGCGAGGCTGCTTCGTTAGCGCTAACTTCGACCATCACTGGTGCGTTGGTTTTTTGCGCTGCCTGACAAATCGCGCGCAATGTCTCTTGATTATCAATGTTAAAGGCTCCTACCGCGAAACCCTCTAGCCGGCTGCGTCGCATTAGGTCGCGCGCCCGGCTGGTACGCTGGCGAATTTCATCAATTGATAAGCTCATATTATCTCCTTTCCTTAAAATCCTGCATGGTATTGTGGTACGCGATCGACAAACTCGCGCGTCTTCTGAGCGATGCTCGCTTCGTCAAGCCCAAAGGCTTGCAGCAACTCGCTAGCCTCGCCGCTCTCGCCGAAACGATCATTCATGCCGATGCGCAATAACGGCGACGGCAGCTTTTCGCCTAGTAGTTCGGCAACAGCGCCGCCCAAACCGCCAGCAATTTGCGCGTCCTCGACTGTAACTACCCGGCCAGTTTTACGAACACTAGCCAGAATCGTCTCGTTATCGAGCGGCTTGACCGTCGGCACATGTACCACTTCGACCGAGACGCTGCTACTTTGCAATTCGTTAGCTGCTCGCAGCGCGTACGCCGTCATGATGCCGGTACTAACAATTGTCGCATCACTGCCCTGGCGCAATACATACGCCTGGCCAATCTCGAACGGCGAATCCGGCGTACTAAATGTCGGCGTAGCAGCGCGCGTTAACCGCAAGTAAGCCGGCTTATCGGTCCTGGCAAGTACTTTGGTGGCTTTCTCGGCCTCAATAGCATCACCCGGGCAAACGACAATCATGTTCGGCAACACCCGCATCAACGCGATATCCTCAAACATTTGGTGGGTAGCACCATCAGGCCCAACCGTTGTGCCGCTATGTCCGCCGACAATCTTAACCGGCATGTCGTTAAGTGCAATCGTCGCTTTAATTTGTTCCCAGCTGCGCCCCGGGTGAAACGCCGCGTAACTGGCTGCAAACGGAATTTTACCAGCGCGCGCTAGGCCGCTCGCCACTGTCGCTAGGTTTTGCTCGGCGATACCGACCTCGATATAGCGCTCAGGAAAAGCCTTGGCGAAAGCATCCATTTTGACGCTCTCGACCAAATCAGCGCACAGACCGACTACTCGCTCATCAGCTTCGCCAGCCGATTTCAAGCCGCGCCCAAAACCAGCGCGGGTAGCTTCTGCTTCTGGTCTTTCATTATAAATGTTGTCATTTAGAGGATAATTATACACGGCCTTCTCCTGAATATCGTTTTGCATCTTTTTTCTCGAGAATCACTAGCGATCGGAACATCGCCTTGGCGCTTTCTGAAACAGCGAGCGATTCTTTATTGTTGTATAAATACAACAAGTAGCTTCCTTTACCGTATGCTCGCGAGCAAATCACTGATAAATGCGGCTTACCGCTGTTGTCATTAGCCAAAACGCGAGCACACAAAAGTTGCACAGCGCCGCGGTCATTCGCGAAACCAGCAAATGACTGATACCACTCTATACCAGTCACCAAATCACCGTTACTCTTCGCATTTCCGATCTTGTCTTCGATAACTTTTCGCGAATTAACTCTATCAGAACTACTGCTAAAATTTTCGCTACCAACCACAGATATAGTCATTAAAATACTGTTGCTATCCCGATACCAATGAATACCGTTATCGTTCTCAAATTCTTTCCAGCCCTCTGGCAATTTGCCGTTTTCGATGCGCCAAACTGGTGAACCCTGCGGCTGGTAATTATCATCAAGCGAGACGCTTCGGACAGTTCTGGCGCTATCTTTTTCCTTGCCTTTGTTATCGCCGGCGTGATCAAACTGCGAGAAAAGCGGCTGCATCGCCCCAGACACTAGAAGTATCGTAACGATAATAGAAATAACAAGCGTAACCGAATTAATAATAATACCGATAACACCTGCTACTTTCGAAGTACCGTAGCGGTTCGCCTTGACAACGCTAGCAATGCCCAGAGGCAAGCCAATCATACTCATCCAAAGCAAGCCAAGTATGATACTAACAGCACCCATCCAGTTGCCCGGCGACTGTGTTGGCGCAGGCTGCGAATACGGATAAGCGTAAGGGCTAGCCGGCGGATAAGTATTGTTTGCCGGCGGAGCGGTGTACTGTGGAGCAGCATATTGCGGCGCTGGCGGCGAAACAGGCGGCACTGAGGCAACTGGCTGAACTGACGGCCCTGACGGAGTGGATGCGGCCGAAGACTTCGGCGGTTTCGGCGGCTTTGGTGGAGTTGGCGGTTTCGGCGCCTTGGATGGCATCGAATTGTTAGACGATTGATTACTCATAATATCCTCCTGCATCTTGTTGCGATTCTGAATGCGCCAAATCAGCCAGCGCCGTAGCCGCCTGATCGCTTGATGGTGCTACGCCGTGCCACTTGTAATCGTATTCCATAAAACCAACACCGCGGCCCGGAATCGTATGCGCGATGATACAGCACGGTCGATTCTCGATTGCCTTGGCTAAGTTTACCGCATCGATGATGCCTTCAATATTGTTGCCGTCGATTTCTTGGACGTGCCAGCCAAAACTTTCACACTTGCCGCGCAAATTTTCCAGCGGCATGACATCTTCGGTCGGACCGTCAATCTGAATGTTGTTGCGGTCAATAAAGAGGATTAGCTGGCGTAGTTTGTACTTACCGGCAAACATCGCCGATTCCCAAATGTTACCCTCATCAAGCTCGCCGTCGCCGGCAATCGCGTACACCCAGCGGTGGCACTGCTTATCTAGATATTGCAGCGCATACGCGTAACCTGCTGCTTGCCCGATGCCGCTGCCTAGCGGCCCGGAAGTATTCTCGAGCCCTGGCAACTTGACGCGCTCTGGGTGGCCCTGCAGGCGCGATCCGAGCTTGCGCAGCGTCGACAGCTCCTCGACTGGGAAGTATCCTGCCTCGGCCATGGCCGCATATTGTACCGGCACTGTGTGGCCATTACTCAACATGAAGATATCGCGCTCTGGCCATTCAGGGTTCTGCGGATCGATATTCATAATATTGAAATATAGTGCCGTGACGATATCCGCCAGCCCCAGCGCGCCGCCTGGGTGCCCGCTCTTGGCCAGCTCTAGCATATGAACTACGTCGCGCCGCACGTCGTTGGCTTTTATTTTGAGCTGTGGAATAGATAATTTTTCGCGAGCCACCTAAATTACTCCTTGCTTATTAACTTCTGCTACTAATTTCTGATAAGCTTCTGCCGGATCTGGCGCCGAATGGATAGCGCTGCCGCAGTTAACGATATTAACGCCGCCTTGCGCCAAGCTAAAGACGTTTTCGAGTGTCGCCCCGCCATCCCAGCCAACTTCAACGCTAGGATGAATACTGCGGATCAGACGGACTTTCTCGAGCTGCATCAAGCTGGCTTTGCCGCCGTAGTGGCCCAAATCACCGCTAAACACCAGTACATGATCAACTGCGCCGATGACATCTTTGACGGTATTTGGCACCGTCGGGCGCAGCAATCCTACGCCAGTCTGAATACCCGAAGCTTTGAGCTGCTGGATAGAAGGCTGCAAATCCTCATCAACTTCGGCATGAAAAATCACCAGCGACGGCCGCATTTGCACCAAAGCATCAACATACAAACTCGGCCGCGCTACCATAGCATGGATATCAACCTGCCAATCCTGCGGCCACCACATCTCGCTCAGCTCGACGGTTTTAGTCGGTGCAAATTCACCATCGGCTAGATCTAAGTGAACACGCTTAGCAAACGGCGATAAACGCTCAATCGTTAGCTTGTAATCTTCTGCATTTTCGCAGAGCACTGTCGGAACAATCTCGGCCATCAGAAAGCATCCAATTCTGCGTTGCGACGAACAAACCGTGCCGCGCCGGCAAATGGCGTAGCGATCCATTCGTCAATAATTTCTTTCCAGAGTTCTAAATCGTCGCCCGGAGCGTCCAACACCCGCGCCGGCAAGCAAAGAACGTTGCAGTTGTTATCATTACGGCACTCATGTGCTTCGAACTTATCCCAAATCACCGCCGCCCGGATGCCGCGAAAACGGTTGGCTGCCATCGCCATACCTTGGCCGCCAGTGCAAACCAGAATCGCCCGCGGATCAGTAGAATCGTCCTCGCCCAACACCTTGGTCACGGCCATCTGAGCAAACTGCGGGAAGTCGTCTTGCGGATCGAGTATCTTATCGCCGACATCCTCCCACTCGATGCCGCGCTTGGTCAGATAAGCTTCAATCTTCTCCTTCAGATAAAACCCACCATGATCCGCTCCTAGAAAAATCTTCATACTACAAGTATAAGCATAATACGCGCCCCTGGCAAGCCCCGTTAGAGTAGGTCTTGCTAACCAAAAGAAAATCCCGCCCCCGGCGGGGATGGTCGAAGCTCAGATTGAGCTGGCCATCCCCGCCAGGTAGCGGGTGTGAGAGTGCTATAGCTCAGAAGAAACATCATTGTCTCATTACAAAGCATCACTCTCGATGAGATTGCTGCGGGATATCCCGCTTGTTCGGACGAAATCTCAATTGTCCGCGCTTGATTACCTCACAAGGTTTGGGCGATAAAACCGTACTGTTTTACCGCAATCTAAGGTTGAGCTCGTCCGAGTACGCGGACGTCTCCAGAGTCAGCTCTCGACCTCCTTAACTCGAAGAAGGTCGTACAGCTCATCGAGAGTGTCGGGGTTAACCCCGAGCAGCATCTCGATCTTCGCGCGTTCCTGCGCGATATTGAGCTGGCGCCGACGTTGTGCCTCGACGCGCAGCATCTCGGCGCGCTGGCGCTCCGCCTCATCGCTCACCACGATGAGTCTGCACAACTCTGACCTCTCGATCAGGCGATCCACCTTGGCCTCAAGGGCCAGGCAGACCGCAGGAGTATAAACGTCCATGTCAATCTTCTTGTGCTCTCGACAGTGCCAGCGAGAGGAGCAGAGAACGCTCTTCTCGTAGGCACTAATCAAGGAGATATTCTCCTTGATAAAAGCCTCAAAGTCCAAAACGACCTCGGGCGTCCAGGCCTTATAGAGGCCCTCACTGTCCCGATGATACGTGTGAGCAAGGAATCTGGCAGCCGGAAGACCGACCACCTCTTCGACACGGTGGACAAAATGCGTAACATCCACCGTGTTGGCAGAACGAAAATCAACAGGACTCGACCACCGCCGCCAGCAGACAAATGCGAGCGCGTCTGCCTGCTCGCGCTCGTCAATTTCGTAGGTCTCGGTCCTCACCCCCTCAATAGCGGACCACTCAGAGACATAGCATGCCTGCATGTTCTGCAGGTCAATATAATGGGAATAGAAGTGCTCTCCCCTCGCAATTTCCCTACGCGAGTGTTCGTCGCGAGGATTGTATCCCAACAGAAACATGACTCCTCCTCAGGAATCTCGTTGGCTCAACCCTTTGTCAAGCCATTCTTCATCGCGTTTGCGGCGTGTCAAACAAGATTTGAATGGCTCGACTAGGATAGTATTAGCTATCAAAGGTACTTGAGCCCATTGAGAGCTCAATCCTATCTGCAAATCGTTTGCAAACATTGAGAACTTTCAAGGGTTGTTGCCCTGCATTTTTACTGATACAGATATCAGTCTGGCGCAGGGCGAACCAGTTTGTTTATAGAGGAAGTTTTAAGCGGTTTTCCTCTTTGGAACCGCACTCAATTTTTTACCCGGTAGAGTTCCCGGGGTAGTAGAAGTCAGTTCTTCGAGGCAGCCACCTCCTCGAAGAGCTCGCTCCATGCCCCGTAGGGCATGTCCTTGATGAGAAAACCGCTCTTCCCGTCAAGGATGTAGCTGCGGCCGTGGCCGCAACCCTGAACCATGAGGGTGAGCCGGCGGCCCACCCTCAGATCATAATCAGTCGGCGAGTTATACTCGTCGACGTCGATGTCCACGACGAGGCCCGCCCGGCGGGCCTCGTCGTACAGGCACAGAGCCACCTGAGCCGCCCCCTCCGGGGCGGCCTCCTCCTCCGCCATCAGGCGGAGGTACTCGCGGGGGACGCACCCCCGCACGTACCCCCCCTCAGTGGGGAGGTCGAGGCCCCGAAGGGCCTCCCTCCGCCGCCGCTGAGCGGCGGCGGAGTAGTTGACGAGGGAGGTGAGTCCATCGAAGGAAGCCATTTCAGGCTCCTTTCTGCCCCATGTGGGGCGGTTGTGGAGCTTGACCTTTTCAAGCTCTCTACGGCAGTATCAAAAACACCCAGGCTAGACCAGCGTTTTAGCGCCAGCGCTATTCGCGCTTTTTAGCCTGAATTAACTAAACTTAATAATACCGTAGAGAGCTTGAAATTGTGACTATCTACTACAGATTTTATTGTTAGTGAGCATGTCGCTGATCCGGTATTTTGCTTATACGGGATGGACATACTATGATACTACCACACTTTGATAAAAATGTCAAGACTTTTATGCATATTTTTGGCTGTATTAGCAATTATATTATAAAACATCAAACGTTCCGCGCGTACCGTCCAGTTTCAGCCGCCAACTCGACCAAACGGTTAGCGCTGGCCCACTCGCCATCGTACCAAGTCGACACTTGTGCCAGCCGCTCGCCGACAACGGCAGTTAGCCCTGCATCAACTGTCGAGCTGTAGCTATTGCCGCGAAAATCTTCGGCTACCAGCTCTTTGTCGATAACTGCCAAAATACCGTTGTATAGCGGTTCGCGGGCAGCATGCGTTAAAATCTCGTTTATTTTCTTGGCTGCGACCGGTTCGCGCAGCAGTAGCGAAACCGTTGATAGTCCGACATTACCGTACTGGCGGCTGCTAATTGCAAGCCCGCTTACCGCGCTCGCAACATTTGGCAAAACTGCCTGCAATCGCTGGCCGTAATCAGCCGCCATCGCCACCAAGTCGCTGTCGCCCAGACGCTCAGTCTTTAATAGCGAGCCAGCAAAATGATAACTGCCAGCTGCCGTAATAGTCGCGGCCTCGACACCAACCGCTTGATCAAGTGTAGCGATAACCGGCGCTATCGAGCTAATCGCCGCATCGCCGCTGCAGACTATATCCGTCGAGACGTTAACCAATCCGTCATTGACGCCTATGACAATCGTCGCAAAATCAGCGCACTGCGACAGCGATGCCACGCGCCGAGCGCCAGCCGTCCGATGGCGGCGCAGCTCAGCAGCATCAGTCTGACATCCAGCATCAATCAAAACATCAATACCGAGGTCATCCCACGGCAATTTGGTTGTCCGCTTGTCGCTTATGATAGGAATGATCCGGTCGCCTACATATAGCGACGCGTCGCCAGTGCCAATAGCCTTGGCATAATGGCCATAAATCGAGTCGTGCTTCAGCAGATAAGCGCACTGCTCGGCGCTCAGATGCGTCCGAATAGCCGCTATTTCGATATCTGAACGGCTCTGCGCAATTTTGAAAACACTGCGGCCAACCCGGCAAAAACCGTTAATCGCTACTTTTATTTTCACCATGCCCACTCCTTGATTAAGCCATCTTTGCTAATATTTTAGCAAAAGCGCAATAGCTTTGGCAAATTTGCTATAATAAGGCTATGAACGAGGTCGAGCTGGTTAATCTGGCTAGAAGCCATTACAGTGAAGAGCAGGTCGCATTGTTAGAAAAAGCAATCCATTATGCTACCGATAAACACGACGGGCAACTACGCAAGAGCGGCGAGCCGTACATCACTCACCCGCTGCAAGTCGCTGCTATGCTAATCGACTGGGGCATGGATATTGATTCGGTGATTGCCGGCGTACTGCACGATACAGTCGAGGATACTGATGCTACACTAGAAGAAATCAACGAGCTATTCGGCCGAGATATTGCTTTTCTGGTTGACGGCGTTACCAAGGTTAGCCAAGCCCGCGCCGGCATGAAAAACCTCGAATCATATTTGCCAAGCACTACCGATAATTTGACGAAATTACTCATCGCTGTCGGCCAAGACGTGCGAGTGATTATCATCAAGCTAGCCGACCGCCTGCATAATATGCAAACTTTGCAATTCAAAAGTCCGGAAAAGCAGAAGAAAATCGCTCGCGAGACACTAGACGTTTTCGCACCGTTAGCCGATCGGTTAAATATGGGGCGACTGCGCGTACAGCTCGAGGAATTGAGCTTCAAATATTTAATGCCCGAGGAATACAACCAAACTGTCGCCCTCAAAGATAGCCGCTTAAAGAAATCTCAACGTAAGCTAGATGCCGTCCGCCGCGCTGTCGATTCGCGCCTCAGCGACGAGAAAATCCAGCACCAAATCGACGGCCGCGTCAAGAGTACCTACAGCCTGTACAAGAAGATGAAGCGCGTCCCCAATATCGACGATATTTATGATTTGATCGCGCTGAGAATTATCGTTGACGATATCGACACTTGCTATCTGGTACTCAACGAACTGCACAATATGTACGAGCCGATGGTTGGGCGAATCAAAGATTACATATCGAAGCCTAAGCCCAACGGCTACCAATCACTGCACACTACGGTGGTTACTAAAAACGGCCAAGCGGTCGAATTCCAGATCCGCACCCGCGAGATGCACGATTACGCTGAACGCGGACTCGCCGCCAGCTTTCATTATAATGAGCAAAAACTAACTGATGCTTATATCAAGGGCAAAATGACCAGCCTGCCGACAGATTTACACTGGATTAAGCATTTGCAGTCGGCAGCATCGATGATTCGCGAAGGTAAAGATTTCGACGTTGATAATTTGAAGGTCGATTTGTTCGGCGACCGGATTTTTATTTATTCGCCAAAGGGTGATATTTACGACCTGCCAGACGGTGCTTTCCCGTTAGATTTTGCCTACCGCGTGCACTCTGATCTAGCCGCTAAATCAAGCGGATTTCTAGTAAACGGCAAGATGGAACCATTCAGCTACAAATTGCAGCACGGCGATACCGTCGAGATTCTAACCAACAAGCGCGCTCGCCCAAAGCCCGGCTGGAACGAATATGTCATCACTGGACACGCCCGCATGAAGCTCAAGGCCCAGCTCAAAAAGACTTCGCTATTAGGCCGCGCTGGCAGCCTGTTGCAGCGTACAACGCCGTTCCGCCGCAGCAAAACCAAATAGCAGCCAAAACGAAAATAGCCAGACAAATTCTGGCTATTTTGCTAGGTTTTGCAAACTAAAAGTTTATTCTATTTATGCCTGCGGTGGCTGCTGGGGCGGCTGCGGCTGCCCGCCTTCAGCCACCGGCGGTTGCTGCGGTTGGACAACCGTTGCAGCTGGTTGTTGCGGTTGAGCGTATGGCTGCGGTTGTTGAGTATAAGCTACCGGCTGCTGCGGCTGGCCGTAGGCTGGCTGCGGCGCATAACCAGGCTGCGGCGGCTGGCCGTAGACTGGTTGCTGCCGCATAACCGGGCCAACATAGCGGCTTGAGCCAAACGCCAAAATCGGGTTCATAATCGCCGGGAAGAAGATCATCAAAACGCCAAAACCAGTCGTTTTGCCGAACGATTTTGCTAAATCTAGCGGCAACACGATCGAAATGTATATATGGGCAAACGGCAAGAACATCAGTACGACTTGCCACTCTGGCCGACCGACAATCTGCATCATTACTACCATGTTGTATATTGGCACTAATGACGCCCAGCCTGGCTTGCCAGCCTTAGTGAAGATTCGCCACATGGCGATAATCATTAGTATGGAAACTGCCATTACAATTAAGATGACAAACAGCCAAATTACAACTGCAACCGCACCGACATCGCTGCTAGCCGCATAAGTCGAAGTTGAATAATCATAATAATCCATAATTTGCTCCGTTTAAGTTTATTACTGATTATTATAGCGGTCAATGCATTGTTTGACAATCGTCTTGGCTTCCTCGGCATCGCCCCAGCCCTTGACGATAGTACTGCCTGGCTTCTTGAGGTCTTTGTAATGAGTGAAGTGATGTTCAAGCTGCTTAACCAGCTGCGGAATGTCGTCGAGCGAGTTAATACGATCATCGTCGCGATTATCAGCCGGCACCACGACTACTTTGTCGTCGACTTCGCCGTCATCTTCGAAGCGCAGCACGCCAATAATGCGCGCCTCCAACCACACGCCAGTCGTTAGCGGCTCTGGGCAAATAATCAGCGTATCCAGCTCGTCCCCATCCTCGTCAAGCGTCTGCGGAATAAAGCCGTAATTGCACGGCTTAGCAAAGATTTTCGGCTCAACGCGGTCCAGCATAAAGGCCGCCCGCTGACGATCCCATTCGACTTTCAGGCGCGACCCTTCGGGGATTTCTACTACTGTATTGACTAGCCCGCCATCGACGTCTCCCGGGTCAAGAACTTTATTAAAATCTGCCATATTGCTCCTTTGCTTACAGTTACTACCTATATAGTATCAGTTTTTTACGCTATGGAGTATACTAATAGAGATATGAGTAAGAAAAAGAGTCCGACGCTATTGACAGCAGAAGACTATATGTCGGATTTAGCAGTTAAAATTGATAACGCCAAGCAGCGCGTCAATATGGTAGCAACCACCTTTCGCGCCGATGATAAGCACACCGAAGCCGTAATCGCCGCCGTCGAGCGCGCAGCGGCTGAACGCGGCGTGCCAGCCTCGGTTTGCGCTGATTCATTCACTTATCTCGAACCGAAGGAATTCATTCTGCGTTCGCCGCGCCGCCAGCCATCGCGCGCCGTTCACGCCATGAAATTAGAACGGCGGCTAAAAAGAGCAGGCGTGGCTTTTCGCTGGCTCGGTCAAAAGGCCAATATGCTAATGACTGGCCGCACTCATAGCAAGTGGTCGATTGTTGACGACATAGTCTACGCTTGCGGCGGCGTCAATATGGACCACGAGAGCCTAGCTAATGTCGATTACATGTTCCGATTTGATAATAAAGTGTTAGCTGATAAGCTATCTAACGAGCAATACCTTATTGCTCGCGCCGACAAGCGCGGCGGTTCGATTCGCAATTCAATGTTTGGCCTCGACGAACACTCGACTGTCCTGGTTGACCAAGGTTTGCCAACTAATTCTCTCATTTACAAGCGCGCCTGCGACCTAGCTGAACAAGCTGAGAACATCGTACTAGTATCGCAATACTGCCCGACTGGCAAGCTCAACCGCATTCTCAAGCGCAAAAATGCCAAATTATATTTCAATAATTGGCGTACCGCCTCGCCGATCAATAAACTTCTTATCAAACTCGGCACCTTGACTAGCCGGCAACAAACTTTATACAAGCATCCGCAATATCTGCACGCCAAATTCATTGTTTTCACGATGTCTGGTGGCTCGAAAATAGCATTATCAGGGTCGCACAATTTCATGCGCGGCTCTGGCATCATGGGCACACGCGAAATCGCTCTCGAGACTAGCGACCCGGCCATCATTAAACAACTCGAAGCTTTCCGCAAGAAATACGTCGAATAATACCAATATCCAACGTCGAGCTATTCCGCTTTCACGCCCTCTAAATATTCGCGGATACTCAGTGCCGCCGTCGCCCCCTCGCCGACAGCACTGGCCACCTGCATGGTAGCGCCGCTACGGACATCGCCGCTAGCAAAGACGCCCGGCAAAGCCGTCGCCAAACGGTCGTCGGTTTTGATGAAGCCGTACTCGTCAAGCTCAACGCCGCTATCCGCCAAAAACTGTGTATTCGGCTTCAAGCCAATGAAAACAAACATGCCGTCAGCCTCGAAAGTCGTTTCTGCGCCGTTTTCGAGCGCCCGCACCGCCGCCACCGCGCCGTCCTCGCCGACGATTTCTTGCGCTACGGTTTGCAAATGTACGGTAATTTTGCCATTATCAATATATCTCTGCAAATCGTCTTGCAAAGTCTTACTAGCTTTGATAGTACTTCGCACCAGCAAATCAATATGCTCGGCAAAACGCGTCAAAAACATCGCTTCCTGCACACCCGAGTTGCCACCACCAACAACGACTAACCTTTTACCTTTATAAAAAGCACCATCGCAGGTCGCACAATAATGCACACCGCGGCCATAAAATTCTGCCTCGCCAGGAATGCCAAGTTTCTTATAACCGCTGCCTGTAGCAATCAGTACAGCGCGAGCTTTAACCTCTTGACCGTCAACTGTCAAAATATTAACACCATCCTGATGGCGCAGCGCCGAAACGTCGCCGTAATCAATCTTGGCGCCAAAGCGTTCGGCTTGCTTGCGCAAATTATCCGCCAATTCCATACCTGGAACGCCATCGGGAAAACCAGGATAGTTGTCGATTTTATCGGTAATTGCCGCTAGACCGCCAACAACACCCTTCTCGTAGAGAGTAGTGTCAATACCCTCGCGCGTAGTATAAATCGCTGCCGCTAGTGCACTCGGGCCAGCGCCAATCATCACCACAGGTTTTATATCTTCCATGCAGATTTCCTCCTCGTCTTACTGCGCTCGTTGAGCTTCTTGGTATGCGTTCATCAGCTTCGTCATATCTGGCGGAGTGATAGTTTCTGGTGCTGGAATCACCATAACGACGAATTTCAATGGCATGTTCGGCGCGATAATTTGCTTGCCTTTAGAGTCTTTGCTGCCAGCCTCACCGTAAGCTTTGTCCGCCGGA
>ERZ773066.428-NODE-428-length-24203-cov-3.160510_pt1 | contig 24203 bp, 17 predicted proteins | sample MGYA00580573_ERZ773066 | MGnify/ENA primary metagenome ERZ773066 (study PRJEB29015, sample SAMEA2738128) | human oral metagenome | biome: human oral; feature: human-associated habitat; material: saliva | place: China | collected 2203 ... | reverse complement strand
GCTCGCTATCCCGAAGCCTCCCCGCATATCGTGAGGCGGTGCTTTTGCCTGCATCAAGTAGCCGTGGCATGGGCGCTTTGTGCTCGGAGGGCGTGACAGCACGATATGTGCATTTTGTCTTAGCTTTGTAGTACCTATTATATATGTAGGGGCGCAGCCTTTCTCCCGAGAGCGCCGCACCCCCATCTAATGATGTGACCGATATGAATAGAATCATCAGCCGCCTTACCGCCCTGTCGGCAGCAGCCCTTCTGATGCTGCCCAGTTGCCTTGGTAAGGGAAAGAACACCCCCGAATTCCCATCAATCAAGCCCCTCTCCACCCTCACGGGTAAGGTAGAGAAGCGCGTCATCACCCGCCTCTCTGCAGCAGGCACCGAAGAGGAGCGCACCGAAGAGGTCTACCGCCGTACGGGTGGCCTTCTGACAAAGGTCGTCTACGGCATCCCCGCTTCGGGTGGCAGTCTACAGCCCATCGAGACGACGACGAATACCTACGACGAGCAGGGCTACCGCGTCAGCGAGGTCGTCGAGAAGCTCACCGCCACTGGCACGAAGGAGCGCACCGAGACGAAGTACACCTACCGCCCCTTCTCCCCGCAGGTCAGCTACGTCAGCAACTACAAGGAATATGACTCCCAGGGTCGTCTCGTCGCCGACGTGACGCATGAGCTCGAGGGCTCGCGCCTGAGCCGTGTCGTCCGCACCGTCTACGACTATTCTGCTGGAGGGGCTAATCCCAAGGAGACCGTCCTGCGCACGAACTACACCTACATGGACCCCATCATCGAGTCCCGCACCTTCACCCTCGTCACCGACCCCAAGGCTGTCGGCGGTACGGGTGCGCTCTACCACGAGCAGGCGCGTATGCGTGTGGACTACTACGGACGTAAGCTCTTCGAAGAGATCCACACCTTCGACACCTCGGTGGGCGTAGCTAAGCAGGACCTCAAGAAGCCCAATGGCGCTACCGTCTCGACCTACACCTATGGCGATACGGGCGACATCGTCCGCGAGCTTCGTGAGACCCACGGCCCCCGTACGCAGGCTGAGTATGATGCCGACAAGGAGCACAAGCTCCCCCTGCTCAAGCTCATAGACCGCTACTACTACGAGGTGAAGTACACCCAGACCAATACCGAGGGCTTCCCCACGAAGATGGAGGTCACCGTCGAGAAGGGTGTCGCTAAGACGAAGACCACCTACACGGCGAATATCAGCTACACCTACTTCGCTGATCCCGCGCCTAAGAACTAACTCCCTTCCCTCCGCCTAACCCGATCAAATAAGTATATCCCTACGTGCGAATAGATATCCTCACCGTCGTGCCCGAGCTCCTCGAGAGCCCGCTCCAGCACTCCATCGTCGGCCGTGCCCAGCAGCAGGGCTTCCTCGAGCTTCATGTCCACAATATCCGTGACTACGCTACGAACAAGTGGCGCCGTGTCGATGACTATCCCTTCGGGGGGGAGGCAGGGATGATCCTGCAGATCGAGCCAATCGATCGTGCTATCGCCGACCTCAAGAGTCAGCGCCACTACGATGAGGTGATCTATACTTCGCCCGATGGGGAGACCTTCGATCAGGGTATCGCTAACCAGATGAGCCTGCAGGAGAACCTCATCATCCTATGCGGCCACTACAAGGGCATAGACCAGCGCATCCGTGAGCACCTCATCACACGTGAGATCTCCGTCGGGGACTACGTCCTCACGGGCGGAGAGCTACCTGCTGCGATCATGGTGGATGCCGTGGTGCGCCTACTGCCTGGCGTCATCGGCGACGCAGAGAGTGCGCTCTCTGATACCTTCCAGGATGACCTCCTCGCGCCACCTATCTATACCCGCCCCGCCGACTACAAGGGGTGGAAGGTACCCGACGTGCTCCTCAGTGGTCACGCTGCCCGTATCGAAGCGTGGAAGATGGAGTGCGCCCTCGAGCGTACGAAGCGCCTGAGACCCGACCTCTACAAGAAGCACTTGGGGCACGAGAAATAGCGAATTAATTCCTAAATTTGCCCTTAGGATGGGTCACTACGGAGGGACCTCGGGCAGGAAGCCCGCGGCCGCATCGTCTCGTGTACCCGTCGCTTCGCTTTAGATAAGTCACTAAATAACACACTATAATCGAAGAATCATGGCTTTGAAGTTTATCACAGCTGACGAAGCAGCCGCACTCGTAAAGGACGGCGACAACATTGGTTTCAGCGGCTTTACCCCCGCAGGTTGCCCCAAGGTCGTACCTGGAGCTATCGCTAAGCGCGCCGAAGAAGAGCACGCTGCAGGTCGCCCATTCAAGGTAGGTATGTTCACTGGTGCCAGCACGGGCGACCGTCTCGACGGCGCACTGGCTCGCGCAGGTGCAGTTAAGTTCCGCACGCCCTACCAGTCGAACAAGGATATGCGCAACGGCATCAACGCTGGTGAGCACCCCTACTTCGATATGCACCTCTCGATGCTCGCTCAGGAGCTCCGCTATGGCTTCCTTGGCAAGATCGACGTCGCTATCGTCGAAGCTGCTGACGTCACCGAAGACGGTGAGATCGTACCCACCTCTGGTGTCGGTATCCTCCCCACGATCTGCCGCCTCGCGGACAAGATCATCGTCGAGCTGAACGACAAGCACCCCAAGGAAATCCGCGGTATCCATGACATCGCTGAGCCTCTCGATCCTCCTCATCGCCGTGATATGCCCGTATATAGCCCCAGCGATCGCGTGGGTCAGCCCTTCGTGAAGGTCGACCCTGCTAAGATCATCGGTGTCGTCCGTACGAGTGAGCCTAATGACGAAGGTGCCTTCGCTCCCCTCGATGATGTCACGAAGGCTATCGGTGACAACGTGGCTAAGTTCCTCGTCTCTGAGATGGAGGCTGGCCGCCTGCCCAAGGAATTCCTCCCCCTGCAGAGTGGTGTAGGTAACGTGGCTAACGCCGTCCTCGGCGCTCTCGGTGACAACAAGCAGATCCCTGCCTTCGAGGTCTACACCGAAGTCATCCAGGACGCTGTCATCGAGCTGATGAAGAAGGGTCGCGTGAAGTTCGCCAGCGGCTGCTCGCTCTCTGTGACGCGCCCTGTCATCCAGGAGATCTACGGCAACCTCGACTTCTTCAAGGACAAGCTCCTGCTGCGTCCTCAGGAATACTCTAACAATCCTGAGATCGTCCGCCGTCTCGGTGTCATCACCATCAATACGGCTCTCGAAGCTGATATCTTCGGTAACATCAACTCGACGCACGTCAACGGTACGCGTATGATGAATGGTCTCGGTGGCTCTGGCGACTTCGCTCGCAATGGCTATCTCTCGATCTTCACCACGCCTTCTACCGCTAAGGACGGCAAGATCTCGGCCTTCGTACCTATGGTCTCGCACCTCGACCACAGCGAGCACTCTGTGAAGATCATCATCACCGAGTACGGTATCGCTGACCTCCGTGGCAAGAGCCCCCGTCAGCGTGCTGAGGAGATCATCGAGAAGTGCGTACACCCCGACTACAAGCAGCTGCTGCGTGACTACCTCAACCTCGGTGTGAAGGGTCAGACGCCTCAGTGCCTCGATGCTTGCTTTGCCTTCCATCAGGAGATCGCAGCCTCGGGGGATATGCGCAACGTCGACTGGTCTAAGTACAAGAAGAACTAAGCCCACTCGCATAGCTCTAAGCTAAACGCACCGCCGCCCCGGTGCTCCTCTTGACGGAGGAGTGCCGGGGCGGCGGTCGTTTTGTCTGTATGTAGGGTGGGGTAGCGTGCGGTGCTACGGATGCTTAGTCGCGGATGAGCGGCATCGTCGAGCAGCGCAGGAGGCCGCCCATCTTCGAGATCTCCTGATAGGGCACCTCTTCGACAGTCATACCCCAGGCCTCGCGCAGGTGGGCATTGAGTCGGGTAAAGTGGCGGTCGCTGATGAGGGCGTCGGGCGAGAGGGAGACGACGTTCGTACTCATGTAGTAGGCTTCTTCGGGGGTGACGCCGAAGAGGTTGTCACGGCCGAAGATCTCCTCGACGAGGGCGACATCGCGCTCATGGAGGAAGCCCTCACGATAGATGAGTGCGCGGCCACGGCTCACGGGCTGGAAGGCGCAGTCGAGGTGGAGGACGGACTTAGCAGGCTCGCGGTCGTGCTTGCGTAGCTCGATGGGCACGACGCGCTTGTGGGGAAAGCGCTCGCGGAAGAAGTCGATAGCGTAGCGGTTCGTGCGGGCGGTCTTGAAGCTGGAGTAGTCATCGCCGAAGTACGCCCCGACGAAGAGAATGTCGTCGTAGAGGAGCACGTCGCCACCCGCGGTGTGGACGGCCTCGGGGAGGGACTCGATGTGTGCGGGATCGATGAGGGGGAAGATCGAGCTGGCGAAGGCTTCGGTCTCCCGCTCGCGGTCGGGTATGAGATTGGAGATGAAGAGGGTGTCGTCGATGGTAAAGGCTACGTCACGGGCGAAGACCTGATTGTAGTCGGTGAGTGGGGCGGGGCGCAGCGTGCGGACGCCGTAGCGATCGAGGACGTCGAGGACGCACTGCATCTCGTGCCGCACATCAGCTTCGCTGGGGAAGATCCCTCGGCTTACGGCTTCGTAGCTCTTGGCATCATAGGTCTCTTGGAGGGTGGGGATGGGGCCCAGACTGTCGGGGAGCCCGAGGACGACAGCTCGGAGGCGAGCCGTCTCGTTGGTGACATGGGGGATGATCCGTTCCATAGGTATTTGCTTGATAGTCGGGGAGGCTGGGCGTCAGCTTCCCCTCTTTGTTACAAATATAACGATTATAGACTGGACTACCGCGCCCTGTGTGTGGGGCTTCGCTTCTGCCCAAGAATGCTTTGCTATCCTTATAGTCTACTTCCTTTTTGTCCCCGGTGTAGTGCGCTCTCTATGAGGGGGGATAGGGGGCGTGTTGTGGGGGAGTATTTCGACCAGTACTGGTCGGTGAGCGGAGTAGTACTGGTTGGTGTCAGTTACCACTACTGGTCGGCGTCGTGACCAGTAGTGGTCCGCTCGCGAACCAGTACTGATTCATTTTTCCCCTCCATAAAGGGGGAGTTGGGTAGCTATACAAGGGGGATTTGTCTGTGTGAAATTGTGCATAAGCTCCGTGACGTGAGTTGCGGAGTGTCGAGAGTTATTGCGATGCCCCCTCAGTGGGTGGTTTAGTGCTGGTTATTAGGTGTTTGAGTCCTCTTCAGGTGGAGAAAATAGCTCTGCAGGGTGCATACAACGAATTTGTTTATACAGGTATTGTGGTTTAGGATTTTTTTACTATCTTTGCATCGAATTTCAGGATGCTTCCTCGGCCATGTATGCTGTATAAAGTCTCTGCCTCCTGGCAAGTGGTCTACTCTATAGGCTTGCCGAGCGCAGACGAGGGGGCTCCGAACACCAAATTTTAGCTCAACTAAATCAGATTATATGAACGTAAACAAACTTCCCTACGAAGCCCCTGTGGCTGATCCTTTCAAGCTCTCTGCAGCTCCTATGGATATCTGTGTCCAGTTCTCCGGGGATGCAGACTTTGGTGACTTCGAAGAAGGCGAAGCTCTCTAGTAAGGCGCCTCTCTTCATTGTGTTTTTGAATTAAAACCCTCTTAACCCAGACAAAATGAAGCTTAATCTACTCACTGTTACTTCTCTTCTCTGTGGTCTCTTCCTTCTCGGCTCTTGCGCCAAGGACGAACCTCAGTCAAGCAAGATCAATACGGAGGCAGTCGATAATGGCCCCCGTGTCAATGTGCCTCTCCAGCTCGATGCTGAGGTAAGTGAATTCATCGATCCTCAGACCGCTAAGAGCGCCCGCGCTTTCAATAGCCCCCAGAGCCCTATCACGGTGAAGGATGGTGCTAATGCCGAGCTCGACGATGATCTCAATGTGACGGCTACGAAGCAGAAGGTCCTCTCTGCTCTGCGCGCTAACTTCATCGCGGCTAACCCCACGATCGATGTTGTCCTGCACGTTGAGTGCGGTTCGCTGGTCGAAAACGTAGCCTCTACGATGAGCTACGACGCATCCCTCGGTCGCTATCGCCACAGCGCGAATGTTGGTCTGTCCTCAGGTATGGCTACTGCTCTGGCTTCTGCTAGCGGTACGCTTACGGTGTACACCGGAGGTACGGGCTACGACGCTTCGAAGGAAAGCTTCACTGTTGACCCCGTGATGGAGGAAATCAGCCTCTCTTCGGCTGCGTCTACTCCCGTCAACATCCCTGTCCTCTATGCCTCTACGGGTGTTCAGGTTAAGATCACCAATGGTACGCTCCTCCCTGTCTCTAACGCCGTCAGCCAGCTGAAGCCTCAGGGTTCGCTCCTGCTCGTTACCTTCCGTAACAACATGGACCAGGATGTTACCTTCGACGGGATCACCGCGGTTACGAACAACTACTTCGGTCCTAACAACGAGTCGAAGCCTGCGCTCCTCAAGCTCAAGGGCTCGAAGAACTCTGCTACGGAGCTGACTACGGAAGCTACCAAGTACACAAGTGAGTACAGTACGGCTGTCAATGGGGGTAAGGCTTACACCTACTTCTATAAGGACTTCGCTTCAGCTGGCTTCACCGTCGCTCATGGTGGTGCTCGCTCCGATAAGGCTGTGATCTTCTGGGGGTATAAGGGTGACGCTCTTCCTGTAGCTCCAGCATCGGCAAATAAGTTCAAGGACAAGGATCTGCTCCTTGATCCTGGTACGGGTCTGATCCACATCTACGCCCAGAATGCTCAGGCTGGTGGTCGCGTCATCGCTCGTCCGAACTATAGCGTCGCTCCTATCGGTGGTGCCAACTTCTCTCCTGTAGACGGTAAGGCTTACACGCTGAACTGCGAATTCTACACGCAGCCTCGTCAGGCTCTCGGCTACCTCGATAAGGGCTATCTCTTCAAGAAGGATGGTATGTGGAAGCACTTTGCATTCAATGGCTCTACGAATAATCCTGCCATCTACAATGCTATCACCGATGTGCCTCTGGTATCCTCTGCCGAGGCTGCAGAAGTGCTCAATGGCAATGTGACGACCTCTCAGGGTAAGATGTTCGTGATGGATAAGGCTTGGCTCAACCTGACCAGCCTCCTCAACCCGATTGAGTTTAGCGTAGATGCAAATAGCCATCGCTTCAAGGACTTCAGTGATGCGTTTGCTAAGGGTGCTTCGGGTGTAGACTATCGTGCCCACATCTACAAGGAGCTGCTTCCCTACAAGGCTACGAATGATGATACGTCAGACTTCTCGAGCGCTGAGTTTGTCGGTGCTGACTACGCATGGAAGGATCAGCCTCACAGAGAAGGTGAGACTGGTCAGGCTTACCGCCAGCTCTACATCGCTCCTCGTAATGCTGCTACCGGTGCTCAGCCCCGCAGTAAGTACCAGACGGTCATGCGCTACCGCACCCGCTCTATTAAGGGTGGTGATGGTAACATCTACGTAGGTGCTCTCGTCATGGAGTCTATCTACCTCGGTAAGTACTTTTATGGCAATGTGATGACGACACCTCTGCTCGTGACTCGTGGAGCTGCCCGTCCCTTCACCTACATCCAGGAGGGGGATAATTTCTTCGCCAACGCTGAGGCTACGCGTGACCTCGTCACTCGTGTACTGCTCAACGCCAAGACGATGAACAATATCTCGGAGTCTCTGGTCCTGCAGCCCTATACCACTGTGGTTAGTCACGCTACGAACCAGGGTATCCAGCTCCTCCACTGGGGGGCAATCGATGGTGAGTGGGAAAAGGCTGTGATGAACCTCGGCAACAACCGTCAGGCTGTCGTAGACTACGGTAACAACGTCTTCAACAACGTCACCAGACTCTCTCGCGTCAACCGCTTCTATAGCTACAACGGCTACAATGGTGGTATCCTCGCTCTCTGGCGTAATCCGGCTATTGCTAATGATGACAAACGTGGCGTCTTCCGTAACTTTACCTACCAGCCTCTGCGTGCTTACTCTACGACGTACCAGGGTAACAACGGTCTCGACTCCTCAGGGAACTAATTCGTTCTCTCTCAATAGTACCTCCTATATATGAGGTATAAGATGTCAGTCCCCGCACTCTTCCTTAGGGTGTGGGGACTGATGCATATGAGTAGATAGGTAAAATACTTAACTTTGTGTGAGGGGATTCCCCCTCCCAACGTATTGATCATAGAACGATAAGCTATGAGTAAGCATCCCTTCCGCGGGATGGGTGTGGCGCTGGTCACGCCCTTCACCGAATCGCAAGAGGTCGACTACAAGAGTCTGGAGCGCCTCCTCGAACATCTGCTCCGTGACGGGGCTACGGACTTCATCGTTGTCCACGGGACGACGGGTGAGTCGCCCTGCCTCACGCGTGAGGAACGCCAGCGAGTCACCGACCACGTCGTCGAGCAGGTCGCAGGACGCTGCCCGCTGATGATAGGCCTTGGGGGTAATAATACCCGCGAGACGGCAGAGCGCCTCCGTGAGCTTGATCCCCGTGGTCTCTCGGGTGTCCTCTCGGTAGTGCCCTATTACAACAAGCCTTCGCAGGAGGGGATGTATCGCCACTTCGCACACTTGGCAGAGGCGAGCCCACTACCGCTGGTGCTCTACAACGTGCCTGGACGTGTCGGGGTGAATATGGCGCCCGACACTGTCGTGCGCTTGGCACGTGACTTCGATAATATCATCGGGATCAAGGAGGCTTCGGGCTATCCTCAGCAGGCTGCGCAGATCACCGCATGCGAGCTGCCCGAGGACTTCGTCGTCCTCTCGGGCGATGATGCACTCACCGTGCCCTTCATCCAGAATGGTGCTGTGGGCGTGATCTCCGTAGTAGGGAATGCCTATCCCCGTCTCTTCTCCCACCTGACGCACCTGGCTATGGAGGGGCATATCAATGAGGCCGACATGATCCAGACGGAGATGCGTGCCATCAATACCCAGCTCTTCCAGGAGGGCAATCCCGTCGGGATCAAGGCCCTGCTCTATCTCATGCGTCTCATCGACAGCAATAGCCTGCGCCTACCCTTGGTTGCTGCGAGCCCTGAGCTCTCCGAGCGCCTCGATGCTACGCGCAAGGCCCTCGATATCTACGCCTCCCACCTCTTTGCCTAAGTGAGCCCGACGACAGAGAGCAGCGACAGCTATTGGACGCTCGCCGAGCCCAGCGAAGGAGAGTTCTCTGAGAAGAGAAGTAAGTTCCTCGCCTACGCCTATCCCGTGACGACCGAGGAGGAGGCGATGGAGCGTGTGCGCGAAGTGCGTGCCCGCTACTACGATGCCCGCCACGTGTGCTGGGCTTATCGCCTGGGACCTACAGGCGAGCCTTATCGTGCGAATGATGATGGGGAGCCCTCGGGGACGGCTGGCAAGCCCATTCATGGTATCCTCGTCTCGCTGGGGCTGACGGAGGTCATCGTCCTCGTCGTGCGCTACTTCGGTGGCGTGAAGCTTGGTACGAGTGGCCTCATTGAGGCGTATCGCGAAGCAGCCTTGGCTGCTCTCACTGATGCGCCCCGTCGTGAGTGCATCCTTACTGAGCGCATTCGCCTGACTTTTAGTTATGAGCTGATGGGCCCCGTGATGCGCATCGTCAAGGAGACCGAGGCTCGTGTCCTTGTGCAGGACTTCAGAGAGTCCTGCTTCCTCGAGCTTGAGCAGCGCCAGGGGTGTGCCGCTGAGCTCCGCTCCCGTCTGGAGCAACTCTACGGAGTGACCCTCCTCTCCGAAGACCCCGACTCCACCCTTTCTGAAGAATAGTATCCTATCATATAGATGGAAGAGAATATACCTACTCCCGAGCCGGAGGCTATAGGCCAACTCACGAACGACGTCGCAGAGCTCAAGGCGAAGTCTGTCTCGGGCTTCGGCTGGTCAACAATCCAGCAGATCGTCGGGCGTGTGACCACCTTCGTGGTGAACCTCGCTCTGGCGCGTCTCCTGGTGCCGGAGGACTTCGGTACGCTCGCTGTACTGGGTATCTTCCTCGCTATCTCCGCCCAGCTTGCCGATATTGGCTTCGGGAGCTCGCTGACGCGCTCGGAGCGTGTTGATGATGCCGACCTCTCGACGATCTTCTACTACAACATCGGGATGAGTAGCCTGCTCTACCTCATCCTCTTCATCGCAGCGCCATGGATCGCGGACTACTTCCGCAATCCCATCTTAGTGTCCGTCCTGCGTGTGATCTCGCTGAGCGTGGTCATCAACTCGCTGTGCAGTATCCAGGGGATTTTGATCTGGCGTCAGATGGAGTTCCGCAAGGACATGCTTATCCAGCTCGCTACGGGCGTGCTGTCTGGGCTGACGGGTATCTTGATGGCTTACTTTGGCTATGGCTACTGGGCGCTGGTAGGTATGGGACTTGCCAACTCGATCGTACGCCTCATCGGATACTGGTGCTTCTCTCCTTGGCGGCCTAAGCTGATCTTCAGCATGGAGAAGCTCAAGCTTCACTTTGGCTATGGCTCGCGTATGGTCGGTGCAGGGCTGATCACCACGCTGTACAACAACCTGATGACGATCCTCATCGGACGCTACTTCTCGCTGTCGACCCTCGGGCTCTATGGCAATGCCAATGCTCTATATATCGTTCCCGTCTCGGTCATCGCTGACCCCATCAACAAGGTGACCTTCCCCGTTTTTGTGCGCTTCCAGAATGATAAGGAGCGCCTGCGTGCGGGCTATCGTCGTGTGATGCGCCTTCTATTCCAGCTCTCTTGCCCGCTGATGATGACGCTCATCGTTTTGGCTCATCCCCTCTATCACTTCCTCTATGGGGATAAGTGGATGGCAGCTGTACCTTACTTTCAGATCCTCTGTATCTGCGGGATTCTCTTCCCTATCAACTCGTATAACATCAATCTCCTCGAGGCTAAGGGGCGTAGTGACCTGCACCTGCGTCTGGAGATTATCCGCCGTATCATCGGGGTCGCTGCGGCCTTCATCGGCTTGCAGTTCGGTATCTATGGCTTGCTGTGGAGTACGGCGATCACGCAGGTGATCTTCCTCTTCATCAATAGCCATTACTCGGGTCGCTTCATTGACTATCCCCTCGGTCAGCAGCTGGGCGAACTCTTCCCCTTTGCGCTGATGAGTGCGGCTGCCGGAGGCCTTCTTTGGGGATTAGATACCTATGCATTATCATCACTTGCCGACTTTTGGCGTTTATCTATTGGGAGTACAGTATTAGGGCTGACCTATCTCCTCTTGGTCTACCTCTTTGCCCGTGAAGACTACCTCTACGTATGGGGGCTGGTGCGCCACTATGTGCTGCGTCGCCCCGCTACCCAGTCCTGACAATTTGTTATCTTTGTAGACATTGGTCTACAATACATTGTATCACGTCCATAATCATAGAATGAGAATTATGAAGAAGATCATCTTGGCCTCTCTGGCACTTGTGGCAGTTGCTTCGCTGAGCTCCTGCGGTGCGAAGAAGAGCGCTTATCGTAAGGCCTACGAGCAGGCTAAGCAGCGTGAAGTCGCTACTCAGGCTACCACGCCAGCCGTACAGTATGAAGCCCCTGCAGCTGCTCCTGCTGTCCCCGTGACCGTACGCAAGGAGCGTGTCACTACTTACCAGGGCGAAGATGCTACCCGTCTGAAGCGCTATAGCGTAGTCGTAGGTAGCTTCCAGAATCCTACGAATGCTCGTAACCTCAAGGATCGTATGGTCCAGGCTGGCTACAGCGCCGTCCTCGCTACCAACGACGTAGGTATGCTGCGTGTCATCGTAGCCAGCTTCGATACGCGCGAAGAAGCTGCTGCAAGCCGTGACGCTATCAAGGCTCGCTTTGCTCCTGACTTCAAGGATGCATGGCTCCTGGAAAACGATAACTAATCAGACTTTATAGCCCCCGCCCCAATCCCTGGGGCGGGGCTACCTATATCTATATGGAGATACTACAGAGCTACTCGCTACGTGAGCACAATACCTTCGGTATCGATGCCCAGGCTGACTGGTTCATCCCCTTCGCCAGCATCGAGGATCTCCAGCTATTGAGCCGTGACGAGTACTTCCAAGAGTGTCGCTGTATCACTATTGGTGAGGGAAGCAACCTGCTCTTCCTCACCAATTTTCATGGGATCGTACTCCACTCGGTGATCCAAAGCATCGAGCGCTGCGCTGAGACGACCGATATGGTCGACCTCCTCGTCGGCTCAGGCGTCAAGTGGGACGACTTCGTAGCCCAGATGGCCGAAGCCGAGCTCTACGGCGTCGAGAACCTCTCCCTCATCCCAGGTGAAGTCGGTGCTGCCGCTGTGCAGAATATCGGAGCCTATGGTGCTGAGATCTGCGAGGTCATCCGCGAGGTGCACACGGTGCATCGTCATACGGGTGAGGTGCGTCACTTCGCTGTCGAGGAGTGCAACTACAGCTATCGCCATAGCTTCTTCAAGGAGCCCGAGGCGGCTGACTACATCGTCACGCACGTCCTCCTTCGTCTCTCCAAGCACCCCCATCTGAAGCTCGACTATGCTGACCTCCGTCAGCGTGTGGAGGCTCGCACGGCGACGCCTACTGCCCGTGATGTACGTGACGAGGTCATCCGCATACGCCAAGAGAAGCTCCCCGACCCGAAGGTCTTGGGCAACGCTGGTAGCTTCTTTATGAACCCCATCATCTCGGCCGAGGCTTTTGAGCGCCTTCGTGAGGCTTATCCCGAAGCACCGCACTACGATCTCCCCGACGGACAAGTGAAGGTCCCCGCAGGCTGGCTCATCGACCGCTGTGGTCTCAAGGGCTATCGTCTCGGGCATGCCGCCGTCTATGAGCGTCAGGCACTCGTCCTCGTCAATGCTGATGGCGAAGCTACGGGGCAGGACATCGCTCGCTTGGCTGAGTATGTGCAGGAGCAGGTCGCAGAGCGCTTTGGCCTACAGATCACCCCTGAGGTGAGGTACATCTCTTAGATAGCCACCCTTCACCTCGCTGCTTATTCACCTAACTACTCGCTCTACCACGCACCCACTCTCACTCGATAGAGAAGGTATCTCTTTGCCGTGGTAGCTCTCCCTCCTACTTACATGAAGGTAATTCTTCTCGGTACGGGCACCAGCACTGGTATCCCCGAGGTAGGCTGTGGCTGCCCTGTGTGCCATAGCTCGGATGCTCGTGACCGTCGTCTGCGCACCTCTGCCCTCATCATCACCGAGGGCGGGAAGCATATCCTCATCGACTGTGGCCCTGACTTCCACTACCAAGCCACACGTCTCGGTATCGATCGTATCGATGCTATCCTTTTGACTCACGAGCACTACGACCACACGTTCGGTCTGGACGATGTGCGTACCATCGCGTGGCGTCAGGATATCCCCATCTACGGGCAGCAGCGCGTCCTCGACTCGGTGCGTGCTCGTATGCACTACGTCTTCAGTGACCATCCCTACCCAGGGACGCCTCGCTTCACCCTCTGCCCGATAGAGGAGGGGAGTGATGCCTCCTTCGAGCTCTTCGGTGAGCGTGTCACGCCCATCTCTCTGGCGCATGGCTCGCTACCTATCGTAGGCTATCGTATCGGCGAGGTGAGCTACATCACCGATATGAAGACTATCGAGCCCAGCGAATGGGCTAAGGTCAGTGGCTCACAGCTCCTCGTCATCAATGCCCTGCGCTATCAGCGTCCGCACCCCAGCCACCAGTCGGTGGAGGATGTCGAGCGCCTGCTACCTGAGCTTGCCGTTCGTCCCAAGCTGACCCTTCTCACGCACCTCTCGCACCATGCCCCTTCGCATGCCCAGCTGGAGGCTATGCTCCCCGAAGATCTGCAGCCTGCTTACGACCAAGAGTATATCGTGGTCGACGAAGCGGGCCCCCGTATCCTTCCTCTCCCAGAATATGTAGAGCCCTATAGCTACCGCGATATGGGGCGTATCGCTTATGCCGATGCGTGGGCACTGCAGAAGGAGCTCTTCGAAGCCCAGCTGAAGGCTAAGCACGAGCATCGCCCCACGGAGTCCTTCCTCCTCTTCTGTGAGCACAATCCCGTCTTCACTATGGGCCTCCATGCCGATGCGACGAATATGCTGATGAGTGAGGACTTCCTCCGTGAGAATGGCTACGACTTCTTCTCCGTCGAGCGCGGAGGTGATGTCACCTACCATGGCCCTGGGCAGATCACCGGCTACCCCATCCTCGATCTGGAGCGCTTCGGTCTCGGGCTGAAGGCTTATATCGAGCTGCTGGAGCAGTCGGTCATCGAGCTTCTCTCCTTCTTCAAGATCGAGTCGGGGCTGAAGGACGGTGCTACGGGCGTGTGGCTCGATGTCGGCGATCCCCAGCGTGAGCGTAAGATCTGTGCTATCGGCGTGAAGAGCAGCCGCTACGTCACGATGCACGGCTTCGCCCTCAATGTCAACACCGACCTCGCTCCCTTCCAGCTCATCAATCCCTGTGGCTTCAAGGAAGGCAAGGTCGCCTCTATCGCTGGCGAAGTGGGCCACGAGGTGGACTTCACCGTGGCTAAGCATCTCTTAGCTTCGATCCTCCATCGTCGTCTTGCGGCCCTCCTTCCCCCGCGTTTCTAATCCCCCCAAATCCCTCCCTTTTTACATCCCTATCACTCACATCATATCCTATGACTACTGAGTTCAATCTCTCTACACCGCCGCTTCTTTTCTCGGCGATCTCTCTCATCCTCCTGGCTTATACGAACCGCTTCCTCTCCTATGCCTCCACAGTGCGCAACCTCAAGGAGCGCTACGAGAGCAACCCCGAAAGTGAGCCTACCTCCCTCAAGCAGATCGAGAACCTCTACCGCCGTCTCGACCTCATCCGCTGGATGCAGGTGCTCGGTGCATCGAGCCTGCTGGTCTCGCTCGTGGCTATGTTCCTCTACTACCTCGAGTGGAACCTCGCTGGTGGCGTCGTCTTCGGTGTCGGTATGGTCCTACTCGCTCTCTCGCTCTGTATCTGTATCTGGGAGATCCAGATCTCGGTGAAGGCCCTCAACCTCAACCTCCAGTCCATCCGTCGTGAGCGCAGTGGCTCACTTCGTCAGCGCCCAGATGATGAGGCCCTCCAGCGTGAGAAGTCTCGTAGCAAGCGCAAGAAGAACCGCGAGGGCAAGGACGGCAAGGACGCTTCCTCACAGCCCGCAGCTCCTACTCAGCCTCAGGAGAAGCAGTCCAACCAAGGTCAGCAGGGCGGTGGTCGTCAGCCCCGTCAGGAGCGTGGCGAACGCAACGAACGCAATGGCCGTGGTGAGCAGCGTCAAGAACGTAATGACCGCCAGGAGCGTGGCGAGCGCCGTGAGCAGAATCGCCAAGAGCGTAACAACGACCAGTCCGAGCGCCCCGCTCGCGAAGGCCGTGGCAATGGCAATAACAGCGGTAACAACAATGGTAATGGTGGCAACAATAATAATGGCAACGGCGGTAATAACAACGGCAACAACCGCCGTCAGCGCCCCGAGCGTCAGGAGCGTCCCGAGCGCAATAGCGCAGCTACTCAGCAGTCTGCCTCTGAGATAGCGCCTGTAGCTACGACGCCTGCTGAAGCACCCGCCGAGCGTCAGCCCCGTGCCGAGCGTCCCGAGCGCAATGATCGCCCCGAGCGTAGCCAGCAGCAGCCCGCCGAAGGTCAGCAGCGTGAGGACCGCCGTCCTCGTCAGCAGGAGCGCCAGCAGCGCCCCCAGCGGGAGGCGGCTCCCGTAGCCCGCCCTGCCGAAGCCCCCGCAGCTACCCCTGCTCCAGCTCCACAGCCCACGCCTGCACCAGCGACTACTCCCGCTCCCGTCGTGCAGGAGCAGCGCCCTGTGGCTCAGCCCGAGCGCCCCGCAGTCCAGCCTGCCGAGCGTCCTGCTCGTCCTATGAGCTACGAAGAGGCTGTTGCCCGTCAGCGTGAAGCTCAGGAGTCCGTAGCGAAGCCCGCTATGCCCTCCGTGCCCCGCACCAACGAAGAGGAATAGTCCTTAGAGCTACGTCCCATACGAGGCATTCGGCTCCTTCACCCAATGTGGGGTGGAGGAGCCGAATGCGTTTATCCTCTCTGTATGAGTGTGCAATTAGCTACCTATATGGAGGGGAAAATGCAACCAGTACTGGTCGCTGATCGGACCAGTACTGGTAAGCTATAGTGACCAGTACTACTTCGCGTCGTGACCAGTACTGCTCAACTCATCGACCAGTACTGCTTCGTTTTTACAAATCGTAGGGAGCTGTCCTCTCCCCTCCGTGGGCTTCCCCTTAGATATCGTTATCTTTGTCCTACAGACCAATAAGCTTTCCACAAGAAATATATGACTTGGCAGCAGATCAAAGACACCCTGCGCGTCCAGCTTTGGATGCTTCTGAAGGGGCGTAAGTATAGCCAGCAGTATCGGGCTACGGCCGACCGCCGTCGTCTCCTGCGTGTGCATGACTCGTGGGAGACCCTCGATGAGATCCTCCGCACGGGCGCCTCAGTGAGCCGCTTTGGCGATGGGGAGCTGCAGATCATGCAGCGCTATCTCGACGAACTCGAGCACCCTTCGTCAGCCGAAGAGGTGGATACCTTCCAGCACTACGATGCGTCGCTCGGTAAGCGCCTCTATGAAGTGTGGCAGGTGCCTTCGTCAGAGCGCCATCTGAACTGCGTGCCCTACGCCTTCAAGGACTCCTCCCCCCACCGCGGGTACAACCGCATCTTCTTCGAGCGTGAGGCTCTGATGCGCCTTCCCGCACTGGAGAAGCTCGCTCGCGAACACGACTTCTACGATACGAACTTCACCCGCTTCTATATGGGGCGCTATGATATCCGCGACTATCCTGCATATATCGAGCGGATGAAGGCGATCTGGAAGGATCGTGACCTGCTCTTCGTCGAGGGAGAGAAGTCGCGCCTCGGTGTCGGCAATGACCTCTTCGATGGCGCACGTAGCGTGAAGCGCGTCCTCTGCCCTGCGACGGATGCTTGGGGTAGCTATCCCGAGATCCTTCGTCTGGCGAAGGAGCATGGAGAGGGACGCCTCGTCCTCATTGCCCTCGGGCAGACAGCGACCGTCCTCGCCTATGACCTCTCCGAAGCAGGTCTGCAGGCCATTGACCTCGGTCATGTGGATGTGGAGTACGAATGGTATCGTATGGGTGCGAAGACCAAGGTGCCCATCCCAGGGAAGTACGTCAATGAAGCGCCCGGCGGGCGTACCGTCGCTGAGCACCCAGCACAGGCCGCTTACCTCCAGCAGGTCGTAGCTCGTGTAGGCGAAGCGAAGCCCACTTCGACTGCCGCTCTGACGACTGCCGTCTATCCTATCGAAGGGCTGAGCTGCGAGCATTGCGTAGCGCGTGCTACCGAAGCCCTCAAGGCTGTGGCGGGCGTTAGCTCCGTCGCCATCTCGCTGGAGGCTGGTGAGGCAAGTATCACGTATGATGCCGAGCACTGCACGCCCGAGGCACTTCGGGCTGCGGTAGAGGCCGCTGGCTACACGCTCCGCATCGACGCGCCCAAAGCATAGCAAAACAAGGGTGCCAGCTTCGCCTGGACCGAACGAATAGGCGGCATGGGTTGTTGTATCCATACCGCATCGATCATCGGTGAGGGGTACATTTGCAGACGGCAGGTGTACCCCTTGCCCGTACTAATAGTTAAATTCATTCTATATGGTCAAGAGATCTTTCCCCCTCCTGGGACTTAACTGCGCAGCCTGCGCCGCTCATTCGACGAAGGCCCTGGAGAGTACGCCTGGCGTGCAGTCTGCCACCGTCAACCTCGCCTCCGCCACGGCCTTTGTCGTCTATGATGAGACGCAGTGTACCCCCGAGATGCTCCGTGCAGCTGTGGCTGCCATGGGCTATGACCTGCGCATCGATGAGCCCGAGGTGGGCGAGCTGGAGGCACTCCGTCAGCGTGAAGAGCGAGCCCTGCAGCGCAAGACGCTGGTGGCAGTCGTCCTCTCGCTCATCGTGATGGTGCTGATGATGTGGCCGCCGATGACGCTCCCGAAGTCGCTCATCTCCGCTGTCCTCGCTGCCGTGACCCTCATCTGGGCAGGCTCGGGCTTCTTCGTGCGTGGTTGGCGTCAGCTACGTGCTGGGGCGGCGGGCATGGATCTGCTGGTGATGCTCTCGACCTCGGTAGCCTTCGTCTACAGCCTCTATCATCTGGGCGAATACCTCTTCATCGCGCCAGAAGCGCACCACCTGCACCATCTTTATTTCGAAGCCGCCTCGATGACGGTCGCCTTTGTGCTCCTGGGCAAGGTGCTCGAGGCACGTGCACAGCGTCGCACGTCGTCGGCTCTGCGTCGCCTCATGGGCGGTCAGCCAAAGACCGTGCATCAGCTCCTCCCCTCGGGCGAAGTCATCACGCTGCCCGTCAGCGAGGTCGAGCCAGGTATGGAGCTACGCGCCCTGCCGCACGAACTCTTCGCCGTCGATGGCGAGGTCATCTCGGGCGAGTCCTATGCTGACGAGCAGCTCATCAGTGGCGAGCCCATTCCTGTGGCGAAGGTCGCTGGCTCCGAAGTCTATGCCGGTACGCTCAATGGCTCGGGGACGCTCGTCTACCGTGCCCGTGAGGTAGGTCGTGCGACGGTACTCTCCCGCATCATCCGTCTTGTGGAGGAGGCGCAGTCGTCACGCGCACCGATTCAGCAGGTCGTGGATCGAGTGGCACGAGTCTTCGTGCCCGTGATCGTCCTCATCGCCGTCTTGACCTTCGTCGTATGGGGCTTATTTAACCCTGCGGATGGCTGGGAGCACGGCTTTGTCGCCGCCGTCACGGTGCTTATCATCGCTTGTCCCTGTGCTCTGGGGCTGGCTACCCCTACCGCTATCATGGTGGGTATCGGCCGTGGCGCCGAAGAAGGGCTCTTGGTGCGCAATGCCGAGGCGCTGGAGGCTGCAGGCCATGTCGATACCTTGGTCTTGGATAAGACGGGCACCATCACCGAGGGGCGTCCCGAAGTGAAGGCCATTCGCTGGTGCTTCGCTGAGGAGGATGCTTCCTTAGCTACCATCTTGGCCGCCCTCGAAGAGCGTTCATCACACCCCTTGGCTGGGGCTATCGTTCGTGCGCTTGGCGTATCTACGCAGGGAGTAGCCGAGCCCACGACCTTCCGCGAAGAGGCGGGGCGTGGGCTGGAAGGTGTCGTCGATGGGGTGACCTATCGTGTCGGGCAGCGTGCCTTCGTGGAAGAACTCTCGGGGGCACTCAGTGCCGAAGCCTTGAAGGCCTTAGAGGAAGGTGAGCGCTCGGGTGCTACGTGTAGCCTCTTTGCCCGTAGTGGGGAGGTGCTGGCCGTCATTCTTATCGCCGATACGATACGTGCCACCTCGGCCGAAGCTATCGCATCACTGCGTGCTCGTGGGCTGGAGGTCATCATGCTCACGGGTGACGGGCCGAGTGCTGCCCGTGCCGTCGGCGAAGCTGTCGGAGTAAGCCGTGTCGTAGACAGCGTGCGTCCCGAGGAGAAAGCGGCCTTCGTCGAAGGTCTGCAGAAGGAAGGACGTCGTGTGGCGATGGTCGGTGACGGCATCAATGATGCGGCGGCCTTGGCACGTGCCGACCTCTCGATAGCGATGGGTAGTGGGAGTGATCTGGCGATGGAGACTGCGATGGTGACGCTCCGTAGCTCCGACCTCAAGGCCTTGGAGCGCTTCTTCCATCTGGCACGCACGACCCTCAGGACCATTCATCAGAACCTCTTCTGGGCGTGCATCTACAACCTCATCGCCATCCCCGTGGCGGCAGGTGTGCTCTATCCCTTCACGGGCTACCTGCTCAATCCGATGCTCGCTGGTGGGCTGATGATGCTCAGTAGCCTCAGCGTCGTCACCAACAGCCTCCTCAGCGCACGCCGCCATCGCTAAATAGCGCTCCCGTGATATTTAGGTATCTTTGTGCCCTATAATAAAGGATAATAGATACGGATACTCTTAAAGTATACACAGCATTATGTCAGATATGCCTAACAGCGTAGCCCCAGCAGAGAGTGGGGAAGAGAAGAAGAGCCTGAACTTCGTCGAGCAGATCGTCGAGGGCGACCTTCGTGCCGGGAAGAATGATGGACGCATCCAGACGCGCTTCCCACCAGAGCCCAACGGCTATCTCCACATCGGGCACGCCAAGGCCATCTGCATGGACTTCGGTATCGCACAGAAGTACGGCGGGGTGTGTAACCTCCGCTTCGACGATACGAATCCCACGAAGGAAGACGTCGAGTACGTCGATGCTATCCGTGAGGATATCGAGTGGCTCGGCTTCCACTGGGGTAATATCTACTATGCTTCGGACTACTTTGAGCGTCTGTACCAGTTCGCCGAAGAGCTGATCCGCGCAGGCCACGCCTATGTCGATGAGCAGACGGCCGAAGAGATCGCAGCGCAGAAGGGTACGCCTACCACCCCTGGTGTCGCCAGCCCCTATCGCGACCGTCCTATCGAGGAGAGCCTCGATCTCTTCCGTCGCATGAACGCTGGGGAGTTCCCCGAAGGCGCGATGATCCTGCGTGCGAAGATCGATATGGCTTCGTCGAACATGCACTTCCGCGACCCCATCATCTACCGCATCATCAAGGTGCCTCACCACCGTACGGGTACGAAGTGGGGCGTCTACCCTATGTATGACTTTGCCCACGGGCAGAGTGACTTCTTCGAAGGGGTGACGCACTCGATCTGCACGCTGGAGTTCGAGGTGCACCGTCCGCTATATGATTACTTTATAGACCTCCTGAAGAAGGTCGAGCCCAATCACCCCGAGGGCTACCGCCCACGGCAGATTGAGTTCAACCGCCTGAACCTCACCTACACGATGATGAGCAAGCGCAAGCTCCTCCAGCTCGTGCAGGAGGGCCACGTAGCAGGCTGGGATGACCCCCGTATGCCTACGATCTGTGGGCTGCGTCGTCGTGGCTATACGCCCGAGTCTATCCGTAGCTTCATCGATAAGATCGGCTACACGAAGTACGATGGTATCATCGACATGGCACTCCTCGAGCACGCTGTCCGTGAGGATCTCAACCGCCATGCTCTGCGTGGCTCGGCCGTCCTCGACCCCGTGCGCCTCATTATCACGAACTACCCCGAGGGGCAGACAGAGGATATGAGCTTCCTCAATAACCCCGAAGATCCCAACTCCGACAGCCACACGATCCGCTTCTCGCGTGAGCTCTTCATCGAGCGCGAGGACTTCATGGAGGATGCTCCGAAGAAGTACTTCCGCATGACCCCTGGTCAGGAGGTACGTCTCAAGAGCGCCTACATCGTGCGCTGCACGGGCTGTAAGAAGGATGAGAATGGCAATGTCATCGAGGTCTACGCTGAGTACGACCCCGAGACGCTCAGCGGTCGCCCCGAGAGCAACCGCAAGGTCAAGGGCACGATCCACTGGGTATCAGCCACGGATAGCGTCCCTGCTGAAGTGCGTCTCTACGATCGCCTCTTCCTCGATGAGAACCCCTCTGAGGCGGCTAAGGACAAGGAACTTGCCGAGCTCCTCAATCCCGAGTCCCTCACCATCGTGCGCGAAGCACGTGTCGAGCCCTTCCTCGCTCAGGCTAAGTGTGGCGAGTACTATCAGTTCCAGCGTGTCGGCTACTTCTGCGTAGACCCCGATAGCCGCCCTGATCACCTCGTCTTCAACCGCACGGTATCGCTCAAGGATACGTGGAAGAAGGTCAATAAGTAGTCCCCTCCCACAGATATGATCGAGTCCTTAGGCTTCATCCAAGATATCCTCCATCACCTGAACTACTTCTGGGTGACGGTGCTCATGGCGATCGAATCGTCATTCATCCCCTTCCCTTCTGAGGTCGTCGTACCCCCTGCTGCTTACAAGGCGGCTACGGGCGAGATGAATATCTTCCTCGTCGTACTCTTCGCCACGCTCGGCTCGGATATAGGTGCGCTGATCAACTACTATCTGGCGCGCTATCTCGGTCGCCCGATCGTGTATAAGTTCGCCAACTCCCGCATCGGTCGCCTCTGCCTGCTGAGTCAGGAGAAGATCGAGAAGGCCGAAGCTTACTTCGTGAAGAACGGTATCAGCTCCACGCTCATCGGGCGTCTTGTCCCAGGGATCCGTCAGCTTATCTCTATCCCTGCGGGGCTGGCAGGTATGCCTCTCAGTCGCTTCCTCCTCTACACCACCATCGGTGCTGGAGCGTGGAACGTCGTCCTGGCACTCCTCGGCTACTTCATCGGTAAGACCGTACCGCCCGAGCTCTTCGCCGAGACCATCCAGCGCTATAGCTCGATCATTGGCCTCATCATCCTCGGCGTCCTCGTCGTCGGTGGTGTCGGCTACTACCTCTACAAGCGCCGTCAGAAGGCTGCCTAATCCAAGGGCGCATCACTACCACCTCTAAGGGTAGGTCCCCATCGCCACCTGTGCTATGGGGGCGCACCCTTAGAGGTTTCTTTTTTGCCGTACCTCTCTTTATCCCGTCTTCCTGTGACCACCCTCTCTCTTACGCTGAGTCCCTATCAGGCATCTTCGGATGCTACGCTGCGCGAGGCCGTAGCGCGTGAGCTCGCCCTGCCGCTGGAGTCCATCACCTCGGTCGTGGTGCGCCGCCGCAATATCGATGCTCGTCAGCGCCGTATCCTCGTCAACCTCTCCGTCGAAGTCTATCTCGATGGCGAGCAGCCTGCCGTGGATGACTTCTCCGACCTCGTCTATCCCGATGTCTCGTCGGCGCCCTCGTCGGTCGTCGTCGGTGCGGGGCCTTGCGGGCTCTTCGCTGCGCTAAGGCTCATTGAGCTGGGCGTGCGCCCCATCGTCGTAGAGCGTGGGCAGGATGTGATGCAGCGCCGTCGTGACCTCGTCCAGCTGGAGAAGTCGGGCGTCGTCGATCCCGAGTCGAACTATAGCTTTGGCGAAGGCGGTGCGGGTGCCTTCTCGGACGGCAAGCTCTATACGCGTAGCAAGAAGCGTGGGAGCGTGGAGAAGATCCTCCGTGTCTTCTGTCGCTTCGGTGCCGACCCGAAGATCCTCATCGATGCCCACCCACATATCGGTACGGACAAGCTCCCCATCATCATCCGCCGTATGCGTGAGCAGATCATCGCCTCGGGTGGTGAGGTGCACTTCGCCTGCCGTATGGAGGAGCTGATCCTCGAGCGTGGTGAGGTGCGTGGTGTCGTCTGCTCGGGTGGTCGTGCCTTCCACGGCCCTGTGCTGCTCGCTACGGGGCACTCGGCACGCGACGTCTACCGCTACCTGCATCGTGCGGAGATCCTTATCGAGGCCAAGCCCATCGCTGTCGGGGTGCGTCTTGAGCACCCGCAGTCGCTCATTGATGAGATCCGCTACCACAGCCCCGAGGGGAGAGGGAAGTACCTCCCTGCTGCCGAATATGTCTACAAGGCGCAGGCCGAGGGTAGGGGAGTGTATAGCTTCTGTATGTGTCCTGGGGGCTTCGTCGTCCCTGCCTCCACGGGGCCAGAGGAGACTGTCGTCAACGGGATGTCGCCTGCTAACCGCGGCTCACGCTGGGCGAACTCTGGCCTTGTCGTAGAGCTTCACCCCGAGGATATCCCTGCTACGGGGATACAGGTCGAGGACCCCACATCTCCCCTTGCCTTGATGCAGTGGTGCGAAGCCTTTGAGCATAAGAGCTATCTGGCAGCTAACCGATCGCTCCGTGCACCTGCTCAGCGTATGACGGACTTCGTCGCACGCCGCCATTCGTCCACGCTGCCCTCGTCGTCCTATACGATGGGGCTTACCTCGAGCGACCTGCACGAGTGGATGCCCGACTTCATCACACGCCGTCTGTCGGCTGGCTTCCGTGCCTTCGACCGCACGACGCGTGGCTTCCTCACGGGCGAAGCTCAGCTCATCGGTGTGGAGTCACGTACCTCATCGCCCGTGCGTATCCCCCGTGACCGCATGACCTATGCGCACCCCGTCGTCGCAGGCCTCTATCCTGCGGGCGAAGGCGCTGGCTTCGCTGGCGGTATCGTCTCGGCGGCTATCGACGGAGAGAATGCTGCTCAGCAGATCGCTCTCGCCCTCGGCCGGTAGTTCGCCCTCCACTGAGCGCCTCGCTACGCTCTTCGTACCCCTTCTCTCTACCCCTTTTCGGGCAGGAAGAAGGGGCTCTTTTTTGCTCTTCACATTGAGCCTCTTGGGGAAGGGTGCTACGAACCTATATTGGCCACTGAGCTGACCTATATAGGTCGCTGCGTGAAGCAATATAGGTCGTGACGATGATCTATATGAGACTGTTGCGGCAGAGTCCTGCCTTCTATTTCTTGTGCTAAGGCATCGTGCGTCCAGCTCTCCGATATACATCTCCGAAGTGATACACAAGCCCTTCGCCTTATCGCGAGTATTCCTCTTATCCAG
>ERZ773066.427-NODE-427-length-24240-cov-4.790945_pt1 | contig 24240 bp, 13 predicted proteins | sample MGYA00580573_ERZ773066 | MGnify/ENA primary metagenome ERZ773066 (study PRJEB29015, sample SAMEA2738128) | human oral metagenome | biome: human oral; feature: human-associated habitat; material: saliva | place: China | collected 2203 ... | reverse complement strand
TCCACCGGCCGGGTCTGACTCCGGCCTGCGGCCTCCGCAGGGCCAAAGTCGGTTTTGGAACAGATGGGGGCTTTCTCTATGTACTTTTGTATAAAGGTGATGTCAGGGCATTGTTTCTGGAGAAGGGAGAAAGCCGACACGCTACTGCGTTTACGCGGAGCCCGAAGTCGTTTTGAGGGGCCGATAGGGTCTTTTTCTATTTACGTTTGTGGTTTAGGTGATGTTAGGGCATTGCTTTGGAGAAGAGAAAAGACTCCACCACCTTGATGGCTGGCGTAGCCAGCCTGGCAAAGTCGGTTTTAGAATACCATGGGGGCTTTCTCTGTGTGCGTTTGCATAGAGGTACTGTGAGGGCATTGTTTTTCATTTATGGTAAGTAATTTACACGTATGTGATTGTATACTTGTCTTAAGGATGGTATTGTTATTTTGAATGGACCGAGTTGTATATACAAGGTTTGGTCAGTGTAGAGGTTAGTAAGGGGATTAAGAGCTATGATTGACGAACGGGTTGTGGAGAATAATATTTTTAGTTTTGCGACGAATGAGTTGTCGCAGGATGCATTTATTTGTTGGTGTTTGAATTGGATTAATATGCCTGTTCGTGATGATAATGCAAGTGGGCGTCAGTTTGGAGCTCGGTTTTTATCTCGTTTGTTGAATGAGGCTTATGATGTATCTGGTGTTAACCAGATATATATTTTTAGGCAGTTACTTAATATTGATGTGCTTGTATTGGTTCCAGAACTACAAGTAGCTTTAATTATTGAAGATAAAACATCATCACAGGAGCATGGTAATCAGATCAATCGGTATAAATATTTGCTTTCAAAAACATTTGAATCAAATCAATACAATGGATTGGATATATATCAACATCTTTCAGATGATAAAAAGGAACAACAGCAAAAACGTGATGAGACTGCTTGCTGGGGCGCTGTGAATAGTATTCGATGGGCATTACGAGATGAACCGGGAGAATTGGATTTGTCAAAGTATACGATTTATACGGCGTATTTGAAGACGGATTGGTTCAATGATGATGACTGGAATACGGTTCGTGAACTGGAGAAGGATCCTAAAACTAATACGTATGTGGATGGACCAGAATTTTTGTCATTGTTGCTATCTTATCATGAGTGGAATAACCCTATGTTACTGAACTTTGTAGATTATTTAACTCGTAAGATTAGGACTACTATAGAGCATAGCTGTTTTTGGAAATACTATAAGGATGTAGATGGGCATATTCGTTTTTATATCCAAGATACTGCAATTGCCCAACGGAGATTTTTGCAGACTGTATTTAATCAGCCAAATCACGAAGCACCATTTATGACCGACTTGAAACAACACGTTGAGAATATTGACGATTCGTATGTATATGGTCGTATAGATGATGCGTCTCATACTCATACGATTCAGCATGGTAGCAGCTTTGGTACCCCTTGGTCTTTGATGCATTTTTGGCCACGTTCTCTAGACCGAACTGTTGATGCCGATTATTGGGGCTTTCAAAATACAAGTGAGGATAATTTAACTGTTAAGCCCTATATGTTTTGGCGCGTTGATAAAATTAAAGAAGGTCCAGTTTTGAGTTTACGTTACTATACGTGGTGGGAAAAGGGCGGCGGTGATAATGGTGAAAGCAATACCTGCTCATATAAAACCCGTGTGTATAACTATATTAAAGAGCATATATTATCATTAGAGAAGATTTCTGCCAAATTGGAGGCTATTAATAAGTTATATTGTTGTACAGCTGATAAGGGAGATATATGCTCTGAAGGTAATTTATATAAGCAATATGAAAACACTCTATTACAATTTAAATTGCATAAGATACTAATTGATTGGAATGATGCGGATAAGCGTGCACAATTTATATCCTTAATGCGTGATTTAAATGCAGAATTAACGCAGGAGATAGAAGACGTGAAATGGGATCTTGTGCGTAAAGGGGTGCTAAAGTAGAGGTGACCTTATGACAGAGGAAGAGTTATATAATCGTTATCATGAAATACAATCAACATATGTAGAGGTTCGATTTATTGATGGAGAGTCATTGATAGGCAAGTTAGACTCATTTGTTTCTGGCGCAAATAATGAACCAGATGAAGCATCGATATATGTTGATTGTTATGAATTGTTTGCTAGTGAAATTAGTGAAATAGTGGAGCTTTCAGATTATAGCAGTGACAGTAATAGAAGAGACCCTTTATTAAAATGATTTTTTGTATTAATTACATACAGAAAAGATCCGAGTGAATCATTTTGAAACATTCGGGTCTTTTTCGTCTTAGTTTTATTGATTACACGCATAAAAACTTTCAACATATAATGAACATGTAGCCGGTGAGCAATTATTCAGTATCAATGGATTGGGATTCGTCCTAGTGAATTTGATCTGTAATTAGTGGTTTACTGGTATATACTGTGGTTCATGATTAATGTAGTTATAGAATGTGAGGTTATGTATGAACATGAGAAAAAATGGATTTTTAAAATTATAATATTGTAAATAGTTTTTAAAGAAAGGAGGGATTTGCATGTTACCTTTATTAGCCTTAGTAGCTGTGCCAATGGCATGGGAAGGTTTTGCATCAGGTGTGGCCTTAGGGCTTAGTGTATATGGTGCTTCACGTCGTCGTCGATAATAATGTATATGTTGGGGAAAGGAAGGTGATTAGTGTGTACCATTTTATAGGTTTTACTGTAGCAGTTGCACTTTGTGCATTTTTAGAAGATTAGATTATTATTAAGTACATTGTTTTTATTAAATATGAGGTGAGAAAATATGGATGAATTATTAGACTTAGTGATGGATGTAGCTGTTGATGCAGTGGTAGATGTGTTATTAGATGAATTATTTGATGATTTCTAGGAGGTGTATAATATGTTATTAGCTGTAGACTTTGGTTTAGTACATGTATGTGTTGAGGGGTAAATTTGAAAGTAACAATTGAATATAAGAATCGATAGACCTATTCGTATGATGTCATATGGATAGGTCTTTTTTGCATAAAATAGAGGTAAAAAAGTTTTTTGTCTTAGTTTTTTTGAATATATCTACATTAATCTTGGAAATATAATAAAGGTATAGTAGATAAGGGTTGTATTTATATTATGAAAGTAGGTGATTCTATGTCAGGCTTTATGCCTCCTCAAACAACACTTGGGCGTCGCTTGCAACGCTTAGGCATAGCCTGTTTCTAGTTTACTAGCGGGTGTGTTCCTATGTGTTGTAGATTTAAAATCGTAGTATATATTGCATTAGAGCTTAATGGTATGGGGCAGTTGAACCATATTATTAAGCTCTTTTATTCTATTTATGAAGATAAGATGATAGAATATAGATAATAATATGTATTTATGTATTTAACGCTTTATATTTTTATGTGTCTACTTTGTTACTATATCTATTCCGTAATTCTTCTAGATTATAGGGTTAGACGTAGTGAATTTGTTTCGTAGTAGTTTGTTTATAGGGGTTACAATATGATTACGATAGCGATTGATGAATATGGGGATTTTAATTTTTTAAAACCGAATAGCAAAAATACTGACAACAAAAAGAATGTGCTGTATATATCGGGGATTGTTTATAATGATTTAGATGATTCTCAGGATGCTAATTTTGAAAGACAACGTTTAGATCGCTTTTTTAGAGTTATTGCAGATAAAGAAAATGTTTCATATCCAGAAGCCTTTTATAGTAAACGGAAAGGTGAAGTTTCAGAGTCAGATTCAGATGATCTACCTACTGAGACTATGTACCTAAATATGTTAGATTCAGAAGAGGAAAATTCCGAAGAAAATCCTTATGCAGCGAAGAAAACTGTATACATTTCTAAAAAGGCTAAGTATAAAAGAGCTATTGCAGCTGCATTACCTGAATTTTTTGCTTACGGCACATACAATGGGGAAGAATTGGTTCCAGTTCCTCGAAGAGGATTTTATTCTATTGCAGTTATGCTCAAGAGTGAAAAAGGCAAAAGTATGTTTAATGATGAACAAACAGGTGTACTTTCACATGATGATACAGTTAGTAATCTGTATTGGCACATGGCTGATGCTACAGTATCTAGACTAGTCTTTCACAATCCTTATAATTTAGATGTTAATCGGGTTCAGTTTGATTTGCCAACTCGTATAACAGAGGTTGCAGCTGACAATCCTATTAAAATTGAAGAGTTCAAAGCGCTTGGATTTAAAGAGTATGTATTTCCACGTGGAACTAAACCGAATCCTCATAAGGTATACTTTCAGGTAGCTAATGAGTTTAACTATCGGGCAGCCTTGGAGCTAAAATCCGTAGATTATAATCGTCTAAATATGGATATTAAGACCTTTAAGGCCTTGTCTATCAACTATGATGCAAAAGGTCGTTTAGAAACTGAAAAGTATGCATTTTTATATTTAGCTAATTTCTTGTGTGGTCATTTTAGCTTTTATGGAAAATTACATACATTAGTTAGCGATATAAGTCGATTTGAGGCTATTCGTAAATTAACCGATGAATTAAATGGATCTGCACCGAATCTCCTATTCGTATATGACGATGTAGATATTAACTATGAGCAGGCCATGATAGAATTTTGCCGTCAAAATTATGTGGCTGCATTAAGTTACTTGTATGATGGTGCTCATGGTGAAAGTAATTTTGCTGAATTTTATCGTACAGAATGGTTCCCGCATATTGAAGAGTTAATTCATGGCGAAATGGATGTTCGTGGTATTGAGCGGGCTATTCAGGATTTAGCATATTATGCGGATGACACAAATTGTAATGCTAATAAATTAGTGTATATGTTTAAACACCTGGAGCAATTAGTCATCAGCTTAGAGAATCAAGAATTATTAGATGGACGCATTGCGTATGCTTTCTATGATACGGGCATGACTGCATTTAACCATGTGGGAGATAATTCTTTGGCCGAATATTGTTTTCTTGAATGCCGACACTGGTCTAGATATGTGCCAATAGAAGATTATTTATTGACGTTAAAACGTCATGTAGTAAGCTTCGTAGATTGCTATCTATATAAAGATGCGCTCCAAGCATCACGTGATATTGTATCTATGGAAGAACATATCCAAACATTGCGTGCTAAACTGTATGGCTCAGATATTGGTGCTTCTATTAGTTTAGGGCAAGCCTATAGCCAATTGGGACAAGTGTATGCGTATTTGCAAGACCCTGATGCAGAGAAGTTTTTCAAAAATGCGCTTTCTATTTTTGATGATACATCATCTGATGCATACCGTACACAATCTTACTTATTGCATTATTATATCGAGGTTGGAGATAAGGCATCTTATGAGCAATTAGCGGTCGATTATTTTGGTGGCAATCATACATTGGCCGATCAATTATCTTATATTCAATCCCTTCCTGAACAAGAGGTACATGTACAATCTATGGCTTTTGCCTTATATGTGTATGTGAAAGCCTTGTATGTTTTATATAGAGATGATATTGGTGCGTTTATTACAAACCAATTGCATCGTATAGAGCAAGATATACGTAAAGCAGTTCTTATTAATAGTCATCCTTGGGAATTGATATATACATATTTATCTCTCATTGCGTTACAAGTTGGCAATAATCCGTTAGCTATTGTGTGGCGTGATAAGATTAAGAATTCTGTTTATAATCCTGGTAAACCTATTACGCATCGCATGATCTATGGGTTGATGCGGTTCTATGAACAAGTAAATGATACTAAGACGGCTCAAAATTATCGTGAAAAACTAATAAAAGACAATGTAGATATTGAAAAATATATGACTTATATGAATCGATAATCGAATATGATAAAAGGAGCACACCTTCTTGCTGTATTAAGAGGGGGTGCTCCTTTGTATATGCGGAGAATACATACTATTGATATCTGTAGGGTATCAAATTTTGTATCCTATTACTTATGTTTATATTGTATCAGTTGCTAGGCGCGTGTATAAGAGCAGTTTTGTATATCATCTCTAATCTTTCACGCAAAGGACATTCGTCTACGATGCGTACAGCACAACCCAATTTTAATAAGTGGCGCAAAATATCTTGTTCTTGGAATGGCAAGTAACTTACTTCGATAGTAAATTCCTCAGCAATGACATCTTGTGCTTGAATAGTATAGTTACTAAAGTAATTAAAGCAACGGTCAACAGCATTATTAGAGTCGTGTAAGACGAACGTAAGGGATTTCTTGGATTCATCCCTATAGCTAGCATAGATTGTTTCCAACTCGGAGAGACGTGGTGTGTCGAGTACCATGATATTCTCTATATTCCGTAATGAATATGCCAAGAATGTTTGATCTTGATGGTCATAAGCGATGAGGGAATAGCCGTTACTACCAACAGAGTATTCTAATCGACATGGGGATAGCTCCTTATCTCCTATTGTAATGCGTACATTTTGCTGTATCGCTTGCAAGCATTTAATGATGACATCCATTGTAAGAGGCGTATCGTCTGTCATGGTTGGAATGCTGCTCCAAGCTCCTTTTGGGAATGTTGTATCTATGGATTCTAATTCTTCGCTTAATTGTTCTCGTAATTCTTGTGAAAGTAACCAGTTTGCACGCTCATCGTTAATGAGGTCTTTTAGAAACATTCGTTCTGCATCAGAAATAATGACGAGTGGTAAATTAGAGAAGATAGATTCAACATAGTCTGTATCGTTAATAGGTGATACTAATGAGAGGGCTAATAGTTGTTCGTAATCATCGTTTCGCAAAGCTTTTTTATATATATCTGTTGTGAGTAGTCGTCGATGATTGATTAGAGTATCAATATCTTGTTTTGTGTAGGACACTCCGTTTACTAAATCGAGTTGTATTTGGTATTGTGTGGTAAACGTGATGGAATTGACATCATTAAGAACAGGAGATACATAACCAAGTTCAACCTCAGATTCACTTTGCTTTTTCGTTTGTTTCTTTTTCTCCAAATCATCTTCTTTTGTTTTAGATGGCGGAGGTTGTAGGAATGGATTGAGTTTTTTCTTCGTTTTATAACCTTCTGGTTCGATGAATTCTATACCGAGAGAGGCATAGAGATTATTGTAGAATTTAGTCTTTATACTCGGCTTATTACTAGAAATAATGTATAAGTACGGTAAATAGCTACGCAATAATGGTAATAATTGTAAAAGATCGGGTGCCTCTAATTGTAGCTCAATATATTCCTTCGTAGTTCTTAATATAGTGAGAAATTCCTTGAAATGCCGCGTAAATTGGTCGTAGACTTCTTCATATCCGTCGGACATTAAGAAATGAAGGATACAAGTATTATGTGGTTGTTGTGATGTTAGGACGGGTGGTATGAAATCGGAGCTATTGAATTTAGTTACCTCTAGTGATTTGATGCGGTCAATGCGATTGATTTGTAGTCGTCCATTATTAATGCTATATAAAAGATTTTTGTTTTCCCCATAATAGGTATGTAATGATAAGGGCGTAACAATCTCTTTTGGCTTTCCTGGCTCATAGAATGTGAGGCGTACTTTTTTTTGACGATATAATGCATCGGCCAATGGATAAAAAATATCGCCATCGATGACATTATTTGGATTATTATCTTTGAAAGTAAAGTATGTATTGTTAAATCCGTAATTAATGAAGTCTTGTTGTTGTTTTAGCGAATGTCCGTTGATCAAATACATAATTTTTTGTAGTAATATATGCCCCGCTGCAGATGTAATAGATACATTCGTAAAAAAGAATACCGCTAATGCAAGTTCTTCTAATTGTTGTTTTGTTAAACTATCTATGATGGTATTTTTGAGAGCATATGAATACCCTTTACTCTGCTCAGTTTTTTCGATAATACCGATTGTTTCTAAGGTTTTTACTTGTCGTTGAATATATTGTTGATCGATATCTTTGGGAGGCGTTTGTTTTTTATTTCGTTTTTTGAACAGTACATTGACCAAGTCTTTATAGTGCTCTACATATATATCTAGATTTATATTTTCATTTAAATTAACAATCGTTAACTCATCATTGTCTGCTAGTTCCGCCAAGATACATAATTGCACAAAAATCTGTTCTGGCACAGCTGCATATAATTCATATAGGCTATTTAAATAGTTATAACCGTCAATAAAATCATCCTTATTCAAATGATGAATCGATGCTTTACCAATTCGTTGGGTATACATATGAGGGATGATGCCAAAATAATCAAGGCGTCGAATGATATCATCGTGTTGACTTCCTTTGATACCTCGCGCATTTACCTTGCCTCTATTATGATTTCCAAAGGTTAAACTGCGGATGAATTGCCGCATACTGGCCAAATCTTGTATATAATTAGTGGTTGTTGCCATTGTTACCTCCCTTGTAGTTATATCCCCTATATGCTTAGGCGTTCTTAATTATGAATATAACATGATATAATACAAAATGTAAGGAGAACATAATATGAGGTCTTAATTTAATAGTACCAGACTATTCATTTTATATGGGGAGTATAGTATGGCTAAAGATGTTTATAATATTTACCTAACTTTTCCTAGTGAGGTAAAAACTAATAAAGAGAAAACTAATATAAATGCTAGTACGGCTACAAAGCTAGAGTTAGAGAATAACTTCGAGAAAATACTTACCACTAGTGAAACGGCCATTAAGTATTTATTTAAGAAAAAAATAGAAGAAGAGAAGGAACTTGATTTTACATTAGATAAAGTATTTCTACTACGCAGTAAATTGGTAGGAGGGACAGTTGGTTTTGCTCCTGAAATAGCAACAACCTATCCTGAATTCAATACAAATACAAGGCATTTAGAGGTTTTATGTAGTCAGATAGATACTTTTTATAAAGCTTATTTTGAACAAGAGATTACCCCACTATTTTCTACAGTTATCAAAGAAATCCCCTGTGGTGATAGCCTCGATAATACAAAAGAACTTGGTGATAATATCATCAAACTTTGTAAGGAAATAGTAGCTTATAAAAAAACATTACCTGCTAGTAGTAAGATTAGATTATATATTGATACTACTGGCGGTTTTAGAAATGCGGCGATGATATTTTTAATTCTTGGTCGAATTATGTCGTATTTAGGTATCGAAGTGGCCGATGTATTTTATACAAGTTGGAAGCAAGGAAACTGCTCTGTTCACCCTATAAAAGATACATATGAACTCCTCGATTTAGTAGCGGGCTTTGAAGAGTTTAAACTATATGGTAGTGCAAAGAAATTGAATGCTCATTTTAAAGCAAATCAAGTTGATGAGGATGGACTAGAAAACTCTGATGCGGGAAATAGGGAGAATAATAATTCTTCTATTCATGAGCTATTATCTGCTATGGATAGTTTTTCAGAAGCAATTAATATTTCTAGCCGTGGTTCGTTTGAAAAATCTATTAAACGTCTTGATGAAAGTCTAGCCTTAGTTCGTAGTACAACAGATAATCCATTAGCTAATAAGAATTTTGATCAAGAGTTAGTTGAACTTTTACAAGATCCTATTGAAAAATCCTATGACACATTGCTAAATCATCATAGAAACAATACATCAGATGAGTTGGCGTATATTGATTGGTGCTTGGATCACGATTATTTGCAGCAAGCCTTAACATTATTTTGTGAATACGTGCCAGAATATGCATTGGAAAAAGGAATTATTGAAATCGATGTAGCAAGGCTGTCTGCTGAAGATGAGGAAACAGCAAATGAAATATATAATACCGCTGATTTGCGATCTACCTCAATGCGAGTATTTAATGCTATAAATAAAGCGCGTGGACAAAACGCCATATTTGGTAGTGAGGGGATGAAAGAGGAGTTATCCCCTAAAATAGATAAAAAGATACGTGAGGCTTTATATAAAATTACTCAAAAACGAGGAGAGATTATTAAAACGGAATTTGATATATCTGTCAGAACAAAGTGTTTAAATACATTCGTTGATGAAGTAATACAACAGTTGGAAACTGATTGCGAAAAAATACTGAACAGTAAAGGATTTACATTGTATCCATCGGAAGAGGGTGAAGTTAAAAACTATACATTGATTGATTGGATTTCCTTTTTGGGGGATATTTCTAAGAAATCATCAAATATGGAGTCCATTAATACTGTATTATTGCCTTTGCGATTGCATTTTATAAAAGCCGTATTTAAAGTAGAACCATGTAATAAGTATACAAGTGTACAGACTAATCAAAAAGAACTATGCTTTAATGCTAAATCAGATTTTGCTTTCAATGTAGTACGAAACACGTTTGTTGACTATGTTAAAGGTGCTTTTGATGGAGAAAAACAATATAAATCATTAATCCTTTATAAATCTGATATGCCGGTTGTAACGCCGCGACAATATGCTGAGCAACTCATTGCATCTAAGAACTGTCGTAATGGTAAGGTGGAAATTTATAATATGCCTGGGATTTTCATTCCGCATAAAAATGTAGAAAATATAAGTGATACAATATATTTTATAGAGCAGTATTTTGAAATTAAAAAAGCACGTAATGATACAAATCATGCTAATAAAGAGGCTCAATGTAAATATAAGACCTCGCCAGAATTACGCAGAGAAATACGAAAATGTATTGAAGTGGCAAGACGGTTGAGTAAAAAATAGTTTATTTGATGTAGATTGTGCGTGTTAGAGGAGTCGTATTATGGCAAAGAATGTTTATAACATATACATGACATTTCCCAGTGATGTGAAGACAGATAAAAATGAAAAGAAAGACATTTCTGTCAGTACAGTTGAAGGCTTTGAATTGCAAGGTGAATTTGGACACATATTTACTACTAGTGAAACGGCTATCAAATACTTGTTAAAGAAGAAAATAGAAGATGAGAAAGAACTTGATTTTACCCTAGATCGAGTGTTTTTACTTCTCAGCGATACTGTTGCCGGCAAAATTGGTTTTAAACCAGAAATATTAACAAATCGCCCAGAATTTGATTTAGAGACAACACATTTGGATGTATTAAATTATCAAATGGATAACTTTTATAAAACCTATTTTGATAAAGAGATTACACCTCTATTCTCATCCATTACAAAAGAGATTCCTTGTGGAAATAGTTTAGATGATACTAAACAATTAGGGGACAGTATTATTAAACTTTGTGAGGCAATCGTAGAGTATAAAAAAGACTTACCACCTGATGCTAGGATTAAACTATATATAGATACGACTGGTGGCTTTAGAAATGCAGCAATGCTATTTTTAATCATCGGACGAATTATGTCTTATTTAGGCATTGAAATCGAAGATATATTCTATACGGGCTGGAGTCAAAAAAAGTGTACGGTTCACGAAATAAAGGATACTTATGATTTACTTGATTTAATTTCTGGATTCGAAGAATTTTTAATGTTTGGTAGTGCAAAAAAATTAAATGCTCACTACAAGCTTAATGAAGAAGATAAGAAAAATAACTCATGTACTCTAAATCAAAAATCAATAGATGAATTGATAAAGGCGATGGATAGATTTTCTGATGTTGTTAATATTTCCAGACGTGGTGAATTTAAAACTGAGCTTAGTTTTTTGAGTCAAAGATTATCGAATATTTCTTTTGATGATAACTCTTCTTCTGAAGATTTTAACTATCAGTTAATTAAGTTTTTACGTGAGCCTATTGAACGAGAATATAAGTCATTAGTTGATTATCAAGCCGAAACAACAAAAGATGATTTATCATATGTGGAGTGGTGTTTAAAGCACGATTATGTACAACAAGCGTTAACACTGTTTAAAGAGTGTGTACCGAGTTTCCTTGTTAATAAGGGACTCATAGTAATTGATGAAAAGAAACTTAGTGCATATTTAAAAGATGAGAGTCTAAAGGAAAATAAGGCTATATTGGAAACGGCATTCAATAAGTGGAAGGATACAGACTCTACATTGAAGGATAATACTCTTGTTACATTTAATGCGTTCTATAAGGAGTATACATCTGTTTTTCAACCTGAAGAAGATGTACGTGATGATGTAGATTTAGCTTTTAATGAAATAAATGCACATAGATCTCAATTGATTTTGAAATATAGTAATAGAGAGCAGCTATTTAAAAATTTGAAGCAGTTGCTTAAAGATTATGTTACAGATGTTCAAAATACAGAATTTATAATTACTAGAGATAGTAAGAGCATTCAAGAACGGAATGAAAATTTAGAAACTGTGTTAAAAGGCAAACAAGTTGACTTGTTAAAACATCTTTTCAATGAAATAAGAGCTTTTAAGTTGGTTCCTGTTAAGGATGATTCCTCAAAAGCAAAAAAAGTTATATCTTTTTTAACGGCTATAGCTATGAATGCAACGAATTTGAAGGATGTAAATAATTTACCAATCAAAGTAAGAGAAATGATATATAATGGCAATGTTAACAAACTAAAGCCCTATTTAGCTAACGAAGAAGATTTTCAATTTGTGTTTAATGATGCAGATCATAAAGAATTGCGACTTAACTTTTATAAGATACTTAAAAATCAAATAAAAGAAGATGTTTTATTTGGTGATATTACTAAAGGTTTTATTCTAACTGAATATGACTTTGAACGAGAGGCAAAAGATATTTATAAAACTTGTGATACTTCATTATATAATATTGAAGGTTTAGCAATATCAGAGCAGTTTAAAGATTCGTTAGCACAGGTCATCAAAATATTGGCATATTATTTTGAGATAAAAAAATCGCGTAATGATAGTAACCATGCACGAATTGAGGAAAGCAGCCAGTTTACAACTTCCAGTGAGATTAAGTATGCTATGGATGAATGTATCAAACTAATTCGAGAATTAATTAAATAGTAGATAACTCCTTAGCTATCACAAATGATAAACCTATCCATAGATGTTATATGGATAGGTTTTTTGTTTCCTAGTTTTATTGATTTTTTGTATTTCTGTTTTCATCATATAATCAAATTGTAGCCAGTGAGCTATGAGAAATAGATAGAGGATACGTCCTAGTTAAATTGATAAGAAGTTTCTCTAGTGCTGGTATATACTATGTATGTGATTTATGTTGTTAATATAGAATGTGAGGTTATGTATGAATATGAGAAAAAATAGAGTCTTAAGATTGTAATTTTATTAATTGTTATGAATGTTAGGAGGAATTTGTATGTTACCTTTATTTGCAGTTGCAGCTGCGCCAGCAGCTTGGGAAAGTTTTGCAGCAGGTGTAGCCCTAGGGCTTTCTTTATACCGTACTGTACATCGTCGCTAATATAGCAGTTATAATATGAAAGGCAGGTGATTAGTATGTATCCATTTTTAGGCTTTGCGGTAGCAGTAGTTCTCAGTGTATTATTAGAAGATTAAATTATTAGATTATTGTCAATCGGTTTGTAAGGGATTAGTGAAAAATCAAAGGAGGTATTAGTATATTGCTATTTACAAGTTTTGGTTTACGGAAATGTTAAGAGGTAATTTTGAAAGTAATAATTGAATATGAAAAACGATAGACCTATTCGTATGATCTCATATGGATAGGTCTTTCGTGTCTTAGTTTTATTGAATATATATATAGTTGTTTTTCTAATATACTTACATTGTAGTTATGGGCGTGGGAAATCAAGATATAGGATAGGTCCTAGTAATTTTGATATGAAGTTTTCCAAAACTAGAGGTATACTATAATTAGTTGTTTTAGTAGTACATGAATATAAGTGTTCCAAAAATGTAATTAATATGTGTTTGTGATTGTATGAGGTGGAATATGGAGAGATATTTCAGGGATGAATTTATTGGTTATAACTTAACCGCAAGCCAAAGGGAATTAGTAACTCAGCTTGAAGCGTTCTTAAAAAATGATGCAGAGCATGTATTTATTTTGAAAGGTTATGCTGCAACTGGTAAAGAGCTGATTTTAAAAGGGTTAGAAAACTATTTACACAAAATTGAACGTGGTATGAGCTTAGCGACACCGACGAATAAGTCTGCATCCTGTCTAGATAAAATGATGGATGGATATGTATCTACAATACATTCTATGATTTATGAATATATGGAAACGAAAGAGCCTGAAGATGGGCAACCGCGAGAGGCATCTAAATTTATTTATAAGTTAAGAAATAATCTTGATTCAATAGATCATGTGTATGTGATTGGTGAAAGCTCTTTACTGAATGATGAAATTTCAGATTGTAAATATCTTTGCTATGGTACTGGTAAACTATTAGAAGATTTGATGAACTTTATCGACCCTAATGCAGCTGGGTGTAGAAGAAAGGTTATTTTTATTGGTGATGATACCCAAATGGCACCAGTAACATTGAGTGTATCGCCTGCACTTACGCCAAGTTATTTCAAAGCTATGTATGGTGATGCATTTCCGGTTAAAATATTTCAGTTAACGGATGTGATAGACGAACAATTAAAAAACTTAATTCTTAACAATGCAGTAGCAATTCGTCAGGCCATAGAGAAAGATCGGTATAATCGATTAGTATTTGAACGAGATGCATCTACCATGATAGAGCTGGATAAAAGTCAGTTTTTACCAACTTATTTAAAGGCGTATCAGGCGGTAGAAGATAATAAACCTATTATTGTTGCTGCTATGAATGAAACGGCAAAACTATATAATGCACAAATCCGAGAGCAACTATTTCCTGGTAAAACCTCAGTTCAGCCTGGTGATTGGATTATGTTTACTAAAAATGTATGGATAGAGGATTATCGAGCATTTAATGGTGAGTTTGCTAAGGTTTTAGCTGTTAAGGGTTCTGAAAATAAATATATAAACTTTGCAGGCCGTAGTAGAGAGTTAAGATTTAGGTATGTTGATATTGAGATTACCAATCGGTATGATGAAAAAAAGAAGTTATCATGCACATTGTTTGAGAATCTTTTAGATGCATCAGGCTCTGTATTACAAGATGATGATTGGTTGGAAGACTTTACTAATAGATTTTATATTCATGAGGTACATGCTCAATATGGTTATGCAACTACGGTTCATAAGGCTCAAGGTGGTGTGTGGAACACTGTTTTCTTCGATACCAAGTTTTATCAGAATATAAAAAATAAGGCTGGATTTAAATGGCTGTATACGGGACTTTCACTGGCTAAGGATAGATTGTATTTTATCAATTGGTCTGATATGGAATCTAAATTGTTGGGAACGATGTCATCGCTTTCTAATAACTCATTTAGTAATACTAATAATGTAACATGGTCTCAAGGTTCTTCTGTTGAAAGCCATGCAAGACCTACATTGCCATCTATAGCGATACCAGATATTGAGGGATCTACTGCTTATCGAGAGTATGTGCAGGAGGTTAGTGAAGAACTGGCCATAGCTCTGAGTCAATTAAATATTCAAATTGTGAAGATTAATAATATGTCTTATCGTATTCGGTATACTTTCAGACGTGGCAATAGTGATGCATCACTAGATGCTCTTTATAACGGAAAACAAATCATTACATCGGTAGAGAATCATAGAAATCAAGGTGATGATGAGAACCTAGCCAATGAGATTCAGGCGATTATGGATAGACTAGTGGAGTAAATAATTATTACATAACAAATCGGTTGGAATACCAGCGTTTGTTAGTATATGTTTGTATTGTATAGTGTTGTGTTGTAAATGAAAGAGAGGGTATGTATATGGAACATACAGAACATGTAACAAGCCGTGATGTATTTGATCTACGCCGTGAGGGCAAGTTAGATGAAGCCTATGCAATGGCTAAACGATTAATGGAGAATCCCAATTATAGCGTATGGGATAAGCGTGCATTTGCTTGGTGCCTAGTTGATTTAATTAAACGTGCCAATGGAGAGAATAATCAAAACGCTGCTGAGCGTTATCGGAATGAATTGAAAGGATTAATTATCACCGAATCGGATGGAATTCTTTGTAAACAAACTGAATATGTACTACGTGTTGCTAGTCCTGTGGTGAAAGAACTTACTGCTATTAAATCGCTTAAGGAGGCGGGCCGAAATCAAGAAGCCTTGGACAAGGTGAAAGCCTTATATGCACAAAACCCACAAGATGAGTCTGTAAAGAATGCATATGGATGGTGTTTGCACAAGGTTATACAAGTAGAAGCAAAGGAAAAAATCATTAATTTTGAGCGAATCAAAGCTTGTTTAAATGAGGGCTTTTCCTTAGGGCTTCATAATGACATTAATTTTATGCGTTACCTTTGGGGACCAATCCTAACCATTAAAGAGGTGGAGCAACATATTCCATTATATCAATATGCTTTACAGCTAGATTTCACTAAATTTGAACGAGAGGATTATGAAGTCAAACCTTATAAAGGTTCAGATGGAATGATGCACGACTGGCCATCTCTCGTTATACGGGTGCTAAGAAAATCCTTAAATAGCCTTGATAAATCTGCAGATAAGGAATCGATTATTGCGTTACTTAACTTAGCTATAGAACACATGGCCTACTTGAATGAAAGCACGTATTACTTAAAATGGTCTATTGCCAAGACCTATGTTATGTTACGTGAATTAGATAAGGCTCAACAGATGATCCTAGACCTATTACAAGCGAAACCGAATGAGTTCTGGCTTTGGAATGGGTTGGTGAATACCATTGAAAATGATCATCTATTGGCACTGTCTTGCTACTGCAAATCCTTATTGTGTCAAAACAGATTACAGTTCAATGGAGTCGCTAAGTTTGGTGTGATTAAAGAACTAGTTGCATTAGAACAATACGATATGGCTAGTGCCGAACTTCATGAGCTGGTTACATTTAAAATTGATAATCAGCAAAAGATTAATGACCAATTGAATGCATATCTTCATGCAGATTGGTATAATCCTGATGCTGAAAGCCTTCCTAAGGACTTTTATAGAGAGCATAGTAAAATGGCCGTAGAACTCTTGTGTCAGGCCTTACCAAAGACCATTGGTATCGTTAACTATGTTTCTAAAGCACAAAATAGAGCCTTTATCGCTGCTGATGGAGATATATCCTTGATGTATCAATATGATTCAAAAGAACCGTTGCATGAAATGGATGTTGTATCTGTTATTTATACTCGCTATGAAGATCAAGATGGCACAGTAAGATACAATGTCGCAGCTTGTAAAAAGACAGATGAAGAACCACCTACATCCCTTGTAATGAAATTTAAAGAACCTATCAAAGTGATAGATACAGGACTGGCTTTCACAAAAGAAAGCAATGTATTTATTGAAAATAGAATGGTTCAGACCCACAATCTTATGAATGGGCACGTCGTTTCTGGCGTTGCGGTTCGCTCCTTTAACAAGAAAAAGAACTGCTGGGGCTGGCAAGCGACCGAAATACTGGCCGTTGATGACGCTAATCATTAAATCGTATAACAGCCTAGATACCTCTAATATAAGGCTAGTAACACCTAATGTAAGGCAGTAACCTGCAATTCCTGTAGGTTTACATTAGCAGTAAAGAAAGACCTATCTGTCAATCTAGATGGATAGGTCTTTCTCTGCATAAAATCGAGGCCAAAAAGGTTTTCTGCAACCCTAAAATAGCTAAAAATACCAATAAACCCAGATATTATCTGCATTTTGTGAAAAATAGATCTCTTGGAAAACCTCCCCTCATATTGACGTAATTTCAGAAAACCCTTATAATTACTGTATCCTTAGAAAAAAGGTTTTCCACCAGTATTTACCTAGGTTTCTAGACTCTCTAGGACCTAATGTGGCGAAAATTTACCGTTTACGGTTTGAGGTTTTCCAAAACTAGTTTTTGGAACCGCATAAATACTGGATTTCTAGACCCCGCTGTTGCAACAGTGCTTACCGCTTGCGGTATTGAAACGATAAACAAATCTAAGAAACGTTTAGGTAGAGAAGTTGCAACAGTGCTTACCGCTTGCGGTATTGAAACTTTCTAAAATGCCACGCAAACGCATGGCAATTCGTGCGTTGCAACAGTGCTTACCGCTTGCGGTATTGAAACCGCGGGCCACACCCCTATGTCATGAGCGCCAGGAGGTTGCAACAGTGCTTACCGCTTGCGGTATTGAAACTGCGGAAGAGTTCGAATTGACCGCAAATTTTTTCGGACAGTTGCAACAGTGCTTACCGCTTGCGGTATTGAAACGGCACCATGTTCAGTAGGGATGATCATCGATATCCCTAAGTTGCAACAGTGCTTACCGCTTGCGGTATTGAAACAGAGTCAAAAAAAGATGCATATGATTTATTATTATCTGTTGCAACAGTGCTTACCGCTTGCGGTATTGAAACTATAATTGAACAAAGCACTTCCGTCAAAATATTCATAATGTTGCAACAGTGCTTACCGCTTGCGGTATTGAAACGTAAAAGGCATAGATTCATACTAACGAAGATACATTGTTGCAACAGTGCTTACCGCTTGCGGTATTGAAACTTTACTAATATCGGCGTAGCAGTATTTGACGCACAGGGTGTTGCAACAGTGCTTACCGCTTGCGGTATTGAAACACTTATATAGGACTTGCCCCGCAGGGGACTCTCCGTGTTGCAACAGTGCTTACCGCTTGCGGTATTGAAACTAATGGAAACATAAGATTTTTTTCCGGAAAAAGTTTCTCCAGCGTTGCAACAGTGCTTACCGCTTGCGGTATTGAAACAACCAAATACGAAGAATAAATTAGTGTTTGTTGTAGTCATGTTGCAACAGTGCTTACCGCTTGCGGTATTGAAACCCTTGATGATAGGTATTTACTTCCTGAGATGGTAAACCAGTTGCAACAGTACTTACCGCTTGCGGTATGCGACGAAGGGTGCGAGGCAGCAGAGGAGCAAAGCGACGATGAGGTCCGCACATCTCTAGTCCCTGACCGAAGGGAAGGGAAAACAAAGGTGATGAAGTAACAGTGCCTACTGCTTGCGGTATTGAAACTAATAGAACGTTTTTGTAATTGGTAATGAATTTGTTCTGGTTGCAACAGTGCTTACCGTTTGCGGTATTGAAACAATGGTAGCCCGTAGCCTTCACAGAACCATTCATGGGTTGCAACAGTGCCTACCGCTTGCGGTATTGAAACTTGCTAGTACCAACGGTTAAACTATTGTGAGCATCATGTTGAGGTTGCAACAGTACTTACCGCTTGCAGTATTGAAACTTTACATAATAGTTCCATTTTAATTCTCCTATTGATGTTGCAACAGTACTTACCGCTTGCGGTATTGAAACTAGTAATTTCTTCTAAGAAGAACTTACCAAATAGGGCGTTGCAACAGTACTTACCGCTTGCGGTATTGAAACGTTGCTACCAAGAAACAAGTTTCATAAACTGTTTGGGTTGCTATAGCGCTTACCGCTTACCGCTTACGGTATTGAAACGTGTTGATGTAGCTATGGTTAGTCGTATTCCATTCAATGGTTGCAACAGTGCTTACCGCTTGCGGTATGCGATGAAGGGTGCGAGGTAGCAGAGGAGCAAAGCGACTATGAGACCCGCACATCTCTAGTCCCTGACTGAAGGGAAGGGAAAACAAAGGTGATGAAGTAACAGTGCCTACCGCTTGCGGTATTGAAACTACATCAATCGAGATTGATGATATGTGTCAAAGAAGAAGTTGCAACAGTACTTACCGCTTGCGGTATTGAAACACTTGAGTCTTATGGGTGAAGCTCATCACTTTCAAGTTGCAACAGTACTTACCGTTTACGGTATGCGACGAAGGGTGCGAGGCAGCAGAGGAGTGAAGCGACGATGAGGCCCGCACATCTCTAGTCCCTGACTGAAAGGAAGGGAAAACAAAGGTGATGAAGTAGCAGTACTTACCGCTTGCGGTATTGAAACTGACAATGCTGTGTAGATATTCTTCCACGAGTTTCATGGGTTACAACAGTACTTACCGCTTGCGGTATTGAAACTCGGCTGCTTTAAGCATTGCAGCATAGGAAATTTTGCAATCAGTTGCAACAGTACTTACCGCTTGCGGTATTGAAACAATTGAGGATCATCTTTATAACCTTCATCAGGTATTAGTTGCAACAGTGCTTACCGCTTGCGGTATTGAAACATCCACATTTTAGGATGTTTTTTGATAGATTTTTCTACGTTGTTGCAACAGTACCTACCATTTATGGTATTGAAACCCATCCTCTACATATCTTTCTTCCATATGGGTATCTAAAGTTGCAACAGTACTTACCGTTTACGGTATGCGACGAAGGGTGCGAGGCACAGAGGAGCAAAGCGACGATGGGGTCCGCACATCTCTAGTCCCTGACCAAAGGGAAGGAAAAACAAAGGTGATGAAGTAACAGTATTTACCGCTTGCGGTATTGAAACTAGCCAACAGACTTGTTAGCATATAGCTCAACTTCTTGGTTGCAATAGCACCTACCGCTTGCGGTATGCGACGAAGGGGGCCAGCAGAGGAGTGAAGCGACGATGAGGTCCGCATATCTCTAGTCCCTGACCGAAGGGAAGGGGAAACGATGGAGTGAAAGCATTTACTGCTTGCTGCATTGAAACTTAAAGCCTGGAGGAAATACAATGAAAGACTTAGAAGCGAATCTGAACTTTCTGTACAAACTAATCAACGAGGAGGTTTATTGGCTGGACGCAGACAAGATAACTCCACAAATGATAGAGGAGTTCAAACCACACTTGAAAGAAGTAATGGAAGTACAATGCAAGGACCAAACTCTATTGGAGTTAGCGGAAGAGGAGCCTTACTTCGCGAAAGTGAAAATGGCAGAAATAGTGACAACAGCACAAGAGAAAATGTCAGCGGAAAAAGCAGGGTACAAACTACCACATCTCAATCGTTATCAAAATTGGGGAACCATTCCAGTTGGGGGGGTGAGCTTGGAATTCACTCCGTACACGATACCAATGGACAAGGGAAGCTTAGAAATCTTAGACGCTATTCCAATGAAGTAACTAGCGGAACTATAGATAATATAGAGTATGTGAGACGAGGGAGACGTGAGTTTTCAGTAATTGAATCTAACCCAGATATGTATATGTTAGACAAGGCTAATGCTTTAATGTCTATTATTGACGAAGTCGCACATGTGGACATCGCATTAGGACTAAAAGGTGAAGATAGACTATCATACCAACTATTAACAACCGATAACAGAAATAAAAGACTCGTTGGTCACGTAACTCCTAGCCATGAGTATCAAGAATCTATCGCTTGCGCTATGAACCAATCACATAACAATAAACCCCGAGTGAATCACTGATTCGCTCGGGGTTTTGTGTCTTAGTTTTATTGTATTTATTTATCGTAGCTTTCATCATATAATGAAAATACGAAAAGTTTTTATTTAATGGAGTTGCGTTTGTATTAGTTTGTGCCAATTATATTTGGTTAATTTTACAGGAGGTGTTTTATGGTGGATTTTAACTATACAATTGAAGAAATTCAAGAAAATACGTACAAAGATATTGCGAAGGATTTGTTAGATGTATTTCTATTACATGCAGATGGATATAATGAAGATAAGTATATTAGTATTCCTGGTGTGGATGAGATTAAAATTTTTTCGGATGAGTATGTGACAGAATCTGGTAAAAAGGTTAGAGTTCAGTTCTGTCATTATCCAACTACTACTTGGTATTATGTTGAAAGCATATCTGTTAATATTGATGGCAAACAATTTTGTATTGATGTTTCTGGGGCAAATACTGATGAAGACTATATCGTTTATCCTTATTTCACATCAGAAGATCCTGCGTATAATGAACGGGACGATGGCGATTGTTTAGTTGAAGACTTACTCTTCTTATGTGAAACTGCACTAGAAATATCTTCCGATTCAAGCAGATATAGTTATCTCTTGCAATACTGTATTAATTATTGTCATATGGTTAAGGCTAAAGAGTTTTCGATTTGGGATTTGATTTCCTTGGATTCTCGGGACCCTAATTTCTATTTAAGTGTTTATAATAGACGTCATTATTATGATGACCCAGAACCTCGACCATACCCAGATGATTATGATTCTGATTTAGATGATGAATTCTGGGAGGCCGTCGATAATATGCTGGAAAAATAGGAGTAGAGTTTTCATCTATAAATCTCTATAATACGATGCTTATTGTATCGTATGTTTGTTTGATATATAATTAACATAAGATAGTTAGACGAGGTTGGGCCTCTCTTCGTTATTGAAGGGAGGGGTAAGCCTATGAGTGATTATGAAATCATTATGCTCCTATTACAGGTAATGACCGTAGTCATTGCCTTTGGGGCATTAATAGCACTTATTTGTCTAGAAAAAGACAAATAGCCCTTCGTTATCTTCGATAATTCGATAACAGAAAGGCCATTTCCTAATATTTTATAGATTTCGAGATGAGCCTGACGTATCCACTCGTCTGACTATCTTCTTATATTATAACGATGGTTGCACTCATCGTCAAATATAGATGATCACAGTCCTTATTGTTGGGATATTAATAGCGCTTATTTGTCTAGGAAAAGACAAATAGCCCTTCATTTCCACTAACCCGGAGATTAGTAAAAACGAAAAGGCCATTTCTCAAAATTTTATGTTTTCCGAGATGAGCCTGACGTGTCTACTCGTCTGGCTATCTTCCTATATTATACCGATGGTTTTGTTCATCGTCAAATATAGATGAATCATGATGGCTTTCAAAAGCTCCTTTTTGTATAAAAATGAATAAAACATGAATTTATTGTTGACGAGGAATCTATATAAATTTATAATGAATATGATATAAGTTCGACGATATTCGATTTACTCTGTAGAAAATAGCGTGGAGAGTAGCTAAGGGGTAAGAAAGAGGTTATGTATGAAATTATATAAAGTGTTATTGGTAGCTAGTATATTAGGAGCTATAAGTATGCCCGCAAGAATGGCAGATTTATATGCTAATGTCGATTTAGGGTCAGATAATACCATTACGGCGAACACATCAGCTAATATTGCTATTGGTAATATGAATACTACGGATTGGGCTATGGCGGTAGGTTCAAACAATACCGCAAAACACGATTCCATTATCGTTGGTCGAAATAATTCCGGTAATGATAGCCATATTATTGTAGGTGCCAATAATACAGCGACTACGCCGCGATATAGACAAGCAATTGGGACAGGGAATTTTATCTTTGGTGTTCATAATAATGTCGAAGGTGATGGATCGGTTGTTATTGGCCGAGCTAATACAGCCATATCAGAAAATCCACATCAGCCTAATACCATTATTGGTAATTCGTCATCTGCTGAAGGTAATGGTATCGTGATAGGGTCAAGTTCAATAGCAACCAGTGGTAACGTTGCGATTGGTAATAATGTGCGTGCTATTGGTACCCCAGATGCCGTAGACCCTAATAATGAATTTAAATTTTTAAAGAGTGATGCTAAACGTGGTGCAACTAGTTTGGTTTCCTTTGGTGGCAGACAGTTGAAAACAATTGCGCCTGGCGCCATGACCGAAACCTCTACCGATGCTGTCAATGGGGCCCAACTATATAGCGTAGCAAAAGAGGCCATGAGACATTCCACCGTTGCTGCCGAACCGTATACATACGATATTATCGTTACCGAAGGTAAGAATCCAGATGGGTCTACTAAGTATAAATTAAAGATGGCTGATAATTATGTGACATCTAAAATTCCTACGGTGAATAGTAGTAGCTCTAACATTACGGTCGACAAGTATAGGCAGTTTAATACGACAAAAGATGATTATTATGTATCGTTAAATCAAGACTTAGAGGGGTTAAGCTCTGCAAAGTTTATAGAGTATGAGGATCCTGATTTTGCACCTTCAGTTGATGCTAATAGGTCTGAAATTAATAGTAATGTAGTACGATTTAATAATATTAGAGAGAACCTAGATTCCTCGTTGACTGCTCAGGGTGTCTATGTTAATGCTGCGCATAACACGGCCTCTTTACAAAGCACAGCATTAACTTTCAAAAATACTATCGATGGCAATACAAGTCAGTTTGGCACGAACGGTTTCTCTAGCCAAACGCAGGATGGTAGACACATTGAATTCTCTACGAATCGCATTATGGCTGGCAACCAACAGATTCATAATGTGGCTAAGGGCGTAGATGATACGGATGCTGTGAATATGGCACAATTGAAAGATGTTGAAAGTAAAATCACAAATATTAATTCTGATGTGATTAATCAAGCGCGTTCATATACCGATGCACAAGTTGCAAAGGTAGGTGCTGGTGCGGCCGCATTGGCTGGACTGCACCCTTTGGAATATAATCCGAATGATAAATGGAGCTTTGGTGTGGGTGTAGGTAATTATAAAAATGCTAAGGCCACTGCTTTAGGTGCCTTTTACCAACCTAA
>ERZ773066.425-NODE-425-length-24274-cov-3.591189_pt1 | contig 24274 bp, 30 predicted proteins | sample MGYA00580573_ERZ773066 | MGnify/ENA primary metagenome ERZ773066 (study PRJEB29015, sample SAMEA2738128) | human oral metagenome | biome: human oral; feature: human-associated habitat; material: saliva | place: China | collected 2203 ... | reverse complement strand
TAAAATATATATAAATAGAAACGATACGGTTAACGGTAACATTCATAAAAAAAGTGTACCAAATCCCTTGGGGCTGTATGGTTATCGTATGTTACTCTTTCTAAAACACAAACGGTAACATTTGGAGGACATTGTGAAAACTGAACATACTATACAGAATGAAATACGGGTGGCTTTAACTGAAAATGGCTATACAGTATTTCGGGCGAATGTCGGGAAAGTTAAAACCGCAGATGGTAGATGGTTCGATACGGGATTGCCAAAAGGCCATCCGGATTTATACGGTTTTAGACCCGATGGAAAAATATTTTACATTGAAGTAAAAAACGCAAAAGGTCAAGTAAGACCAGAGCAAAAGAGTTTTATTAAAACAGTAAAGGCGCGTGGCGCACTTGCAGGAATCGCACGTAGCGTAGAAGATGCGCTGGATATTGTAGGAATAGAAGCAGATGAATCAACTGGAACGCTTACAGCAAGAGATGAAACAGCTACAGTCGGAAATACAGCAACATGAGAAGATGGAAATTAAGTATTTGAAACAACGGGATCAAGCGAATAAGAACAATCTCAAAGAAGCGATGTTGCGAAAACAGAAAGAAGGGCAACTGGTAAATGTGAAGGAACAAATCAAAATGCTACAGAAGTTGCCAATGTGGGTGATCCAAAATTAGGCTGGCAGACTGTGACAGGTCTGCTAGTCATAAAGTATATCAATTATAAAAATAAAAAAGGAGAGTCCTTTCTTAATGTATTACATACAAAGTAAGTCTGATATACACTTACGACTAACGACCTATGCTGGTGCGAGGATTGGAAAACCTCAGAGGGTTCGATTCCCTCTATAGGATTTAGGACGGGAACATTCGTTGACTCCTTATAATTTTTTGTTACATTTTTTTACTGCTATCGACCCGTCCCGATAGCTGGCCAGTGTTAGCGCAAACAGAGTGGTGCAAGTCCACTCGCTGGTCATTGCTCACTATAAAATTAGAAAGGCCCTCTAATCTGTTTTTCTAAAAAAGGGGAGCAGAGCAACTCCCCTATTTTAAAAAGATGGATAGAGAATAATATGGAGATTGAATTAATTAAACGATCTATACGACTGTATCGACAGCGACTAGTAGACACTAGCAGTAATCTGCTAATACAAAAGAACATCGGCAGGACAGCGGTTTTAGGACGATCAAGAGCGATCAAAGAAAGGATTAATAAGAAAATTATGGAATTAGAAACAGAATTGGTAACACTAACCAAGAAATGGTTTACGGATCGGGATTTGGAACACGGTGGACGGCTAGACAAACAATCATTGAAACTAAGCGAGGAATTTGGTGAGCTATGCGCTGGGTATCTCAAGCAGAACGAGAAGTTGACCAAGGATAGCATTGGTGATTGTGCTGTAGTGATTGTAGGGCTTGCGATGCTGATTAAGGAAGATGTGCATAGTATCTTTGAGGAATCAGACAACATCAGACGTAAGGATGCAATGGAATGTTTTAAATTGCTAAATGCAAATATTTCTGAGTTTCAGTTGTCACAGGATTTAGCAAGTAAAGAAATGTGTCGTCATAATCTTGTGCGTGCGGTGGCTTACTTAAAATCTATTAGTAAGGCACTTGACTACGACTTTACGGATTGTTTTGAGATCGCATATAACGAAATCAAGGACCGAAAGGGTCGCTGGGTTGATGGGACATTTGTGAAAGAGGAGGACTTGGAGAATGAAGTATAAAGTCATTGATTATGTATCAGATGTCCAGGAAGAGCAAACAGGAACTTGTGAATTATGTTTCGGGACTGCTTTGGTTGAAAACGGATCTATCACTGTTGAAGACGAAAACGGAAAACCTACCGTAATCAGCCTTACTTACTGGGACTGGGGAGACTATTACACAATCTATATTGATAACGTGGTGAAATTCTCAGCTTGGTTGCAAGAAAGAGATGTGGAACCGATTGATGATGTTGATGAGTGGTCTTGGTTAGATGCACGAATGAATGAATATCGCGAGGAGCAAGAAGATGAATAAGCAAGAATTGATTGAGAAATATGAAAAAATCATAAATGATAACTCTCTTGAATTGTACGGTTGTTACAACAGGGCAGACAAAGTATTAATGCAAAAAACCTACAAATCTGTTTTGGATGATTTAAAACAACTAGACGAACCGCAGAAGCCAGTTGTACCGCAGTTTGTGGCCAGTTGGATTGCCAACGTAAAAAGAAACGGTCTTAAACAAAAAAACAGTTTTGGCTTTTATGAAGAAATAGAGCCTAGTGATAATGTATACCGTGTTATGTACTACATTTTTAAAGAGGGGATCGCAAGCAAAGATGTTAAAAAATGGGTTGATGATAATCCAGACACCTTCGCCCGTGCTTGGATTGACGGCTACGAGATCGAGAAAGAGAAGCGGTATTATGTAAGACTAAAAGCAGTAGATCAGTATCTCGTAAGGAATGAAGATGAGAATTTTTTAGGATTTTTACAAAGTAGATTAAAATCAAAATTCACCCGAAAACAATTAGAACAAGCTGAGCTAGGCTGGGTATTCGATTGTCCGGGGATTGAGATTGAGGAGGTGGAAGAATGATAAGATTCAGAGCGTGGCACAATACATGGGAAAAAATGTGTGAAGTCAAACGGATACGATTTGACGATGAAAGAAATATAACTATTGTATTACTTAAGGGTGAAGCGTTTGGAAGCAATGCTCATCTGGAAGGAATCGAACTCATGCAATCCACAGGTCTATTTGATAAGAATGGCAAGGAGATTTTTGAAGGAGATATACTGAAAGTCGCTAATAATGATTCGAGTTGGTTTGAAGTTGTTAAATACGATCACGATAAGGCTATGTTTATTTCCAAGGAAGTAAATTTGAAGTATGAAGTGCCTGAAACCCCTCTGTACGACTTATTCAGTCCATACCTCTTCAAAGTTGAAGTCATTGGGAATATTTGGGAGAACCGCGACTTATTGGGGGTTGAATGATGGACCTACAAAACTTTATCTACTTACTACTCGCACTGGTCTTGCTGTCTGGCTTGATCTGGGCTAGTGTGATAGCTTACAGAAACAGAAAAACCAACGATAAAACAACGTTAAAAACTAACAAAAGTCTAAATGTAAATATCGGCAAGATGAACGCAAGAAAATTGACAACTACGTATATTAGAAAGGACAAGCGATGACGAATAATGATAAGTTGATACGTACAAATTTCGCGTTTATCCTTTTTGTCCTATTAGTGGTATGCGTCAATCTTGGCTCACGACTCAGGACGCTTGAGGTGAGCAACAGCGAGCTACAGCAAACAATCCGAACGCAAAATGACAAGCTCGAAAAAGCCAAAGAAAAAAACACAATGCAAGACGTGATAATTAACAAATTGAACAATGATTATAACTCACGTATGGCACAGGAATTACAAGAAATTGCCGACACTAACGGAGTGGGGGGATAATGTGAAAGTTTATGTCGTGAGGAAGTATGACAAGCTGACGCGTTGGGATTGCAATCATTCGACAACATTCGAGGAGTTCGAATTCAAAACGAAAGCTCAAGCGATGGAATTCCGGAACAATCACAAGAAAGGCGTCTTTGACGTTTACGAAAAAGAAATATAAAGTCCACTAGTGGCTAGAAAGGAGGGACGCTTGCGAATTGAGACTAGATACGGCTATCTGATTGACGCGCTTCGACGGTATCCATTTGACAAGGAGATCAAGGAGCGGATCGAAGAGATCACCTTCCCTTATCAAAATTTCGACGAGAATTGGTTCATTAAGAGCAAGTCAGCAACAAACACGCCGGAAGCCTTAAAAAATATCATTCTCAAAGAGAACGATCCAGAGCTTATCCGGCTCTATATGCTCGCGGAAGCTATCGAAGAATACACAAGCGAGTGTGCTCCCTCAAGTTGGGAGGCGATCAAGGCGTTATATGTGACACGATCGAAAAACGTCGAAGGGGTGGCGCTCGAGCTCTTTATGTCAAAGAATTCAGTCTATCGAAATATCATTAAACCGTTTTTCGAAGGGTTAGAAATGAAATATACAACTATTTTTTCAAAAAGGGCTAAATTTTGGGAAAAGTGTTCAAAAAAAGGTGATAAAATTGTATTATCGGAAGATTGAAGGAAACGACGATCTTCATTGCGGACGACAGGACAAGCCAACAGTTGTAGTACGTTTTTACTTTCATAAAAAAACTTTTGCCTTTTTGTGGGTATCTCCTTATATTTTTTAAAATTTCTTCGTTTCGGCGGTTCGATTCCGCCCGTCCGCTTTTGGTAAGGTTCTTTAGTTCTTCCCCTTGCCAGACATTTCTATACTCTATACTTTTCTTTTCAGTCTCCCCCTATTCCTTTCTGGGGAGGCTGTTTTTTGTAAAAGAAAAAAGAACGGTGAGAAATTCTCGATCTAACAAAAATTAAACAGTAAAGGAGGGGAGGCGATGGCTGGTGCAGACAATTTAAAAGTCCCAAGCTCGGAAGAAGCTCGAAAATATGGTCGAAAAGGCGGTATCGCCTCCGGAAAGGCTCGAAGGGAGAAAGCGGATCTAAAAAAGAAAGTCAATCAAATTTTGGAGATGGACGTCTTCAGTCCGCAGCTCAAAGAAATGCTTGAAGAGAAAGGCTTGAGCACGACGAATCAAACAGCGATCGCGACGGTGCTTTTGCAGAAGGCTTTAAAAGGCGATATGCGAGCAATTGAGCTTTTAGCCAAGATGAACGGCAACGAGGGCACGAAAGACGCTCTTGATAAGAAAGAGCAGAAGGAACGCGTCAAGGCAATGCAACTCGAGAATAAGAAACGTGAACAAGCTCTTGAAGGCAATGTCGCTTCTGAAGATATCATGTCCGACTATTTCGACAAGCTGGAAGGAGTGATACAAGATGGCACTTGATCGGTTATACACAGATAAACAGATCGGGATCTTGCGACGTTCTCTTTCTCGCGATTGGTACATGATGATAAACCATGGAGCAGTACGGGCCGGAAAAACAAAGCTCGACAATGATCTTTTTTTGATGGAGCTGAAGCGCGTCAAGAAGAACGCCGAAAAAGTCGGAGTTCAAACTCCGATGTATATTCTGGGGGCTGTATCGTCTGGGACGTTGCAAACGAATATCTTACGCGAGATAACTGACGCTTACGGCCACGAATTCCAGTTTGACCGACACGGGAATTTTACTTTATTCGGCGTGTACGTTGTAACGACGTTTACGGGTTCCATAGCGGGCCTTAAAGCTATTCGGGGTATGACAGCCTTCGGGGCCTATGTAAACGAGGCCACGCTCGCGAATAAGGAGGTATTCGACGAAATTCTGAAGCGTTGCTCCGGATACGGTGCGCGTATTATATGCGATACCAACCCGGACCACCCGAAGCACTGGTTAAAGGTCGATTATATCGACAAAGCCGATGATGAAAAGATCATCGCGAATCATTTCACGATTTTCGATAACACGTTCTTAAATCAACGATACGTTGATAATCTAATCGCAACGACACCTTCCGGTATGTTTACCGAGCGCGGTATATACGGGCGTTGGGTGATCGGCGAAGGCGCGGTCTATCGTGACTTTAAAGAGGATATGTACACGACGCAACCACCCGAGCATTTCGCGAAGATATACGCGGGTGTGGACTGGGGATATGAACACTGGGGCTCTATCGTCGTTGTTGGCCAAACCGAGGCGGGCGATGTGTACATACTCGAGGAACACGCGTACCAGTACAAAGAAATTGACTTCTGGGTGGATATCGCAAAAGATATCAAGGCGCGTTATGGTGATATATTCTTCTGGGCTGACAGCGCACGTCCCGAGCATGTCGGACGGTTTAACCGCGAACGGCTCAAATGCTTTAATGCGTATAAATCGGTATTGTCTGGGATCGAGGAAGTGGCCAAGCTCATGAAAGCTGGTCGTTTTTTTGTCGTTTCAAACAAGGTCGCGAAGTTTAAAGATGAGATATATCAATACGTCTGGAACGAGCGATCGGGTGAGCCCGTGAAAGAGCATGACGACGTACTGGACGCGGTGAGATACGCGATCTATTCGCAACACGTATACGATACAAGTAGCACAGTTAAAGAGCGTATGACAAGCGCGCAATACTATTTCTAGGAAGGAATGAAAGAAATTGAAATTCTTAAAAGGGCGACGGTTCGATGAAAACGCGAATCGTCAGTTTATCATGACGGCCGAAGACTTCGAAACGATCGAATACGAGGGCCAAAAATGGATCGAACGCCTAAAAAACTATATCGGGACGCACAGGTCCGAGCAATTAGACCGCTTGAAAGAGCTCAAGCGTTACTATCTCGCTGATAACAATATCAAGTACCGCGAAGATAAAAGCGATCCATACAGCGCAGATAATCGAATCGCGAGTGACTGGGCCAAGTATATTGCAATCTTCGAGCAGGGCTATATGCTGGGGAATCCGGTCGAGTATAAAAACGAAAACGCGGAAATCCAGAAACAGATCGATCAGTTCAGCAAGCAAAACAACGAAAAAGACCACAACGTCGCGATCAAGACAGATCTCGCGATCTATGGCCGGGCTTATGAACTTTTGAACGCGTACCGAGACGAAGACGGGTCAGTTTGGGTCAAGCTCTATCGTATGGATCCAGAGCAGACGTTTGTCATTTACGACGACAGCTACGAGCAACGCTCTTTGATGGCTATTAACTATTACTCGATCAGTTACGGAAACGGGCACAAGCGCGATTTCGTTAAGGTCTATACTAGCAACGCTATTTACGAGTACGTGGACGATAACCAAGACACGGACACGCTTCATCTCAAGGATACGAGCGAGCATTTCTTTAATGGCGTACCGGTAAATGAGTTTAGCAACAATACGGACCGGACGGGAGCGTTTGAAGCCGTGCTCGACTCTATTGACGCTTACGACTTATCACAGTCAGAGCTTGCGAACTTCCAACAAGACAGTAACGAGGCTCTTTTGGTGATTTCTGGAAACCCATTTACAGGGGTCGAAGATAAGGACTTCTTGGAAGACGGTCGCGTCAATCCAAACGGACGGCTTGCGGTATCTCAAGCATTTAAAAAAGCGAAGATCTTGATTCTCGATGATAACCCGATACCGGGCGGATCGAGTCCAAACGCGAATTATCTCGTTAAATCATACGACACGGCCGGAGCGGAAGCATACAAGGAACGGCTAGTGAATGATATCTTACGTTTTACCTTCACGCCGGATACAACGGATAACAATTTCGCAGGCACACAATCGGGTGAAGCTATGAAATATAAGATGATGGCAGCGGATAATTACCGCGGTAAACAAGAGCTTTTGTTTGAGAAAGGTCTTATGCGTCGTTTGCGTCTAGCGGTTAATATCTGGAAGATCAAGGGCAACGACTCCGACAATTACAATCTTATCAATGAAACGAGCGTTGTATTTACGCCAAACTTGCCACAAAATGACGCTGAGTTAGTCGCTATTGCCAAAAATCTCTATGGCGTGGTGAGTGAACAAACGATCGTCGAAATTCTTGAGCAAGTGACCGGGGTCAACGCAGAAGCAGAGCTGAAGCGTATGAAAGAAGAAACGGAAAAAGCGCTTGAAATGCTCCCACGAATCGAGCCACAAGCCGGCGAGGTAGCAACGAATGAAGAAACTGAAGATAAGCGCCCATGATGAATACTGGGAAGCACGCGCCCGAGAGATATTTGAGTACGTTGACCGAAAAGACATAGACTTTTTCGCTGAATTGGAAAAAACTTATCGCAATGAGGCGGTAAGGCTTCAAAAGTCGTTGTTTGACTTTTACACAAAGTACGCTGAAGATCACGAACTCACTTACCAAGACGCAACGAAGCGCCTTCGAGGTGAGGATCTGAGCGACTATGTGGACAATGCGACGTTATACCGCGAGCAAGCCGAAAAGGATCCAGAGCTATTGAAGCGATTAAACCAACAATACGCGTCAGCTCGAGCGATCAGAATCGAGGCGTTACAGTTGGAAACTATCCACAGGCTCGGAGTGCTCACAGGAGCGCTTCATAAGAGCTTCGAAAGGTATTTATTCAATGTCGCAGAATACGCGTATAGAAAGGCTATGGGAGGCCGTACAGGCGCGGTCAATCGTCCAGCGTTTGAAGAAATTATCAAGACGCCGTTCAATGGTCGGAACTATTCAGAGCAACTTTGGGGCAATACCGACAGCCTCGCGCAGAAGTTGAAAGAAGTATTTAAACAAGGCTTCATACGTGGAGACAGTCCACAAGATATGGCCCGCGAAATTCGGAAAGAATTCAACGTGGCACGTTCGCGAGCTGAAACGCTAGTAAGGACTGACGCGACAGCCGTCATAAATCGGGCCACTATCAAGCGTTACCAGAAAGCCGGGCTTGAATACTATCGGATCTTGGTCGTGCTAGACGATCGGACAACTCAAATATGCCGGCGAATCGCGCAGGAAGATAAGCTATACAAGCTAGAGGACGCTCAAGTCGGGGTGAATATGCCCCCGTTCCATTATAATTGCCGGTCTACTATTATGCCGGCCGAAGAAGAGTTGAATGAAAGTGTTGAAAATAATTCAAACGAAGTGTATAATTTAAGTATGAGGGAAGGAACGGCTGAATACCACAGTAAACAACTTTTCGATCATATTTCAAAGGTAGAGCCGAAAATCACAAGCGATATGCAACGCATTGCCGGCAAGGGTAAACTTGCTGGGCTTGAATTTCGAAAGAAAACGGTAGAGTCTTTAACTCGTAAAATTGTAACAGACAGCCAAACTGAAAATATAAGTTTTTCAAAAGCTGCAAGTGAAATTAACGACGCTTTGCGGTATACAACTATTTTAAATTTAGATACTTTTGAAAAAGAATATTCGAAGATGAAACAAGATCTTATTACAGAGGGTTACAAAGTTGTAAAAGTAAAAAACACTTGGTTAATAGACGGGCCGTATAAAGGCGTGAATACAGTCGTTGAAAAAGACGGAATCAACTTTGAAATGCAATATCATACTCGGGAAAGTTTTGACTTAAAAAATGGTCCCTTACATAAGCTCTATGAGAAGTATCGTGATACGAATACATCTGATCGAGAACGCATGAAATTATTTAAAGAAATGCTTGATTTAAGCAATGGGCTTAAGATTCCTAAAAATATAGAGAGGGTGAAGTGATATGAAAGATATTAGATACTACCACACAACAACAAGCAATGCTCAAGTGCTTCGTTTAATTGATGGTGTTATGCAAGTCTTTGACATCGAAAAAAAGTGGGTTGATAGCATTGATTGGTTTAATAAAATCTTTTTCAACGACTTCACGGATTTTGAAGAAATTTCAGAAAAGGACGCGTTTACCTATATTGATAGGTTGGTAGCAGCATGATTGATATTGCCTTAGCTATCGCTAAAAAAGCCCATGCAGGGCAAGTAGATAAAGCTGGCGTTGATTACATACAGCACCCACTCTATGTGGCCAGCCAAGTCAAAACTGAACAAGAAAAAGCTGTTGCTCTTTTGCATGATGTAATTGAGGATAGTGATATAACTGTTAATGATTTACTGGTTTCGGGTTTATCAAATGAAGTTGTTACAGCGGTACAAATTTTGACAAAGGAAAAAGGTCAAAGTTATCAAGAATATCTTGAAAAAGTAAAATCTAATAACTTAGCAAGAGTTGTAAAACTTGCTGATTTGAAACACAACTCAGATTTATCGCGTTTGAAATCTGTTACTGATACAGACTACGAGCGTGTTAAAAAATACAAAAACGCAATTCATTACTTAAGCACTTAGAATAATCTAGGTGCTTTTTTTATGCTCAAAATAAGAAAGGAGAATGATGATTAGTATTTGGGATCTTGTTTCATTTACCGCGGGTCTGATCTGTCTTGCAGTCTTGGTATTGGTGGGTTGGTCCATCATTGCTGGGCTGATCGATGGTATTATCATGGCGATAAAGAGACACACAAAATAGCTCGGAGGTGATCCGGTATCTTGACAAGCGGGAATAGACCGCTTTTTTTATTGTCCAGACTATGCGGAGGACGTAAAAAGCTGCATTGTTTCGCCGCCGGGCGTAAAGCGAGAACAATCGATTGACGGCGTAACCGTCGGAGGAAAAATATGTCAGAAAATACACAAGCAGTTGAGACTGAAGCTATTGAGCAAGACGTCACTCAAGAAGAACAGGTCGAAATCAAGCAGGAAAAAGCAGAGCGTACCTTTACGCGTGCCGAATTTGGGAAAGCAATCGCGGCAGAGATCGCAAAAGCTCGCGCAAGCTGGGAAGCAGAGCAAGCCGAAGCAATCGAGAAAGCCAAAAGCGAAGGCGAACGCCTCGCGAAGCTGACCAAAGACGAACGCGCCAAAGAAGAGGAAGCGAAACGGATCCAAGCGATCGAGGAACGCGAGCGAGCACTTGCAATTAAAGAAATGCGCGTGGCCACTCAAACGCTATTGAGCGAAGAAGGCCTTCCGGGCGAGTTTATTGATTTTGTGATTGATGAAACGGCCGAGGCTACAAAGGAGAAAATCGGCACGTTGCGAGCTATCTTTGATAAAGCAGTAGAAGCCCGCGTCGATGAACGTTTGACCCAGAAAGCGCCTCGCAAGGGTACGGGGCCAGTATCTATGACTAAAGCGGAGATCATGGCTATTGAGAACGACGAAGAGCGTCAAGCAATGATCGCTGCAAACATCGGATTATTTAAAAATTAGAAAGGGCTATTAAAATATGGCTGAAGCAAAACTAACAACCATGACAGATCTTGGAGAAATTAAATCCATTGATTTTGTCAACAAATTTTCTAAAAACATTAACGATTTACTCCGTCTTTTGGGAGTAACACGTCGTCAAGAGTTGACTAACGACTTAAAGATCCAAACTTACAAATGGACAGCAGACGTTGACACAACTAAAACCGCTGAAGGTGAAACAATTCCGTTGTCTAAAATGACACGCGCGAAGGACCAAGAATACACAGTAGAATGGTTCAAAAAACGCCGTGCAGTATCAGCGGAAGCGATCGCACGCCATGGTGCGTCACGCGCTATCACAGAAGCAGATACACGCTTGCTTCGCGAAATTCAAAACGGAATCAAGGACGACTTCCTAGCGTACCTTAAAAAGACTAAAACGAAAGTTAAAGGGAAAGGGCTTCAACAAGCTCTCGCAAATAGCTGGGGCAAATTGACCACTTTCAACGAGTTCGAAGGATCTCCACTTGTTTCTTTCGTCAACCCGCTCGATGTGGCTGAATACCTTGGAACAACAGCCGTTGCGTCTGACGCTTCAAACGTGTTTGGATTCACACTTCTTCAAAACTTCCTCGGTATGCAAAACGTTATTGTTATGCCTTCTTGCCCACAAGGTAAGATCTATACCACAGCCGTTGAAAACCTTGTTTTCGCTTACTTAAACGTTGCTGGTGGAGATCTTGGCGGATTGTTTGCGGACTTTACCGACGAAACAGGCTTGATTGGTGTGGCGCGTGATCGTCATCTTAATAACTTGACTTTCGAGTCAGTATTCTTTGGCGCAAACGTTCTCTTTGCTGAAATTCCGGACGGTGTGGTAGAAGCAACAATCGAACCAGCGTCAGCGGTGGCAGCCTAGTTTTAGGAGGTTTTAGCGATGACAGCAATCAATATCGATCAAGTAACGGAAGAGCTTCGACTTCTAAAAGGTATTCCTAAAGCTGACCAAGAACAAGACGATCTTTTGGCCCTTATTGTACGGGATAGCTTCGAGCGTATGATCGCTTACGTCAATCAATTCTCGGAAACAGCACTCGAGGAATTGCCCGAAAGCGTGGCTTATATCCTTCGAGACGTTGCCGTCAGTCGCTTTAATCGACTAAACTCGGAAGGCGCGACAGCGGACAGCGAGGAAGGCCGGAGTTTTACTTGGGAGTCTAGCTATCTAACAGATGAGCATAAGGCTGTATTACAAGGCCTTGCAATCAAACATCGGGCCCGCGGAATCGCTCGATTCATTTAAAGGGGGCGCGTGTATGATCTATAACGAACGCGTGACTTTGATCTTTGAGGAAGAGCCGGAGGACGAATTGCTTGAGAGCACGGAAACAAAGAAGAGTTTCCCAGTCCCTTGTATGCGGAATTCATTATCTAATTATGAGATGATGGGTCTCTTTGGTAAGTACGACTTCGATTCGTTTAAGTTGCACTTACAAGGCACTTACAAGGGCTTCTCGGAAGTGATTTACAATGGCCACAGACTCAAAATCAAGGGCAAACGATATCATCATAATAGCACGGTTATTTACTTATGAGTTTTTCGTATACAGTAAAAGGCTTGGACAAGTTCATTCGGAAGGTCCAAAACAAGCCACGGGAAGCGCGTCGGGCTGTATCGGCAGAATTGCAACGATCGGCCTTGCGTGTGGAACGAAAAGCCAAAATGAAAGCAGCAGTCGATACCGGATTCATGCGAAACGGGATATTTGTCGCTCGGTTGGGTATGTTACGGTATAAGGTAACGTCTCCCGCTGGTTATTCGGTCTATGTGGAGCTTGGGACTCGGAAGATGAAGGCCCAGCCGTTTCTTGGTCCAGCCGTCAAGGAAGAAAGCGAGGTTCTTTTTTCTCGCCTTCATAAAATGTTTAGGAGGTGATTCATGGCAAACGAAACGCCTTCAGTTAAAATGCTCGCTGACTTACGCGAAAAATTAAAACCGCTCAATATTCCGATCAAATTTAAGCTACCAAAACAAGACACACTCGAGCCGTTTCTGGTGATTGGGCAATCTAGCTCGGACACTTCAAAAACAGCTCAAACGGGGCTTATAATCGAGGATATGAGCGTACAAATTGACATCTTCTTACCGGGTACGGAAAGCCGGGCCGGGGTCGAGAAGATCAAATCAGAGGCCCTTCGCAGGATCGGCCACAATCGCAACGTAAACGCGAGCGTACTCTTAGACGATACAGTAGGTCGGGAGGTCTATCATATCGTCATTGCATTAACAGATACAATATTTTAAAAAGGAGCACTTAATCAATGGGTGAAGCAGAAGATAAAGCAAAAATTAAAATTACGATTGCAAAGCCAGTCGTAGGTAAAAAAGTATTTTACTTTGTTCAATCGATCCATGCTGAAAAAGGTAACGGAGCAATGCTTCCAGCTTACCGTACAGAAGGTACAACCACAATGGGTGGTGAGTACATCGACGAACAAACACAACAAGGGCGCTTGCTTGAGAAAGCAACTGACGAACACTCTATCGAGTTGTCTCAATACTTCGCGCCTAAAGATCCGTCAGTTCAAATCGTGCTTGACGCACAAAAAACCGGTGAATCATTGAAGATTTGGCGCGTTATCGTTGACGAGTCAGTCAAAGAGACAACGACAGGTAAAGATACCTATCCAGCTCAATTTGGTTATGGTAAAATTACCGACGATATTGAGTTCACTGACGCGATCGACGGATTCGTTGAGCTCAACTATACCGTGGGTATCGTTGGACGTCTCCGCGATGGTAAGTTCCCACTCTCAACTGAAGAAATCGCAATGTTGAACGACGTTTACGAGTACCAAAACCCAGGCGAAACAACAGGCGATTACAACAATATCACACGCTAATTTTTCAAGCAAAGGGGCTTCAAATGCCCTTTTGCTTTTATTTTTTGACAAAAAGGAGTTAATCAATGGAATTTACAGTCGGAAGCCGTTCAATCGAGATCAAATTTGACTATATGACCATGTACAAGGTCAATCGTGATCTTGGATCACAAGGACCAGACGGCACACGCAACGAAGACGGGGTCGGTGTTCTATTCCTTCGTGTGGTCGATCGTAACGACTCAGCTCTTGTGGATCTTATCAAGCTATGCGCAAGCAAGAAAGCGAAAGCCGTAAGCGATGAAGAAGCGATCAAAGCAATCGCGGACAAAATGGAAGATCTCGGAGCAGAAAGCACAGAGCCACTTTTTGAAGCACTTGAAGAAGAGATGGTCGAGTCTGGTTTTTTCAAAGAGAAAGTTTCGAAATACTTAGAAAATCTCGAGCTGGGATTGAAGTATCTCAAAGCCAAAGCAGAAACAGCGGAAGACAAGGCACAAGCGGAACTTCAAATCGAGCAGACGGAGGCGCAAATTGGGCGCTTGAGAAACGCAATCTCTTAATAGAGTGTGCGCGTTTGGGTCTGACTGACCCGAATATTATTTTTTCGTGCACAAAGAACGAGCTTGACGCGATTCGCGAGGGGCTTTATTATCGAGCGATCGAAGAGAGGGAAAACCTCGTCGAGCTTGCTTTTAATCTTCGTTATACATTGAACGCTAAAAAAGCGGATTTTGGCAAGTTGAGCAAGAAAAAGGATCGCGAGAAAGTGCGTCGTCTATTCAGACAGCGCGAAGAGCGCGAAAGCTCTCAAGGTATGCTCGAGAAGATCGAGCGTCTTAATGAACATTTCAGAAATAGATAGATAGGAGGTGGGGCGATGGCTTTTGATGGATCGATTGAAGCGATTATCGGCGCGGATTTAACCGGGTATGAAAAAGCAATGAGCGACGTCGTCAATTCGACGCGTAAAGCATTTCAAAACGCGGCACAAGAAGCGTCAAAAAGCGCGAATCAGATGATTCGTGAAGTCGGTGAATTGATGAACCGGCTCGCGAACAGCAACCAAAATATCGGATCCAAGATCGGCCAAGGGTTGACCGGTGGATTTAAAATCGCCCTCGGAGAGCTACAGCGTATCTCTTCTAACATTGGTGCAAAATTACCCGACCCCATAAGGAAGGCATTTACTCGCGTTTCGGCTGATATTAAAACAGTTTTAGGAACGATGAAAAATGACGTGGCGACACTTGGGGCCGGTATTAATTCGAAAATTAAAAAGGCTTTTGATTTTGATATTTCAAGCGCGATTAAATCGCCAAAGAGCGCGTTCGCTGAAATGGCGAACAGCATCGATTCAATGGCACAACGGATCAGCTCCAAAGTCCACAGTCTAGGCTCAGTCTTTACTAATTCGGCAAACAATATGTCCGGATCATATAAGACATCTTTTGGGGCTATTGGTGACTCTATGGCACGGCTAGAAGCTCGTATCCAGTCAACGGCTGGGAATATTACGAGTTCACTTGGCCAAAAGGTCTTAAACCCGATCAATTCGTCGTGGTCTAGTATGTTTACTAACTTAACCGGCAAAGCTAACAGCTTCGCGGATCGGGTGCGAAATTCCTTCGGTGGACGGGTGCTTTCGTCCGTAAGTAGCCTCGCTAGTAACGTGAGCGGGAAGCTCGGAAACGCGTTCCAAACGGCCGGACAGAAGGCAGTCGGAGCGCTGACAAGTATTGTGAGCCATACAGATAGGGCGGCGAGTGCGTCAACGAACTTGCTCAAGCAGGTTTTAGGCGTGGCAGCGGCTTATAAACTCTTTGACCTTGGTAAACGATTTATAAAGGGCACGATTGCAACGGCAGCGGAATTTGAAGCCAAAATGAGCAACATCAAGGCCGTTACTGGTGCGAGTGCAGAAACGATGGCTCAATTTGATAAAGCGGCAACAAAAGCCGGGGCTGACACAGCTTTCAGCGCTAGTGAAGCAGCCGACGCAATCGGTGAGCTTGCAAAAGCCGGGGTATCGACAGAAGATATTCTAAACGGTGGTCTTACGGCGTCCCTTAACTTGGCCACGGCTGGGGAATTGGACTTGAAAGAGGCTGCTGAAATCACGTCGACAGCCTTAAACGCCTTCCGTCGGGACGGTATGACGGCCACACAAGCGGCAAACCAACTCGCAGGAGCTGCTAACGCGTCAGCGACAGACGTCCACGAGCTGAAATATGGTCTTTCCATGGTCGCTCCGGTAGCGTCTGGGCTTGGTCTATCGTTCCGCGATACCACGAACGCCCTCGCAGTATTCGCTCAAAACGGGCTCAAGGGTTCCGACGCCGGAACATCATTAAAAACTATGCTTATGAATCTGCAACCGCAGACAAAAGCACAACGAAACATGATGATGGACCTCGGAATTGTGACCGAGGACGGCGCGAACAAGTTCTTCACGGCTGAAGGTAAGATCAAGTCATTCGCTGAAATTTCTCAAGTCTTGAAAGAACATCTGAGCGGATTGACTGACGCTGAAAAGCAAATGGCCTTGAAAACCATGTTCGGTACCGACGCAGTACGTGCTGCTACTATCGCGATGAATGAGGGAGCAGATGGCGCAAACAATATGCAAGCCGCTATCGATAAAGTGACAGTCGCAGAAGTCGCAGCCGAAAAGATGAATAACTTAAAAGGAGCGGTTGAGATTCTTCGAGGGTCTTTTGAGACTTTTCAAAAAACACTCGGAACGGCTGTTTTGCCCGTTTTAACTACTTTCGTGCAATGGGTTGATAAATTAATTGATAGAATAAATAATTCACAAGGTTTCCAAAAATTCCTTGACGCTTTAAACTCTTTGAATCCAGCCCTTAATCAGCTTTTGAACGGTACAAAGATGACCGACGAACAGGCGAACAAATTTAAAAGGACTATGCAAGCCCTTAAACCGGTCGTGACGGGCCTTGTGGGCGTGTTTGCCTTTGGTCCTGCAACTAAAGGGTTGGCCAAAATGACAGGCCTATTAGGAAATCTAGGCACAAAAGCTTTAACTACAGGTTCTACGTTAGGTAATGCTTTTGAGGCAAGCGCAAATAAATTATTGAAATTCAACAAAGATGGCGAAGCAACAGCGACAGGTTTTCGAAAAATGGCAGGTCAAGGTCTTTCTGCTATGTCTATGATGACAAATGGCATTACTTCGGTAATGAGTATTGTTTTGGCAGCTATCGGTCCAGCCGCTATTTTGGGTCTAGTCCTTGCTGGTCTTGGCCTAATTAATCAACAATTTGGAAAACAGATCGATCAGTTGATTACCACAGTAACGACTAAAGGGCCGTTAATTATTCAAAACCTTGTAAATAGCATTACTAGTCAATTACCGAGTTTGATCGCTTCCGGTGCTGATCTAGTGGCCAAACTTGCGCAAGGATTCGCGACAATGTTCCCAGTGATTGTAAACGCTGGAATTCAGTTGATCGCAAGCCTCGTTCAAGGCGTGGGTCAAAATGCAGGATCGTTGATCTCGTCCGCGGTAACTATTATCGGTACCTTGGTAGACAGCTTACTATCAGCATTGCCACAGTTGCTCTCTATCGGTATGCAGTTGCTTCTTAGCATTACAGAAGGGATCTTGCAAAACTTACCGCAGATCCTTTCGACCGCGCAACAGATTGTGACTAACTTCGTATCGAATTTACAATCACACTTCCCACAAATATTACAACAAGGTATTCAAATCTTGATGAATATCGTAAATGGTATCGTTCAAGCCTTACCAGCGATCATTCAGATGGGGACACAAGTCATTATCGGCTTTTTGCAAACATTCTTGTCCAACTTGCCAACGATCTTACAAGGTGGTATCCAGTTGATCGTGACTCTTGTACAAGGGATTATCAGCTCCTTACCACAGATCGCGCAAAGCGCCGTTCAGATTATCGGGCAGATGATCCGTGGATTCGCTCAAGCCTTGCCACAACTTCTGATGGCTGGTATTCAATTAGTCGTACAGCTCGCACTTGCGATCATTAAGGGCTTGCCGAATATCGTCAAAGCAGCTTGGGAAATTATTAAGGGGTTCGGCAAAGCCTTACTTAATTTCGTACCAGAGGCCTTGAAAGCCGTCGCGGACGCAATCGGAAATTTCTTCGGTGGGATCTGGGACTGGATCACTGGTAAGTCTGACGAAGGCGGAAAGAAGACTAAAGAGTCAATCGACGGAACGGCTGAACATATTAAGAGTAAAAGTTCGGAAACGACGACACAGTTAAGTACTGACGCTTCAACGGCTTCGACTAACGTTTCGACTTCTTATAGTCAAATGAGCACAAACACGATCGCGTCAACGTCAAATATGAGCCTTGGCGTCACGGCTAACATGAGTCAGATGGCCACAAACGCGATGGACAGTACCACTCAGCTGCAACAAACCGCCTCAACGAATTTCGGTCAGTTAAACACTGACGGGACAATGAATATGCAACAGCTTGCTGCAAATGCGGACGCGTCCTTTAACCAAATGAACGCAAACGCACTCGCTCAAACTGGGCAGATGAACACAGGCGTAACAAGCAATATCAACCAGTTAAACGCGAACGCAAGTAACGAGTTGAATCAGTTGATGAACAATGCGAACGCGAGCACGACGGGAGTCAATACGGCTGCAACCACGAACGCGCAACAAGCAAGCACGAACGTTGTAAGCAACTTCCAGCAAATGCAAGCGGGCGCGACGACGGCTACAAATACGATGGCGAATAATGCACAAGCTGACTTTGCCAAAGTAACGCAACAAGCCCAACAATCGAGCGCGCAACTATCACAAGCAGTTACTACGAATTACCAAAATATGCAGAAGACTGTTACAAGCGCGATGAACGCGACAGCTCAAGCAGTCCAAGCCGGCCTTAACAAGATCTCACAAGTGAGCTCTTCGGCTGGTAAACAACTAGAAAGCGCGTTTAAGTCAACGTTCCAAAGCGTGACAAATAGCGCCAAAAGTGGTATGCACGCGTTTACTAGTACCATGCAATCAAGCATGACTCAAGCCGTTTCGCTTGCTAGTTCGGCTTGTGCTCAGATTTCGGCTTCGTTTGGCTTGCTTCCAGCAATGCTTCAAATGGTCGGTTTTAATGCGGGCGTAGGCCTGTATAATGGGCTTGCTTCTATGGCTGGATCGCTCTATAGTCTTGCTCACATTATCGCTTCAAATATTGCTAACATCATGAGATCGGCACTCGATATCCACTCCCCATCTCGGGTTATGAAGAAAATCGGTGGATTTACGGGTGAAGGTCTCTATATTGGTATGAAAGACTGGGTATCGGATATAAATGATATGTCTCGTCAGTATGCACAAGCGATCACAGATCAAGATTATCAGACTAATAGCGTATTGACGACTAGCGCGAGCGTTACAAGTTCGGGCGTCCGCTCGTCTCTTGAAGAGTTGAGCGATGAAGTCAAAAATTCGCAACTCGCTAACCAAAAATTCGAAGTACATAACGAGATCGTGGGAGACAAGATCTATACCACGATCAAGGAAAAAGACGCGAGAGAAAAGGCGCTAGACGCTTATTTCGCGTAAAGGGGGAACGATGGACTTATTAATTGAAAAGGACGGCCAAAGTCAGAAATTATCCGGCCTTGGCCTTTACAATATCACGGTCGACGATTCTTCCCCGGCCGTGGAATTATCAAGGCGTACCGTAAAGGGGCGCAATGGTTATATTTTCGACGGCTTGACTTACACAGAAAAGAAAATCTCAGTCACAGCTAGACTTTCAGCGGGGTCAATGGAGCATTTTTTGAATTTAAAAGATGAATTGTCTCGCTGGGTCTTGGGTGACGATAGCTTCTATATTACCAAGCTGTACCAAAACGTAAACAATATTTACGACTTCCAGACGCCGGGACAAACGACAGGGGACCTTAATCTTGCCCAGTTGCCACACGCAAACTGGAAATATCGTTATAACGTTGTGGGCGAAGGTCAAATCGAGTTTGACTTTATCGGCAACTCTGAAGCCGGGATCAAATACAATGTTTCGTTTTCATTCGTAACAGCTATGCTTCCGTATGGAGAGACGATTCCGAGAGACCTCGTTCTCACGGCAAACAGTTTTGCATATAACGGCACGGCACCACTTAGTCAATTAGAGGTTCCGTTTGTTGTGGAGCTGACCGCAAACGCTGATAATACCGACTTTTTCGTCGAGATTGACGGTCGTCGGTTCACTTACAGGCACACAGAAACGCCTTTAAGATCTGGTCAAAAGCTCCTTTTGAAAGGAGTTGAGACGGCTATCTATCAAGGACCAGCCACACAAGATTTAAACGTCAACAATCGGACGAATTACGAATATTTCGTTATTAGGCCAAAGCCTAACCGGTCAGTTAATTGGTTTACTAATTTCAAGGGGACCGTCAAGATCCTCGGATTTAAAGAGCTGTATCGCTAGAGAGGAGGTGGATCATTGATTACTTTTTACGACGAAAGGGGCAACGGATACGGAGCCCAAGTCGAATTGACAACAAAAAACGCTGTAAATGGCGAACGGTCGATCTCTGGAACGATTGTATCGAATAAACAAGTTCTTTCGCGCTTAGATCGTGGGTGGAGCTTTACCTTCGATGGCGAACTTTATAAGATCATTTACGCGAAGCCAAAAGACGAAGGCAAAAACATTTCGCTATCTTTTGACGCGGTCCACCAGTTCTTCTACGATTTCGAGCACTCAAATTGTTATCAAGAGTTTAACGGATCAAATCGCTTTGAAGTTTATATCGAAGCGATTTTCAAAGACAGTGGCTATCGGTACGTCATCGAGGCACAAGCGGGATCAATTCGAAAAGAGAATTTCGGTAACACGAAACGTCTTTCCATGTTTAAAGACATTATCAAAGCAGCGGGCCTTGAGTTTTCGGTTGCTGGAAAAGTTGTCCGGATTTTGAAAAAAGTCGGGACTGATCTTTCGACGGTCGTCCGGAAAAACTTCAATATGAACGAGCTCACGATCGAAAAAAATATCGGTAGCTTTATCACTTACAAAAAAGGTTTCGGGGCTTGGAAGGACGAAAACAATCACAACGCAGGCCGATATACCTCAGAATATGAGAGCCCACTCGCTCGGATCTATGGCCGAATTGAGGGAGAACCAGTAAGCGATGAGCGCTATAAAGAGACTGGTAAGCTCTTAGAACGGCTAAAGAAAGAAGTCGACGAATCCTATTCGATTTCGGTTCAGCTTGACATGGAAGATCTCACGCAAGCCGGATATAAGTACACACGGCCACGCGCTGGTGACTATATCATGGCTATCAATGAGACGATCGGATTCCGCGAGAAAATTCGTATAGTATCTTACGAGAGCTCTTACGACGTAACGGGCCGGCTATTGTCCCACAAGGTAACGTGTAACGATATTGGGACCGTCCAGAAAGCGATCACGTCGGAAGGCTCAATTATGCGAAGCGTTTCCGAGTCTAAAGAGTATGCTGAAGGAGCTCTTGCGACAGCTACACGGGCGCTTGTGTCCGCAAATGGTAAGAATACCAACTATTACGGGACCACGAAACCAAAAGACGAGCCAAGAGGAACGCTCCACGAAGGCGATCTCTTATACTTGACCGTGGGCGAGGAAACAGAGCTCTACTATTGGTCAGGTACGGAATGGCTTCCGAAAATTCTCAAAGTTGACACGTCAAAAATTGAAAAAATAGTCAACGACGCCCAAACCTCAGCAAACCAAGCAATCGCGCAAGCAAACGCAAAAGCAGAAGAAGCTCTAAAGAAAGCCGGGACACTCCCAGACACGGAAAATCTTTCGTCTAAAATCAAGGAAGAGATCCTTAAAAGTAAAGATTTAAGCGACAAAATCAATCGAACCTTTACTGAGAATGACAATGGAACTGAAATCTTTAACAAAATTTCTGGTCAAGTCACAAAGAAACTTGTTGAAGTCGAAGGTCAAGTAAACCAAAAGATCGACCAAACGAATCAACGGATCGGAGATGTCAACAATGAATTGCTTTCGACAAATCGCCAACTTGACCAAGCATACAACCATATCGATCGGACGAATCGAAATTTAGAAACAACAAATCGGGATCTAGCAAATACTAACTCTCAAGTAGAAGCCAACAAGCGACAGATCGAAGTACAAGTCACAAACTACAACGCAGTTCGTGAAAGCACGAAATTATTTGAGCGGATCCTTGGAACAACCGAAGAGGGCGCTCCGGACAAACTCTCTCGTTTGATTATGTCAAGCGATATCTTCCAAACAGAAGTCGGAAGATATGTTACAGATGATAATAATTTGATCGTTAACTCGATGACGATGTCGACTAATACACTTGTCGGGAATAACAACCCTAATGCAAGCGTGACGCTTTCAGATGGTATCTTTACGATCAAAGCACAAGGCCTTACTGGGTATAACTGGTCAGGTTTCACTTTGCCGATTTACGTAAAGAAAATCTATCATGGCGAAACTTACACGCTTGGATTTAAGTATCGTATCAGAGAATATCCAGACAGTTCTTTTGCTTTTAACATCAAAAACCACGGGCTAAATAAAATTCTCTTATCTTCTGATATTGGCAATAATAGACCGCCTATCAATGAATGGCAAGAGTTTCAAAAGACTTTTACAGTCGCAGAAGATTTCGCCTTCGGCGAGGACGCAAACTACCCATTTTACATATATCTTGCTAAAAATGGTTGGATAGAGTTCAAAGAGCCTATTTTGGTTCGTGGATCTAACACAGGCCCTTACAAACCAAGTCAGTTTGACGACGCCTTCGCAGAAACGAAAGCCCTCGGAACGCGCCTAGATTCCAAAGTCGCCGAAGTTGACACTAAAACTTCCGAAGCTAAACAGCTCGCAGTCGGAGCTCAAGCAACAGCGGATCAAGCGAGCGGACTTTCTCAAACAGCTCAACAAACAGCGCTAGACGCTCAACAAAAAGCGATCCAAGTCGCAGAACAAGCTAGACAGGCCCAAGCCACGGCTGAGGCTACACGGACACAAGTCACGCAACTTGCGGGGTCGTGGTCAGTAAAAAACCTTAATAGCGCGGGCGATGTACTTGGAGCGATCAACCTCAATCCTGACGGATCCGTCAAGATCAACGAAGGTTTGATTTCAATCGGTGATAAAACTTACATAAAAAATGGGGTTATCAAAAAATCAATGATCGGAAACGCTCAAATCGGCACGGCACAGATTGACGAGATCGACGCAAGCAAAGCACGTCTTATTAACGTATCGGCCAAAAATATCGTAGCAGACGGGCTGACTGCTAACATTATCAAAGGTGGTAAGTTATCGGCTTTGAATGGCGTTACCAATTTTGACCTACAAACTGGTTGGATTGATATGAGCGGTCCCAGAGTGGGTATACGCAACCAATTCCATAATAAACCTCTCCAATACCTTGTATTTGGTGAAGGGAATATTCATACCAAGCCCGGTTCGTACACGGCCTTAATGTCAAATTCCAATAAGAGGGTGGCGATGGACGATGGTTCGGCTGGTATCCAAATCTGGAACACTAATGACAATACAACAGCAGTCAACATCTACGGTGATTTGGTTGAATTTATGTACAATGCGAATGATCCTAAGTCAATTGCAATTAATACGGTTACTAATGTAATTCGGAATATTGAAGATATTGTTATCAAAGATAGGAGCCTTGCCACAATATTAGACTATATCTTTTATAATTTTAACAGTTTGAATCACGATGGACTTTATAGTAGCGGAATCTATAAAACATGGAGGTAAGATGAACACAATAGACAAAATTATCAATGAGTTGGCCGTAGAGGTCGGTAATTTGACCGTAGAGGTCGCAAAGTACAAAGTCTTATATAATGAGGTTTTAGAAGAAATTGAGGGCTCAAAACAGTCGCTAGAACGTGTTAACAACGTACTAGAAGCAGATGAAACTCTTAAAGAGCTATTCGACGAAGTAGCAGAAAAATTAGAAAAGGAAAACTAAAATATGACATTTAAAGTAGTTAATAAATATTTACAAGAAGCTGGTAAAACATTCGTGGCAATCCGCCAAGAAGCACCATATACAGCATTTGACCGTGTGTTGATTGGTGACCGTACCAACGAATCAGATGAAGCATTGATCCAAGCAGTTATTGGACAAGTCACGACCGAATTTAATCCAGCGGACGGTGTAAAGAAATTGCAAGAAGACTTGCACACACAAGCTGAAGACTACGAAGCTAAACTCGCTGAAAAAGACACCAAAATTGCAGAGGTTAAGGCAGTAGCAGATTGGGCAGTACTAGCACGGGTTACTGACACAGAAAACCCGCTTGATCCAACAATTTACAAGCGTGGTTTGGAATTGGTTGATCTTGGTAAAACTGGTAAGACTTACAAGTCTCAAGAAATCTTCACTCTCGAAGATACCACTCACAGCGCTCAATATGGTGAGGGTAACCGTGTAATGGTGCAAGTCAACAGCGACTTCACTTACAACGGTGAAACCCTTGACCAACTCACAAACCTTGAGCAAAATGGTAAGCTAGCAGTTTGGAAGTGGACTAAACCTAAAGAAAATACAGACTTGGAAACTCAACCCGTCCAGTAAGAATCACTTTCGTTAAAAGGGGGTGATAAAATTGGACTTTTCGGTATTTATGGAACGTATCACGACGA
>ERZ773066.423-NODE-423-length-24286-cov-4.886344_pt1 | contig 24286 bp, 22 predicted proteins | sample MGYA00580573_ERZ773066 | MGnify/ENA primary metagenome ERZ773066 (study PRJEB29015, sample SAMEA2738128) | human oral metagenome | biome: human oral; feature: human-associated habitat; material: saliva | place: China | collected 2203 ... | reverse complement strand
TTGTCTAGTGATTGTGTAATTCATGGTACTATTTTATACAATACTTTTAATTATATAAAATCTAGGTGTCATATTTATTATGATTTTATGTATGATACATTTGAGTTTGAGTCATTGGAGACTTATTGTTGTGTATTAGGGTTTTCATCTAAAAAGCATGATAGACCTAAATATTATATTGATAGACATGGTAAGAAGTATAAATATGATAATTTAAATATTTATGGTTTAGATACTGATATAGATGTTTTAGTAAGGCCAAATCGTGGTATTAGTTTGAATCCTGTTAGTATCTTAGGTAGTTCTAGTGTGTACGACGCACATCATATATTTTCTAGTGAGGAGAGAAATGCTGTTTTAAGAGATAATTCATGGTTAGAAAAGTATTTTATATTAGTAATTCGACAAGATTTTATACTTTCTAAGTGTGAGGATTATTATGTGTTTGATATTAGTAGTTTTTTAGTTGCTAATAGTTTAGACTCTGTTTTACATATAGATAGTATATATAGAATTATTAAAGAGTATATTAATAATGGTGATAGTAGTTCATATGAGGTTAAGAGGTTCAAGGATTCTTGTTTCTGTATTCCTAGATTTGTTTGTGATGGTGCTTCATTTTTACCATTCAGGTTGTATGAGGGCGGCTCAAAATTTCTAGGAAGTTATATGAGTTTTATATTAGATTGTGATTATTCATATCTTGCGATTTTATTATCTGATGTGTATTTAACTCATGTGAGGAAGTTTTGTAGCTCTTCTTTTGGGAATATTAATTACAATAAAGATTTTCACAGCTGTTTCTATATTCCTAGAATTGATGATGAAAATAAGGAATTACTTAGGGGTAGTTTTAAAGAGATTTGTAAGTTAATAGATAACTATATTCAAAGCGGTATTAGTATAAATAGTTTACAGAGTGATACTCCTGATGATTTAAAGGCTCTCATTAAACATAATAACGATATTGTTAGAGGTGTTTATGGGTTTAGCAATGATTCTGATTTAGGGTTGTGTGTATATAAAATGTATTTAAGAGAGGTTAATGGTTGATATGGGTTCAATTATAGAGTCTATTAGGGAAGCTAGGGATGTTAAAGCTAAATTTGTGGGTAGTGGTAAGATAGGTAAATTGAAGTATAATATCACATATGATGATTCATTAGATATTTATAGTATTCATTATGAGGGTTCTTATAAGTCAACATTATCTATACAATTTAAGTTGGTTGGTGATAGGTTTAGGTTTGGTGTTGATGGTAGTGGTATGTGTGTTGTTGAATATTCTTTAGGCGGGAAAAGCTCAAGTTTGAAAATTTCACAGGATACTAGGATAGATGTTAATAAGTGCAGAGATAGTAACATTTTGGCTGAGTTGTTATTATCCCAGTTTAGTTTGTATGATAGCGGTAGTATGGTACAGACAGTTTCTATCTTGAAGGCAGATAGAGGGTTATTTGATGTTTAATTTTTGTTGAGGGTAGATATATGAGTTCTATAATAGAATCTTTGGTTGAAGTCAAAGAAAATAAAAATAAATTTGTTGGTAATGGTAAGATTGGGAAGTTAAAGTACTCTATTGTAGAAGATAGTGATAGTTATACGATTACATATAAAGGTTCTTATAATTCTGTTCTTTCATTTGTTTTTTAGTGCTGATGATACTGAATTTTACTTTGGTTTTGAGTCATATCTAAGTGAGACACTTGCTACAGCTAAAATAGGTAATGTTAGAGGTTCTTCTGATATTAGACAAGATAGGGTGATTCGTGTTTCAGATATTAAGAATTCTGATGATTTAGCTAGGGAACTAATATTTAATATTATAAAGGATGATTATCTTAGTATAAAACAGGTTTTATATGTAATGGAAGCTGATATGGGTATATATAGGTTGTAATATTGCTAGGCTATAAAGAGAGATACTAACATGGTATCTCTCTTTATTATGTTGTAATTGGTTATATATAATATATGATTTTGATAGGCTATTTATGTATTTATGGTGGTAATATATATGGTAATTTTAACAAAGAAAACAAAATATGATAGTATTTTGGAAGGTGTACATACATTGGTTAATGAGTCTGTGTACGGGGATTTAAAGAAGATTGGTAATAGTAAGAATTTTACTGAGTTAAAATCTTTTAAAGATAAAAAATACCCTCATTTAGAGTTAGGGTATAGGGTTCATAAGATTACGAAAGATACTTTTACATTGGATTTAGATTTCTTAGTAGGAAACAAAGATTTAGACACTCATGCTGAGTTTATTGTTAGGTGTTCATGTAAGTATGATGATAATGATGGTGTTGGAAATGTAACAATTAATGCTGATACTGTTATTGTAGAATCATTAGATGCACCTGTTGTTTCTGCATTAGATAATTTTAAATCTTTTAAAGTTAAGAGTGGTGTTAATCTAGTTAGCAATAAAGAATTTGATGTTAATAGTAGTTTATCTAAAGTAGTTACTGATGCTTGTGATGTTGCATTACATAAAGTGTTGTTAAATAATTCTCAATTAGATAAAAAGATAGAAAAGATTACAAATAGTGCAAAAGGGTTTAGTTCTGTTAGTGGTTTTTTAACTGTATAGATAGGTGGATACTTGATGGCTGAAGAGTATGGGAAAGAGTGGAGATATTCTTTAGAGAGACAACATAGTGTACATAATCCTGTTATAATCAATGAAGCTATAGAATTACAGAGACGGATGTTTTGGGAGTCAGCTCTGCATACTGGTATTACTGTTGACTTTTATAATTGTAAGTTTGAACAGCAAGATTTTAATCAAGATTTAAATCTTATGTGGGATGACGCTATCAGACTTCCTGTTATTTTCGATGATGCACCTAAAGTTAAAGTGTTGAAGAATTTAGGGTGGTATACAGAGGATGATGAAAGACCTGAGTTGGTATATCTTCCTATGTATAAGGATTGGATGACAAAAGAACTATTAGATGTAAAAGAAAATTCTATTATTCGATTATATTATTTTGGTGGTATCAGTACAGCTGATTTTAGGGTTACTGATAAGAAGATGGATAGTGTGTATGGAGTATACTGGGCTTGTAAATTGGCACCTGAAAGAATGAATGATTTTACTATGATAGAGTTAAATGGTGAGCATTTCTTAAAACGTAGTGAGGTTCGGAGTAGACATACTGAGTATATGGATAAGCAGGTTAGTGATGGGTACAGTCCTGATTATGATGAGTCATCTGATTTTAGGAATTATGAACATTCATCATATGTTAATCAGATAGTTGATAATGATGAGGATGATGGGTTAGCAGATAATCTAAATTATTCTAGCACTGAGAATAATAATGTAGGGTATATAGATAAAGAGAGTAATGAGAGTACAACATTTACATCTATTGATGGTAAGAAATATATAGATAATTTTGATATTATAGAGAATTATGAAAAACCAAAGAAAAAAGATAATCATTCTGAGGGTAGATTTGTAGTGAGGTAAAAGTTTTGAGATATAGTAGTGATTATATTGTAGAATCATTGAGGGATAATTCTATTAATGAGGCTAAAGTTGTAACATTCGATGGTAAAAGTAATCCTGATTTTGGTCAGGCTGTTATTATGGCTGGCGGTGCAGGTTCGGGAAAAGGAACAGCATTAAAGAGTGTTATCATGCTACAAGGTAAAATCTTTGATGTTGATGAGTTGAAACAGTTGTATGTAAAAGGCTCTAAAGCAGGTATCTTTGATGATATTCGTGGTGGAAATTATGATTTCAAGAATCCTGATGATGTGGCTTTATTACATCAAAAAGTAAAAGAGTTAGGTTTGAAAGATAGAAGAGAGCAGGCTTTCTTTTCTTCTTTATCTGTTAATCGTTTACCTAATATTGTATTTGATATTACTGGTGATGAAGAATCTAAATTGACTAAGTTGTCAATGATGTGTAAGGATATTGGATATAGGGTATCTTTAGTGTGGGTAGTCGCTAATAGGGAAGAGGCTTTTATTCGCAATTTACAACGTGATAGGACTGTTCCTGATGAAGTATTCCATGCTACACATAATAATGTAAAAACAAGTGTATTTAGTTTTCTTGAAGGTAGTGGCAGTAAATTCTGTGATAGTGCTTGGATAGTGTTCTCTAGTGGTGCTAGTGCAGAGGATATGACTTCTGATGAAAAGAGAGCTTTAGAGAATAATAGGGTTATCAAATTAGAAAAGAAAGGTTCTAAATTTGTTGTGCCTGACAAAGTATATCGTAAGATAATGAAAGTTACAGGTAGGAATGAAATAGACCCTAAGAATCCTCAAAATTATGTTAGTCAAAAAGAATTTGCTAAAGACGGACTTAAAGATGCTATTAAGTCTGTAAGAGGTGGTAAGACTACTGTTAGAAAAACTATTTTTAATAAATAGTAGAGGTAAGTATAAATGAAGTTGTTGAGAAATGTACAGGAAATGGATAGAGTTGATGGTATTTATATCACTGTATCTCAACATATGTTAAAGTTAGGTTCTAAAAGGATACAAAAAGAGTTAGGGAGTCTTTATTATCAAGACTTCTTAATATTTATGGCTGTTACTTTGGCTAAAGAGTTTGAACGTGCAATAGATAATCAACGATATAAGGGTACTAAGTGGGCTCCTCTATCTGTTTCTTATTTAACGTATAAGCAGAGGAAGAATCTATCTCTTAATATCTGGGAAGCCACTGGCTTTCTAAAGAATAGCATAACTGTATTCAAGAAGTTTAATAACTTTATTGCTGTCGGTTTTCAACAAAAACAATATTATCCTAATAGTGGTGTACAGGTAAATATGGTTGCTAGGTATGTTGAGTATGGTACTAATAGGAATACAGTAAATGGTAAGAAAACAATGCCAGCTAGACCTTTGTTTAGACCAATAGCTAGTTATGTTTCTAAACATATATCAAGGTATTATAAGATGTATCTAAAAGAGGTAGGTAAACTTAGTAATAAGAGAATACCGTATTTGTATCTTAGGAATAAATCCGTAATAAAATCTTCTAGGGGTAGGAATAGAAAGTAATTATTTACATAACTTTACACATTTATATCTTTGTGTTATAGTATTGGTGATGGGTTATGTTTAATTTGTTAGAGGTGCAATATGGATAAACAAAAATTAATTTTAGGGGATTACAACAGGAGTCTATAAATGAGGCTAGTCTTGGTAGATTATATCAACATATAGGTAAAGATTCTATTTTATTTGTAGATTTAGAAGGTAATGCTTATCTTTTATATACATATGGTAGTAAAAAGGGTACCAGTGATAAACTTGGTAATTTTCATGTTGGTATGGCAGGTGATTTTTATTCTACAATAGGTAAAAAAGCCTTTAGATTTGAGGTTAGTGAGTCTTATTATAAGGAAAGTTTTACTACATTTAGTGGTATGCTACACGAAAATTCCATGAAATTTGTTAATAAGTATGATGATTTTGATATTAGATGGGAAAATAGATAATGCATAGTCCTTTATATCAATACGATTTGGCTTTATTTGATAGAATACATAGTTTGTATGATGAGGTATTTTTTGCTGATGTTGATGAGCAGTTTATTACTAATGCTAGAGAACATCAAGGCAAGATTGTTATGCCTTTTATTGGTATTAGTAGATTGCCAGATTTTTCTATCAATTATGAATTTTACAACGATAGTCAGGTTAGACGGGGTTGGACTAATCTGAGAGCAAAAGACCAAGATGGTGTAGAGTTTGCAGGTAAGAAAGTTATGATACATTCATTACCTGTTATGCTACAGTATCAAGTTGATGTGTATGCAACAAAACGTGACGTGTGTGATGGTTTGATTTCAGAGTTAATTATGGAGTTTCATGAGAGACCTTATCTAAGGGTTCAGTTTATGGACTTAGGTGATGTTATACAAGAATTTCAAATAGCTGTTGAAGATGGTGTTACAGATAATACTGATGTTAGTGGTTTTAGTGAGACAAATAGGTTTTATAGAAAATCTATAACAATTAATATAGACCATGCATACATTTATAGGGTTGATAAAGCAATAGAGATTGAAAAGATAACAATAGATATCAATGATTTACCTTTAGATAAGCAAGAGATTGAAAAGATTAGACCTAAAGGTGATGATACTGATGATGTTAGTGGTAATGGTGGTAAAGTAACCCCTGATACTAGGTTAAGTACTGAAGGGATTTCTCCTGGTGTGCGTACAAAAGATGATTTAAATAAAGCTAATGAAGAGTTAGATAGTTCAGATATAGAAATAAAAAGATAATAATTGTAAAGAAAGCACATTTCATAAAAAGAAATGTGCTTTTTATATATAAAATTTGAAAACATTAAACAATAAATATCTATATTACAAAAGATAATAGTATACAAAAGATGAGTAAGTAAATAACTTATATTATAACATAAATTATTATCCGTTAAGGGGGATACTATTTAATGGCTACATTGACAATGTTAAGTCCTGGTGTATACATGAATGAGGTTGACAAATCTCAGTATATTACAGATTCCTCTACTTGTATTATAGGTATGGTTGGTGGTGCAAGGTTTGGCCCAGTAGGTGTACCTACACTTATTACTTCTCAACAAGAGTTAGTTAAGACTTTTGGTGAGCCTGTTGAGGGTGAGCATGGGTTGTATAGTGCCATGATGGCTCTAGTTCATGCTAGTCAAGTAATTTATACTCGTGTTGTAAGAGGTGGAACAAAAGCTACTGCTGGTGTGTTGGGAACTGACAAGATTCTCTATAAATCAGCTGTTATAGGTGATGCTAGTAATGGGTTAAAAATTTCTCAGACAGCTTTAACAGGTGGCAAATTTTCTATTACTGTAAAAGACGCTCAGGATGTTGAGAAAGAAAAGTTTGAAGATTTAACTTTAACCTCATCAGAAGAAAACTATGTTGAGGCTATTGTAAATTCTAAATCAAAATTAATCAGGGTTGAGCTTCAATCAACTGGTGATATTACTGCTAAGGATTTCACTTTAGGTGATACTGTTAAAGGTGGTAATACTGGTGCAAATGCACATGCTGGTAAAAAAGGGACTGATAAGATTGTACTAGAATCAAAATATTTTGATTCTGAGTTAAATGGATGTTCCGCAGTGTTTAGTGCTATGGATGATTTTACTCAAACATTTAATTTACATATCTTGGATGAGAATGGTAATATTGTTGAGCAATTTAGCACTCTATCTTTGGATGCTAAATCACCACGTTTCGTAGAGACTATTATTAATAATGGTTCTATTCGTGTTAATGCTAAGATGGATACTAATACATCTATTCAATATCATGAAGATACTTTAATCTTTAGTGGTGGTGATGATGGTATTTTAGGTATCACAGCACAAGATGTAATTGGTGATATTAGTGGTGGTGGTTTACAAAGTTTCTCTAACCCTGAGACAGTAACTATTGATGTGTTGACTGCTAGTGGTTGGAGTGATTCATCTGTAATTAAAGCTGGTTTACATATCGTAGAAAATCGTGCAGATTCAATTTTTATCGTAGACCCACCTTTTGGAATGTCTGTTCAAGAGATGATTAATTGGTCTAATGGTAAGGGTTCATACACTAATCAAGGTGGTTTAGATACATCTTATGGTGCATTGTATTGGCCATGGCTACAAATTAGTGATAACTATACTAATAAAAATATATGGTTGCCACCTAGTGGGTTTGTAGCTGGTCAGTATGCATATAATGATAAAGTTGGTTTCCCTTGGTTAGCACCTGCAGGTCTTAATAGGGGTAAAATCACAAAAGCTATTAATACAGAATATTCACCTACACAGGGTGAACGTGATGCTTTGTATGGTCATAGGAATGTTGTAAACTGTATTACTAATTTCATAGGACAAGGTATTGTAATCTGGGGTAACAAAACTTTACAACGCCAACCTACTGCATTAGATAGGGTAAATGTTCGACGTTTAATGTGTTTCTTGGAACGTAGTATTGCCGCTAAAACAAGGTATTTTGTTTTTGAGCAAAACTATGATGCAACATGGGAACGTTGGAAAACTCTTGTTGAGCCTGTATTAATTAATGCTAAAAATAATGGTGGTTTGTATGATTATAAAATTGTATTAGATGCTACTGCTGAGGATTATGAAAATAATAGGATGCCTATTAGTATCTATGTTAAACCAGTTAAATCTGCTGAGTTTATTAGTTTGACATACAATATCATGAGTTATAGTGCTAGTTTTGATAAATAAGGAGGAGTATAATAGATGAGTCAGTTAAACGCAGCTTTTATGTCTATGGATTCCACTTATGAAGTTCAACGTACCAATAACTTTAGGTTTATCGTTGATTTAAGTGAGTTTTCTAATAATACTTCTTCCTCTAGTGGTGATATTATCGAGTTGGCTTGTGATAGTACAGGTTTACCTACAGTATCTAATGACCCTATTGAGTTAGATTATGGTAATTCTCAAATCAAAGTAGCTGGTAAGGCTACAACTGATGATATTACTGTTGCAGTTAAAGACTTCATTGAGCCTGATGTTGAAAACATCTTATGGCAGTGGAGGATGAAGGTTTATAATCCTAAAACAGGTAAAGTTGGATGGGCAAATAACTATAAACGTACTTGTATGATTGTTCAATACGGCCCGAATGGTGAAGTATTGAGGAAATGGCAATGTGATGGTTGTTGGCCTACAAGTCTTGATTTAGGTGAGCTTGATTATTCAAGTGGGGATAAAAAACAAATTAGTATGAACTTGTCTGTAGATACTGCATATCTTGTAAGGGATGGACAAAATACTCATATTTATGGTACTGATTAGTAGTATTGTTTTTAGAGATGTAACGAGTGTTACATCTCTTTTTTTTGTGTTATAATAGTATATAGTTTATTTTATGTATTTTTGAGGTATTAATAGGTGTAACATGGAAGAAAAACAATTAGAGGATTATCAAGTTAGGTTTATCGATGAGTATCGCACGTTATGTGAGAGATGTTCTAAACTACATAGTATATTAGTTAAGTATGATGCTGGTACATTAAACTTTTCTCCTAAATGTAGTTCTGAGTTGCTAAGTAGTCAATTAGAATATATGGAGGGCTATAAGTACATTCTAGAGGTTAGAGCTGAGTTAGAAGGTATTGACTTATCCAAGTATATGTAGTAATATACTTTTAAAGTGGATATCATCTATGATTATCTGCCTCTTACTATTAATAGATATAACACTTAGAAAACACACTTCTATAGTCTAAATAGGAGTGTGTTTTTATATATTTTTTTGTAAGGGGTTTACTTTTTTTGTGGTTTGTGTTATATTTTAGAGGGATATTTTTAGTGAGTGTTCCTTTCTTTTGGGTAGATATATTTAAGCGTATTTGAGCATATTTAATCTTGTTGAGTAGTTTGATATTTTTTTGCTCCTTTCTTGCAGTTGACACTTTTTTGTCTTTGGTGTCAACTGCTTTTTATTTTGTCATTTTATGGATTGTTTATGTTGAATGTCTTATTATGATTAGTATAAATAGTTATATTTGATATATGTTCTCATATTTATTTTAGATAGTTATTGTGTATAGTTAATCTTGCTATTAATAATATATATATTAATTGTGTAGGTACTCAAAGATTCCAGTTCTACAGTATACAATGTTACTAATTAATATACAAAGGATATGTAAGATAGTGTCATGTTTGAGTAGGGTGGAGGGAAATGTCTTTGAATATTATTGAGATGCTTTCTGTTCTAGGTATGAATATCAGTATAGGAGATGTTTCTATGGCTACGATTTTACTACTAACTATTATTCAGATATCACCAATAGATTTTAATCCGTTATCTGTGATTTTATCGATTATAGGTAGAGAATTAAATAAAGAGGTTCTAGATAGGGTTGATAAAATTGAAAAACTAGGGGAGTCTAATAGTAGGGAGTTAATTAAGTTGTCTTATGATATATCTGAGACTAGGGCGATAAATTCACGCTCTAGGATTTTGGAGTTTGATGATGACTTATTACATAATGTAGCAAAATCAAGAGAGAGTTTTGACCACATTATGCTTGATATTACTTATTATGAACATTTTTGTAGGAGGTATCCAGATTTTCACAACCATATAGCTAGTATGGCTACATCACATATAGTAGAGACATATAAAAATAGATTGTCTAGGAATGATTTTTTAAAGTAGATGTGGTTATATGGGGAAGTAGAGTTAGAGGTATATACTAACTCTACTTTTGTTGTTATATAGGGTTATATTATTGTATATAAATAATTTTAGTAGGAATACTTTAGATATTTTGTTTGATATGTACAGAAGAGGTTCATATGGTTCAAGAGAATACATTTAGTTTGGGTTCTGATGTTTTTGGTGATAGTAATAATGGTGTTGAAAAAGTAGATGTTGTCAACAAAGATGTTAGAGTAGATGATTTAGGTGCTAGGGAAGATAAAAAAGATATGGTAGAAAACAATACAAAAGTTGATACTATTGCAAGAGACTTAGATAGGGAAGATATGTCAGCAGGCTCTAAGAAAAGTAAGTTAGATTATGAAACAACAGTTTTGTTACCGTCTAAAGGGATTTTATACAGAGAGGATGGTATACCTGCTAATATTACTTTACGTGGTATGACAACTCGTGATGAGAAGATTATGTATGCTAGTCAGGGTGCTGATGTATTTAAAAAGATTCTAAGGAATTGTATTGTTTCACCTGAGAATATTGATATTAATCGTCTTATTAGTGCTGATGAAATGTTCTTAATTTTACAATTAAGGATGGTTACTTTTGGTGATAAATATAAAGTACGTTCTACTTGTCCTCATTGTGGGGCTGTCGAAGAGCATGAAATTAGTTTATCTGATTTTGAGACTTTATATTTAGATGATGATTTTACAGAGCCTATTAAAGTTGAGTTACCTAGGAGTGGGGATGTTATTTCTTTACGTTTGTTACGTAACTCAGATACTGAGTATATTGAAAAGTATGCTAAGAGGTTTGCTAAACAGTTTAATCAGAATTATAAAGAAGTGTTGTATATTTGTAGGATGGCTAAATATATTGTTGCTATTAATGATAAACCAGTAGATTTCATTGATGCTAGGTCTTATGTAGAAAATATGTTGTCTATGGATAGTGCTAAGATGCAGTCTGTTATTGGAAGTATTATTGTGGGTGTTGATACAACTGTAGACCATGAATGTACTACTTGTGGGGAGTATTACGATTTTCAAATGCCTATTACGAGTGAGTTTTTTCGTCCCACAATTAAGTAGTTATAATACTGAAGAAGAGAATAAAGTTGCTAGGGAGATTCGTTTTTCCGCATTTAGGATTCTTATGAAAGAGGCTTTTCAATTAGCATATTTTGGGAGAGTTTCTTATGAGTCTGTTGATAGTATGAGTTCTTTAGAGAGAAGAACTATGTATCAATTATTAGTTGAGCAGAAGAAGGAAGAAAAGAAAGCACAAGATGAGGCTATTCAGAAAGCTAAAGAGAATAAAGGTTCTCGTAGGCATAGAAGGAGGTAGCCTCTTTCTTTTATATTGGTGATTTGTATATGGATGAAGTAAAGAATAAAGAAAATCTAAATAAACGTATACAAAAGATAGAGCAAAAAGAGGCTAAGAGGGTTGAAAAGCAAATTGCTAAACGTGAGCTACGTTTTTCAAAGATGCTAGACAATCAGATGGATATGCTAGAGAAGTTCTATGAGACTTCTAATAAAAAAACAAAGGATAGGATTAGTAGTGGGTTACAGAATCAGCAGACAATTCTAGAGGATAATCTTTCTGATATGAAGAGAGAGTTTAATTTATATGCTAAGTATATGGATAACAGTACTCGTAAGTATTATAAGGGTATGATTTCTGTTGCTGATGAAAATTTACAAACGATGAAAGATACAGTATCTAAGCGTTTTGGAGAGATGACTGATGATGTTGAGGAAGAGATTATAGGGATGACTGACTCTATCTCTGATAAGGTTAAGAGGTTTACAAAGGACATTAGGGATGCCGCTGTAGCTTTGGAATTGACAGATGTTGCTGACAATGTTAAAAATCAGTTAACAGACATTACTGATTCTTTTATTGATAACTTTAGGGAACGTAGTGCCATGTATAATGGTAACATCACAAAAGGCAGTTATCAAAAAATGATAGGTAGTGTTGTAGATTCGTCATATGCTATGAGTAGGGCAGAGGCATCTGAGCTTGTAAATTCCGTCATGGATGAGATGTCTATGAAAACCGGTGAGCAGCTAGAGCCTTATTTAAAAGAGATATCTGCACTACACACTTCTATAGATGCTAATATTAGTGATATGACTGGTATCATGAGGGCTGATGTAAACTCAGGTACAAAAGGTGCTATATTTAAGAGTATTTCTAATATAGCAACTGGGTTAGGTTCTGATGCAAGTTTAACAGTTGATAGTAATGCTATGTTATCTTCTATGAATGAACATATTGAGGATTTATTTAACTTATCAAAAGGTGATTCTAAAAAATTCACTGGCATGACTAAATCATTAGCAATAATGGAAGGTATTCAACAACAAGAATATAATAAAGGTGTTGAGGAAGCAGGGGGTAAGATTGTAGAGTGGTCTAAAATGTCTGTTCCTGAACTTCTTAAAGATGATGATTTTGTTCATTTTACTGCTTTGAGTGGTATGACTGCACAAGAATTTAGAGATAATATTGATAGGGGTAATGCTGATAAAGTCATGATGGCTATGCAGGGTACATTGACGGACGTAAAGAATGACCAATTTGCATTAAATCAGCGTAGGGAGATGTTAGGGTTTAGTTCTGATGCTGTTGCGATGGCTTTAGCTGATGAGTCTAATTTAGCTGATAATCTGAAGAAAGTTACAGACAATATTAATGCTAATATTGATAAAAAGGGTTCAAATGCTGAGAGTATGGCTGGTAAGTCAACAGGGTTTGTAGAAAAAGCTGGGAATTGGTTATCAGACTCATTACCAGTTAGGTTTGTGTCTGATTTCTTTAGTCAGTTAGATGTTAAGGCAGCCAATTTAGCAAATTACGCCATTATAGCATATACCGCCGCTAATGCATGGGGAAATGTAAAAGGGTATTTTAAGGGTATGTCTAAAGGCTTTAAAGGTATTGGTACTTTCTTTGAGAAAGGTGGTTTAAAGAGGATATTTAGTTCTAAAGGTGCTTTAAGTGGTGCTATAGAGAGTGGATTATCTTCTGTGTTTGGTAATAAAGGTAGTTTTTTTGGTAAGATGTTTAATGGTTTGAAAGGTGTGTTTTCATGGATAGGCAAAGTGTTCTATGCAAATGCTCCTGAGGGTATAGTAAAGGCATTAGCTAAGATAGGTTCTAAGTTATGGAAGCCTTTCTCTGATTTCTTTGGTACTATTTTTTCTAAATTAGGTAGTACTGGTATAGGTAAAAAATTCAGTAAACTGTTTGGTGGGGGAATATTTAAGGTCTTAGGTAGATTTATACCAATCGTCGGTGGGTTTTTTGATGTTCTATTAGACTTCTTTGATGGTTTGAATAACGTCAATAAGTGGTTTGGTGAGAGTCATAATCTATTTGATACTATCATGAGTGGGTTAATAGGTTCTATTTTTGGTACAGGTGGCGGTGTTCAAGGTAAGAATTTCATGGATGATTTCCTCACTGTTTTGGTTGGTGTTCTTAAAGGTGGTGCAGCTGGTTTCGCAGTAGGTGGGCCTTGGGGTGCTTTGGCAGGTGCTATTATAGGTGGTATTGCTAATGCTATTGGTGGTGATAGGATTGCTAATGCATTTAATGATTTCAAAGATAGAATTATAGGTATTTTTGAGGGTGTGTTCGATGCTTTACATGATTTAGTAGCTGATTCGTGGGTTGGTAAATTGTTTGGTATGGAAAAGGCTAATCCAGATGCTACAACTTCTGATAATTTAGGGACTATATTTAAAGGTGGTTTAGAGTTAAATCCATTTTTAGCACCTGCAATGGCTTTGTATAGTAAGATGACTACACCTACTGATGGCGGTGATATAGGTTCTCATGCTGGTGGTTTATCAAATGTACCTTATGATAATTATTTAGCATATTTACATAAAGGTGAGGCTGTTCTAACAGCTAGTCAAGCTGGTGCTGTTAGGTCTGATGGTGGCATTGATGTTGGTAATAGTGGTTCTTTGATTAATGCTTTAGGGCTAAATGGTGAGATAGGTCAGGGACGTTCAGTATTTGAGAAAGTGTTAAGAGGTGTTTTCGGTATCACTGGTGAAGATACTTATGGTGTAGGGGGTCTTTTTGGTACAATACTCAAAAAACTATTTAATATCGGTAGTGATGGTATAGGTGGTCTTTTTGGTGACGGTTCTTTACTAGACAAATTAAAATCATTGATTGGTGGTAGTGATTCTTCTCCATCGTCAGGGGGAGGAAAGGGAGCCCCTATGTCTACTGGTAAAGGTGATTCTAAGAAAGTGTGGGATTTCTTAGCAGGTAAAGGGTTTTCAGCTAATGCTATTGCTGGTATCATGGGGAATTTACAGGAAGAGAGTGGATTTCGTAGTGGTGCTATTGAAGGTGATATGGGGAAAACAAATGAGGATTTACTTAAGCAGATTACTGCTAGTAAAGATGCATTTTTGGCTCATCAAGGTGGTTTTGGTTTAGCACAGTGGACAAGTGATAACAGAAAATCTGATTTATGGGATTATGCACAGTCTAAGGGTAAGAGTGTTGCTGACTATGATACTCAGTTAGAGTTTTTATTTAAGGAATTAAAAGAAAACTACTCAGACACATACAATGCTTTGATGAGTGGTAGTATTTCATTAGAAGAGGCTTGTAGTGTCTTTGGTAAGGAATATGAGGGGTTTGGAGCTAATTCTGCTGATAGTAGGTTAGCTAATGCTAAACAAGTATATCAAGATAGTACAGGTAGTGGAAAACCTAAATATGCTCAGGGTACACCTTGGGTACCTGATACACAAGTTGCTTTAATTCATGAGGGTGAGATGGTAGTACCTGCTGATGTAAACCCACTTAATACAACTACAAGCACAACAACTGTTTCAGATGAAGGTGGAAGTGAGAATGTGGTAGATGCTATAAAGTGGCAAGTTAGTAGGTTAGAGGCTAAGTTTGATATACTAATTAATATATTATCTAGCAATACTAATACTAGAGGTGTTGGTGGTAGTACGTCAGTCGATAATTTGTTGAGAGTGTAATGTTTGGGGGTGTTTGAGTTTTGGAAAATGACTTTAGTTCTGACAAGTATTCTATGTCAGTTGGTAAGAGTGGGGTTACTACGATGCAGTGGAATCCTACTCAAATTGTACCTTGTTACATTGTAAATCTTGTTACGGGTATGAAGATTAATTTTGCAACTCTACCTACAGATGTTTCTGAGGACTACTCTGCTAGTTTTGGTTCTCAGCAACCTATGGGTAGGTCATCTCCATATTTCAATTATGAAAATAGTGAGGCTAGGACAGTTTCTTATAGTGTTACGTTACATAAAGATATTGTACCTGATATGGAGAATGTTGTATTAGAGTGTAAGAAGTTAGTATATCCTAAATATACTGGTAGTTTAGTTACACCACCTTATTGCTATGTAAGGTTCGGTGCTATGATAAATATGACTGCCGTAGTTAATTCAGTTAGTGTGGAGTGGGGTGGTGCGGCTGGTACTATTCTAGGTGATACTCTTGATAGCGAGTCCTTGGGTGGTAACAGTTCACCTACATATTCTGATGTACAATTAAGTTTTAGTTTTACTGAGTTAAGGTTACGTTCTCTTATGCAGGCTGATAATGTATTTGATGAAGGGCCAGTTAGGTGATTTTGTATGCATAAACCATCGTTAATTAAAACAGAAATAACACAGTCTTTTACGAGTAGACAGGATAAAATATCTAGATATTCTAAATTAAAGAGATTAGTCAATCTCAATGGGGATACATATATAGAGACACCTAATAAGTTTACAATAGATGAGAGTAATAGGGATATTTATTATTCTGTTGAAAAGGGCTTTGAAGATAGGTTAGATTTAATATCTAATAAGTTTTATGGGACACCATTAATGTACTGGGCGATAGCTGTAATGAATCATATAGATAACCCTTTAGATGTGCCTGTAGGTGTTGTATTGAGAATACCAGCTATTGAGTCTATTTATGACACAGGAGTGATTCAAGTTTGAGTGATTTCAGAGATAGTCTTATTACTAGAAATTTAAGTCCTCATCAGCCTTTATATGCTTTTATAGATTTAAGTATTGATGGGCATAATATATCATATTTTGGTAATAAGGAATTTAACGATTCAGTAATTAGTCTTAATGTGGAAAGAAAAGGCACTTCTAATCAAGATTTAGCTGGCTCTACTTTTGATATAGAGTTGTATGATGATACTGCTTTAAGGATAGAAGAGTTGTTAGCTAATACTATACCAGCTGGTTCAAATTTTAAGACAGCTAAAGAGTTGAAAGATACTGGTAATAAAGTTACTGATGGTAATATTGAGTGGAAACAACAAGAGGAAGCTAAGAAAAAAGAGCAGGCAGAGAAAGATAATACCTATACAGAGGAAGATGAGAAGAAAGACCCTAATCATAAAGCAGGTACTAAAAAACAGTCTGGTGGTGCAACTCAGTCTGGTAATGTTAGGTGTAAATATGGCTGGTGTGATAGAAAAGGTCAAGTAATAGAGGATATTTCTCTTATAGGGAAGGCTTTAAAGTATACCTTAGCTTTTGAAGGGCCTGCTTTAACTCTAACATTAAATTGTGTAGCAGAGGCTGATGTTAAGACTACGCAAAAGTTGAATATGGAGTTTAGTGCTGAAAAATTTGGTGGTAAGCCGTCGGATATTGTTAGAGCTTTATGTGAGAAAGCTAATATCAAGATTGGTCGAATTGTAGAAACAAAACCAATCTTAGGTGATGATGGAAAACCTAAAGAATTTAAGATGGGCTCTCGTACTATGAGGGAGTTTATCGCAAATGAATTGCTAGAAAAAGCTACTCCAACTGATTCGGATAAACCTGGATATAAATTCTTCTTGCAAGTTGTTGATGGGGAAGAGAAAGCATTTTTTGTTCCTAATGATATGTATGGTGATATGACTGTTATCACATATAAGAAGATGGAAGAGACTACAACAAATACTACAACCACAACAACTCCTAATGATAAGCCTAGCGGGTTAAGCCCTTATCAGAAAGTGATGGGTGTGTCTGCGCCAATTCTAGGGTATACAAGAGATACTAATGTTAGTGTAGTTGGTGATGGTAAGGTTGTTTTTGTAGGTGATTTTAGGGTTAGAGATTTACAAAATTCAGTACCTGACAATAAAGATTTAATGTACATCTATGATGATAAAGCTAATTATAGGTGGTTAAAGGATAACTTTGAATTAATAGAGTCTAAGTTACGTATGGGGTATCGTGTATATTTTATGTTAGGGCATAATGATATAGATAATATTCTTAATTATGTTGAGTTTTATAATAAAGTAGCTAAAGAATTAGATACAAAAGGTGTTCAGGTCTTTGTTGTATCTGTTTTACCTGTTTTCATGGGTAAAACAGATTTACATAATAGTAATATTCAACGATTTAATAATGCTATAAATCAAAATAGGGTTAGGGAATTACATTATGTAAATATTTATGGTGATATTTTAAAGACTTTAAGAAGTAATAACACTAAGCGAGATGGTATTTCTTATAATAATAGATTAATGCAAGATGTATATAATAGAATAGTCTATTATCGTGAGGATTTAACTACATCTAAGAATATAGGTCTTAGTAGAAGTAATATTATAAATGGGTTAGAATTTATTACACATACATTACCTGATATGTTAAATACAAATTCATATCAAGGTAATGTTTCAGATGATGAGTATTATGGTAGCTTTATTGGTGTAGAGGAAGATACATCAAACCTAGTAGCCCTAGCTTTAGCTGATGCATCAAATGAAGATATAGCAAATTTACTATCTGAGATGACATTGTGGAAGATGTACATAGAGGATGAAAATAGTAAAATATCTACTATAGGTACACTTGGTAGTGATAAGACTGAGAGTGTCGATAAGTCTAAGTTAAAGTTTGATAGAAATAAATTAGTTAATGCTTTCATAGATGTATTAGATAAGAAAGGCTATACTAATGAAGTTAAGGAATATGTATCACTTGTAAATACATTTACTGACACTATTAAAGATAAGAAATTAGATACAACTGATAAATATGTAAGTGCTTTAACAGTATTATCTGGTAAACTTGGTAAAGATAGTTCCATTTCAAAAACTATTACTAATGTTGTTAAGGTTATTACTGAGAATAAAGATAAGGTTCTTAACATTAAGGACAAAAAGATTTCCTATGAAGATTTAGCTACTGACTTAGTTTCTAAGATACTACCTAATCAGAGTGCTAATATTGGTAAAATCACTGATAAGGTTTCGTCTATTATGAAGTTAGATAGAGATAAGATAAAAAAAGGTGATTATTCTGAATTACAAGGAATGTTAGCAAAAGAGCTAGGGATTAATGATAAAGATATTAATAAATATGTAGAGATGGGTAAGACTATATCTGAGATATATAAGAATAGGGAATATTTTGATATAAAAGATTTAAGTTTAGTTTCTACTGATTTATTAAAGAGTGTTGTAGGAGAAGAAAAAGTAAAAAAAGTTGAGAAGTATGTAGATACTGCTCAGAATTTATATAAGGCTTTTAGTGGTGCTAAAGATATAAAAGATATTAGTAGTGCCATAAATTCTTTGTCTGATGTGTTAGGTAAGAATACAAAAATTAATAGGTATATAGATACTGCTAGGTATTTTATGGATATCATTAATAAAGGCAGTGTTGGTACAGGTATCATCAATACTAATAATGGGATTAGTAAAATCATAAATGATAGGTTGCCTAATATAGCACAGGCAGGCACTTTGGGTGGAGTTGTCGCATCTACTGTAGGTATATCACCAACTTCTACTAAAGAGGTGTTAAAGGCTTATGTTCCTAAAGGTGTTGATAGTGGTGTTACTAAGATAAATGGAAGTCCTAGTGATGGTGCTAAGGCAGGTCAACCAGTTGATGCTATGAAAGATGGTATATCTGATGAGGAAATGAAAAAGGGTATTCGGTCTGTTACTTTTGGTGGTAAAAAGACTAAAATGGAGCTTTGTGGCGAGTATGAGATTTATACTGGTAGACCAGATAGTAGGGTTATCAGTTTTTCTCCTGAATTTGAGAGTGATAATATAGCCACAAATAAAGTACCTACAAGTGCATTGACAATAGATGGTGTTAGGAATGAGATGCTAGAGTGTACTATTGAGGGTGTTGGCGGTGCTTTAGCTAGTGATGCTTATATGGAGAGGTCTAATCAAGAGGGAAATAGTAATGTTGGTGTTGTATTAGGCATGAGTGGTTCTTCTTTCAAGAATTTAGAATCGTCAGCCGCAAGTATGTGGAGTCGATATTTTAGTTCTGTATATGGTGCTAGTTTAGAGATATTAGGTGATACTAGAGTTAAGTTTCAAGGGCATATCAAAATAGCAGTTTATACTAAGTATGGTTTTTTACATCATACAAGTGGTATTTACAACATACAGGGTATAACAGATTCTATTAATGATGGTATGTTTACTACTACACTCGATTTACAGAAAAATAGTGATGAAGTTAAGAAGAAGAAAAAAGGAAAGGAAAAGAATAAAGTGGATGAAACAAAAGGACATGATGTGGATGATGGTAAGTACTGGGTTAAACAGAGTGGCAAAGTGTCTTTAGAGGGTGCTATAAGTGGTATACCTAGTGCTTTAGATATGTTAGGTAAGTGGTTCTATGATAGGTCAGGGCATAAGTTGGTTGTTACCTCTGTTACTGATGGAGACCATGCATATGGTGAACACTGCCATGCTAATGGTTGGAAGATGGATGTTAATGACTGGTATGGGCCAGAGGGGTTACAAGGTGGATTAATTATTAATGATGATAATACGCCAGGTTCGATTTGTCTTGATTTTATTGAATATGGTAGGTCTATTGGTCTAGGTATGAATTTTGAGGGAGACCATATAGATATTCAAATGGATGGTACTGAATGGAATGAAAATAATCCAGGTGGTGCTAAGGATAATGGTGGTTTTAGGGGATAGAAGTTAATGTCTATACGCAATGATGATTTTAATGGTAGTCTAAGGACACCTACTGAACTTAGTGGTATATATCGTGCTAGGGTTGAGAATAATGTAGACCCTCTACATATAGGTAGGGTTCAAATACGTGTGCCAATGGTTCATAAAACAGTTTCTAGTGGTGGTACTTCTAATGATATGTTACCTTGGGCTAGTTACTGTTCTTCTATAGGTGCAGGCTATAACTATGGCTCTTTTATCGTTCCCGAGATAGGTGAGTATGTATGGGTGATGTTTGAAGATAATGACCCAGAGAAGCCTGTATACCTAGGTTCTGTTTTTGGAACTGACTCTACTCTTGAAAAGAGGTATGGGAGTGATGATACAACTGGTGTTTGGAGTGGTGTAGTTGGTGCTAATGAGGTTCCCATTGAATCACAGAGGGAGAGTCCATCTCATAAGATGATTTATAAGTCAAGGCATGGTACTATGATGTATTTTGACACAGATGATAAGACAAATTCCTTTGGTGTTGAGGATGCCAATAATCAGAAATTTAAAATCTCATCTGTAGAGGGAAAAACATTCACATTAATGGAGGGTGAGAATAATGTGGTTGTTAAGATACATGATGGTAAGATTGACATAGGTTATGAGGGTGGTAGAGGTATTCAAGTTATACCGAGTGATGGAAATATATCACTAAAAGCAAGAGGTGCTACAATTACAATATCAGATTCTATTACAATGAAGGCAGATAGTGTAAATGTTAAGTCCAGTTCTTTTAATGTTAAGTCTAGTGATATTAAGATGTCAGCTGGAAATGTTACTATTGTTGAGACATAGAATGTTAAATAGAGGTGCAAATTTGTACCTCTATTTTATTGTAAAAAATTCATGTTAATTTTAGTATGGTATTCGATTATAAATATATGTTAGAAGGGGTGATGATTTTTGGCTTTCTATTATAATAAAGAGTTTAAAGATACAATAGCTGGTAGAGGGTTATCACTTAATAATACTTTTACAGTAAATTATAGAGATGGTAAAGGGGTAACAAATGTAATTAGTGGGGAAGAGAAGATAAATGAGAGTATATTCTCAATTCTATCAACTAGGGTAGGTGAAAGGTTTTTCATGCCGGAGTTTGGTAGTCGATTACATTTAGTACTTTTTGAGCAAAATAAGTATATTGCTCAGGATTTGATATCCATTTATATACGAGAAGCACTGTCTAACTGGGAGAAGAGGATTGTTGTTGAGGATGTATCATTAGGAGACGGATGGGAGGATTCTAATGTTGTTCCAATTCATATTACCTATAGTCTTGCTAATAGTAATGTCATGGGTTCATATGTATATCCTTTTAATAGGAGTATAGATGGTGTTGATATGTATGATTTAGGAAGTTCTAACAATATAACAGCTTATTAGAAAGGGGGTTTTACTTTTTGGCTAGTAGCAATAATTCAATGTCTTATACTGGAAGAGATATTGTCAGTATAAGGAAAGAGTTGATAAATACAATCCCTACATTGACAGATAAGTGGACTGATTTTAATGAGTCTGACTTAGGGATGGTATTGGTTGAGTTAATGGCTGGTGTACAAGATATGCAAAACTTCTATCTTGATACACAGGCTTTTGAGACATATAGTGATACTGCGGTTCAAGATAAGAATGTTAGAGCATTACTACGTTCTATGAATTATAGGATACCATTGGCTAAATCAGCTGAGTGTGTGGTAAGGATTACGTTTGTTAATAATGATATAAGAGATATAACTATTCCTAAGTATACATCGTTCACGAGTAGTGTTAATACAAGTGTTATTAATTATGTTGCTAAAGATACAGTAACAAAGAGTGGTAGTTTTGATTATATTGATATACCAGTTATGGAGGGTATTGCTAGGTCTATAACATGGAGTAAGGATGATTTTATATCTAATGTCAATGTAGATGGTGATATATCTAGAAGAATTTATTTAGGGTATAAGAATGTTTCTGATGGTTCTGTTGAGATTGTTCAGAGTGGAAATGTTTGGGAAGAGTGTGATGATGCCTTATTAAAATATGAGGGTGGTCGCTGGTTCTCTGTTCATGCAGATGCTGATGGTCAGGTATATGTTTTGATGTCTGTCAATTTTTTACAGTTGATTGAAGATGGTGAGGCTATTACATTTAATTTTGTAACAACTAGCGGTATGCAGGGTGTTGTTGATATGGATGTAATAAATACTATAAATATGAGTATTCAAGGTGTTCAGAGGATATATAATACAACTAAGTCATATGATTCAGCTGATGTTCCTAGTAGCTCTGATTTACAGGATATGAAAGTACTTGCTAGAAGAAATGCTGTTACAATGGGTAGACTTATTACTCTTGAAGATTTCGAGACAGCTTTATATAAGAATCCATATATTTATAGTGCAGTTGTTAAGGATTGGAAATATAGTGATTATGTGGATGAGCCGTATATTGTTAAAATATGGGCTGTAAATAATCTTGGTGAATCTTTAGGTGAGTTGACTAGGGAAAAGTTAAAGAAGGATTTAATGTCCAAGGCTATTGCAGATGTAACTGTTCAAGTGTTGGAGGTGGAAAATGTTAATTTCGATATTGAAGTTGATGTTGTGCTATCTCTTGACAATGCAACAGCTAGAGAAAGATTGAGAGTAGAAATTAAAAACTATTTATCCACTAAATATCGAACTGAGGTAATGGGGTTTGGTGAGACAATATCATATTCATTACTAACTTCTAGGATTCAAGCATATTCACCTTATGTAAAAGATGTTAGAGTTAAGACGCCTAGTAAAGATATAAAAGTAGGTAATATACAATTCCCTAAACTTGGAAATGTTGTTGTTAATTTAGTAAATGAATTATAGGTGTTGTAATGAAATTAGTTGATAAATTAAGAAATAATAAGTATATGACACTTATTCCAGAGAAATACAAGGAGAATGAGAATTTTCTAGTATTTTTCTATCTACTAATAACTCAATTCAATATTAATGAAGAGAACATAAGGAATTTTACTGATTTAATCAATAACGATAAAGTACCTATGAAGTTTTTACAGAATCTAGGCGCATTTGTCAATTACTCCTATCAGCATTTAGCTAAGAATGATTTTAATCGTGAGCTGTCAATGCGTATGCATAATATATGGGAACAGAGGGGTAGTAAGAAGTCTATAGTTGATGCCGCCACGTATGGTGATAATATAGGGTGGGTTGGAGGAGATTTATGGATACCTGGTTACTATAAGCCATCAGCAATAGCTGGGTTTGAGTTACCAAGAGATAGGATTTTTAGGCATAGTGTTTCTAAATTTTCTAGTACTCATGTCTTTGAAGATGGTAAGACATATATGCCAGGTGTCATATTAATCTCCGTACCTAATTTGACTAGGTTAGTAAAAAAACGTATATATGAGGTGACTCCTGCTGGTAGAAAGTATATCTTTCAGATTGAATCTTCGTTCTTCCCTAATGATGGAATAGATAAATTAGATATAGGTTCTTATAATGAGTTGTCTTTTTATAAAAGGATGAGAGTATATCCTAAAGATATTAATGAAGAAAATCCGCCATATGATAGAGATACAGATATAGATTTCACATATGAGATTGATATGATGGCTAATATGGGTGAGTTTTTTAATATACTTATTCATAGTGAGAATAGAGGTAAGAAGTATCATAGTGGGCATTTAACAAATATAACTAACTATGAGTATGAGATGAATATGTCTGTGTCTATGTTACCAGTAAGTTTTTTATCTCATAAATTCCCTGTAAATGGTAATGATTCTCTGCCTGATAATGCATATAAAAAGTCTAAGACTGGTGAATACTTAGATACTTATAATAATAAAGGGATAGATTCTATTATGAGGGATATATCTCTTATCAATGATAATAATGTAGATTTAGATGTTCATAGAGAAGTTAGGTTGACTGCTATACGGAGTGAGAGTTCTTCTAATAGGTCAGGGAATGGTAAGATGAGTGGTATAACATCTAGTGTTGTTGATGCTTTTGTAGAATCTGAGCCTATATTGCCTAGTGATTGTTTGTATTCTGTTGATGATGTTGCTGATTTGAATGAAAATAGTTT
>ERZ773066.419-NODE-419-length-24523-cov-3.784658_pt1 | contig 24523 bp, 22 predicted proteins | sample MGYA00580573_ERZ773066 | MGnify/ENA primary metagenome ERZ773066 (study PRJEB29015, sample SAMEA2738128) | human oral metagenome | biome: human oral; feature: human-associated habitat; material: saliva | place: China | collected 2203 ... | reverse complement strand
TCGTGCCAAGATGCGTGACATTCATCAGTTCTTTATGAGCAGTGAGCTTCTGCAGCGTATTGCACAAAGTTATCCCTTTGTCTACGAGCAGCCGACGCGTGCGTTTTTCTACAACAACTCTTCCTTTGATGAGCGTGCGGCATTGGTGAAAGCGCACATGCAGTTTCTCTGTGAACGCCTGCGTGAGGACTGTGTGCTTTCCCTCTATCGACAGGAAGAACTCCCTCTATGGTCGGGCATGGAGTGCGGCGGACAGCCCCTGTCGGCATCGCTCTTTTTTGAACCGGGACAGCGCAAGGAAGGGCTCCTGTCTGTGATGCTCCGTCTGGGGCGTGTTCCATTTTATCAGATCATCTTCTGGATTGCTCCCGCGCAGGATGGGCGTCCTGCCATGTGGATCGGGGCAATGCAGGGGCCGAATATGGAACATGCACGAGATGCGGTGAAGCAGGCAACAAAGCTGTGTCACGGATATCGGACGAAGAATCTGGCGCTCCTTCTGGCTCAGGCGGCAGCGCGGGGGTTAGGGATTGGACATATCTATGCTGTGACGAACATTGGCTACTATGCGAATAATCACGTCCGCATTGACCGCAAGCTCAAGACGGACTTCAGCGAGTTTTGGCGTGAGGCGGGGGGCTTTGATACAGCGGATGAGCGCTTTATGGAACTGCCCCTGACAGAAACGCGTAAAACTATGGAGGAAGTACCAACCCGCAAGCGTGCAGTATATCGCAGACGGTTTGCCCTGATGGATGAGATAGAGGCAGAGGCGGCTGAGTATATTCGGCGGATATGCCGACTGGATGGTATGGGTGTAACGGGTGTGTGACAGGAGCGTGAGGCAGTGATGAAAGTAATTGAAAAGATAAAGTTCTATATCGATCTATACCGATTTTGCCAAAAGCAGCGAAAAAAATTGGGGGAAAAGAAATATACCATAGGAACGGCAATGATTCCTAAAATTGCACATTATTGTTGGTTTGGCAAGGGGAAATACTCCACGCTGATCGAAAAGTGTATGGATTCATGGAAGAAAGTGCTTCCGGAGTATGAATTCGTCCTGTGGAATGAAGAGAATTTTCCCTTCGATGAGTATCCTTTTGCACGGGAGGCCTATGAGGCAAAGAAATATGCGTTCGTATCCGATGTAGCACGCCTTCATGCGCTATATACACAGGGCGGAATCTACCTGGATACCGATGTCGAGATGCTGAAGCCGCTCGATGAGTTCCTGCGTCATGGAGCCTTTTCCAGTTATGAATCCTTTGGTGGGATGAGCACACGTATCCCCACGGGCTTGATGGGGGCTCAGATGCGTCATCCGTGGATTGAGCTCTTGTTGGAGTGGTACGAAGGGAAGCACTTTGACGGCTATCATCTGTTTACACCGAATACCAGGCTGATCAGCAAAATCACCGAACGATGCTATGATGTTAAGCTGGATTCAAAGCCTTTTGTTTTGGATGATGATGTCCATATTTATGCATCAGAATACTTCTGCCCTGGGAAGGAGCTCACTGAACACAGTTACTGCATTCACCATTTTTCGGGCTCATGGGCGGGCTGATTGGAAGGAGCGGGATGTTGCGCGTATTGGTATGGGGGCTCGACAGCCCTATTGCTGCTCCTGTGGTCTGGAAACTCCACGATGAAGGGGTATTCTGTGTAAAGACGTGGATCGTTAATGTGAGCGAGACGCAAAAACCATATTTTGCACAGCGTGATGGGATAGAAATCATCGAGGATAAGTTCAGTCTGGATTTTCGCCCTGACGAGACAGACGCCCCGCCGGTATGGCTGGATGCAAAAGTGCGTTCTTATGTGCCCGTCATTTTACAAAATTTTACACGGGAGACCTACTATTATCGGAGCCCTGTCTATGAATATATGAATGTCATACAGCTTTGGATCAGGTATTTCTATACGCTGCTCACAAGGAACAAGATGGAGGCCGTCATTTTTGCCGATATACCGCATGGCGGATTCATGTGTGTCCTGTATGCTGTGGCACGCGCACTCAATATGCGGGTCCTGATTTTCGTGCCGGTGGGTCCCTTTGGTACGACCGGCTTCTGCTTTTCCATAGAAGACTATGGCCGCTTTGCGGATGTTCCGGCATATCGCATGCCGCAGCCTAAGGAGGCAAAGATTCAGCAGGGATATAAAAAAGAACTTTACTACATGGAAGGGAAACACGCGCCCCAACAAATGCGTTCCTTACATAGCCGATGGAAGGCTCTTGGTTCGCCAGGAGAATTTATCCGTCGGAGAAAAAGCCTTCTTGAACGATCCATTCAAAAATACAGCAGTATCCGCGAATTCCTTTCTAAAAAGATTGTGATGAGCGTCATGGACACTATTGAAAAAAGGCAGTACAATGAGAATGTCGTGCGATACACAGAGAAGGATATCGATCTGACCCGCTGTTATGTATATTTTCCTCTTCACCTCCAGCCGGAGATGACGACAGACACGCTGGGAGGGATATACAGCGATCAGATTCTTGCCATAGAAAAACTGCGTGCAATGTTGCCGCCGGACTGGCTGATCTATGTCAAGGAGAATCCGAAGCAGTCGAAATTTATGCGGCAGGAGTATTTCTACAAGCGTCTGAAGCTCATCCCGCATACGGTGTACGTGGATCGATCCATCGACACATATGAGCTAATGGAACATGCCCAATTCGTTGCGACCATCACGGGGACGGCCGGCTGGGAGGCAATCAGCGGGGGGCGCAATGTTGTGATTTTTGGTCAATCATGGTATGAATCCTTTCCCGGTGTATTTCGCTATCGTGAGGATTTGTGCCTGGAGGAGATCACCTCGTATCAAATCAATCATACGTCTCTGGAACAGGCCTTTTCCAGATATTTAGAAAAGACAATGGATGCCGTCTTTTTGACCGATATACAGGAGGCTATGTCGGATTTCAACGCAGAGGAAAACGGGGAGAGACTGGAGAAGTTTTTCCGTTTCGTTATTTCCTATATGAAAGAGCACCCTCTCGCAGTGACGATGGGAGAAAGGGAGTAAATATGTTTAATGGAAAGAATATTCTGGTGACAGGCGGTACGGGGTCATTTGGCAAAGTGTTTATCAGAACGTTGCTGGAGCGGTACGAGCCGAAGAAGGTCATTGTCTATTCGCGCGATGAACTGAAACAGTTCGAGATGCAGCAGGTATATGATGCGCCCTGCATGCGCTATTTCATCGGTGATGTACGCGATGAGTCCCGCCTTCTCCACGCGATGGAGGGGGTTGACTACGTTGTCCACGCAGCGGCGCTGAAGCAGGTGCCTGCCGCTGAGTACAACCCGATGGAGTGCATCAAGACGAACGTTGGCGGGGCACAGAATGTCATCAATGCAGCACTCTATGCCAAAGTAAAAAAGGTGATTGCACTCTCGACGGACAAGGCGGCCAATCCGGTCAACCTATACGGTGCAACAAAACTTTGTTCGGATAAGCTCTTTACGGCTGCGAATAACTTTGTCGGCGCAAAGGAAACACGGTTCTCCGTCGTCCGCTATGGCAATGTTGTCGGCAGCAGGGGATCTGTTGTTCCTTTCTTCCGCCGACTCGCAGCAGAGGGGGCGAAGGAACTCCCCATTACGGATCCACGCATGACGCGATTTTGGCTGCGGTTGGAGGATGGCGTGGACTTCGTCCTTAAAAGTTTTGCCCGCATGCAGGGCGGGGAGATCTTCATCCCGAAGATTCCTTCCATGCGTATCACCGATCTTGCTGAGGCAATTGCCCCAGGCATGCCGACAAAGGTCATCGGGATCCGTCCTGGGGAGAAGCTGCATGAGGTTATGTGTCCCTCCGATCTGTATTATGATACGTTGGAGTTTGACGATCACTTCGTCATCATGCCGTCGACGCAGGGGGGGGCTGTTGACTATGCGAAGAATGCCATTGGCGAGATTGGACGCAGAGTGCCGGACGGGTTTGACTACAACTCCGGCAACAACCCGCATTTTTTGACGGTGGACGAACTTCGGGAGATGAATCCATGATATACTATGGACGACAGGACATTAATGAGGCGGATATTCAGGCGGTCGAGTCGGTACTGCGCTCGGATTTCCTGACACAGGGTCCTGCGATTGAGCGGTTTGAACGCCGCGTGGCAGATTACTGCGGCGCGAAGTATGCTGTCGCTGTCTGCAATGCGACGGCCGCACTCCATATCGCGTGTCTTGCTGCAGGGATGGGAAAGGGCGATGTCCTGTGGACGACTCCCATCACCTTTGTTGCCTCGGCGAACTGTGCACTATACTGCGGCAGCGATGTTGACTTTGTCGATATTGATGCGAAAACCTACAACATGAGTGCAGACCTCTTGGAGGAAAAACTCCGCACGGCAAAGGCCGAGGGGAAACTTCCAAAGATGGTCATTCCGGTTCATCTTGCTGGACAGTCCTGTGATATGCGCCGCATTCGTGCGCTCGCCGATGAATATGGCTTTGCTATCACGGAGGATGCCTCCCATGCAGTGGGGGCAGATTATCTTGATACGAAGGTTGGGAGCTGCGCTTTTTCTGATATGACGGTGTTCAGCTTTCATCCCGTTAAGATTGTTACGACAGGGGAAGGCGGCATGGTCCTGACGAATGATGCCGCTCTCCATGAAAAACTGCGTCTCTATCGCAGTCATGGGATTACACGTGATCCGAAATATATGACACATGAAAGTGATGGGCCTTGGTACTATCAGCAGATTGCACTCGGATTTAACTATCGCATGACGGATATGCAGGCGGCACTTGGATGCAGTCAGATGGATCGCCTGGATGAATTCGTCGCGCGGCGCAGAGCACTCGCAGCACGGTATGATCAGGCGCTGGCGGGACTTCCGCTGAAGGTGCCGACAGTACTGCCGGATGCATTGCCGGCATGGCATCTCTATGTGGTGCGGATTGATTTTGACCGCGTGCACAAGACAAAGGCACAGATTTTTGCGGAAATGCGGGACAGAGGCGTTGCACTGAATCTGCACTATATCCCTGTGCATACACAGCCGTACTATGAGGCACGCGGCTTCCGTGCAGGAGACTTCCCCGCGGCGATGGCATACTACCACGACGCACTGACGCTGCCGCTCTATCCGCGCATGACGGATGAGGATCAGGAGATGGTTGTATCTGCTCTGCGGAATGTATTGACGAGCGCCTAAGCATTTCTTTTTGTTGATCGGCTGCATGAAGTGAGGGAGAGCAGATGGCGGCAAAACTTTGTCTCGGCACCGTACAGTTTGGCATGAGGTATGGCGTTCATAATGCACTCGGACGTCAGCCGACAGATGCAGAGGCGTTTGCCGTGCTGGATGCCGCACGTGATGCCGGTATTGATGCGTTTGACACGGCAAGTGCCTATGGGACGGCAGAAGATGTCCTCGGCCGTTATCGGCTCGCCTCACGGGGCGTACGTATCATCTCGAAACTGCGTCCGCATGTGAAGACTGCGGATACTGTGCTGCATGAAATGCAGGAATCACTTCGCCGCCTCGGCACAGATCAGATTGCCTGCTATATGCTGCATCGTGCGGAAGATCTTGGCAATACGGCAGTCATGGAGGGCTTGACGGAAGTAAAGGCGTGCGGATGGGCAGAGAAAATTGGTGTGAGTGTATATCGTCCCGAGGATGCCCTGCGCGCTGTCGAGGATTCACGCATTGACGCGATACAGATTCCATATAATGCACTTGACCAGCGTTTGGATGCCTGTGGATTCTTTGTACTGGCGAAGAAACATGGGAAGGAGATCTATGCGCGGAGTGCCTTTCTGCAGGGCCTGCTTCTTATGCAGCCGCAGGAAGCGGAGCATAGGGTTTCGGGGAGCGGCGCGTATGTTGCGGCGTTTCAAAAAATAGCCCGTGATATGGGCTTTCTTCCGAATGAAGCTGCGATGCTGTATGTGCTCCGGCACAAGGGCATTGATTATGTCGTCTTTGGTGTTGACACGGCAGCTCAGCTGCAGGCAAACGTGCGCCTGTCGGAGCGTGTCAGCGAAATTACGGATTCCTGTTGTCCATTCATAGGAAAATTTAACGACGTCCCTCAGAAGCTGATTGATCCAAGTTTGTGGTGAGGAGGGAGGGCTGTGCCTTTGTCAAAAAATGCGCTGCGAGAAGTTCTTTCTCAGAGTTTTTTATCCGCCTCTGTGAAAATACGATTCTTTGAAGATGAGGGTGGCATCAATCTTTGGAATACCGTTCTGGATCAGCTCCCCTATGTGCCGACAAATTATTTGGTGAGCAATCTGCTCTATCAGGCGTCCTATATGAGATGCTTTTTGCGTGAACGCCAGGACGTATCCGTTATCCTCTTTGACAGAGATGTGCCAATTGGGATCTTTCCTCTAACAATCAATTACAGGGAAGATGGGGATGTTGTAGTGTCTACCAATGAGGGAGCCGTCTATGCCCCACTGTACATCTCCTCTGTCTCCGAAAAAGTGATCCGCCGCTATGACCGAGTCTGTCTGACAGCTGTTGATGCACTTTGTGCACACTTGAAAAAAACAAATGGGCGTGCTGCCATACATTGGCAGGCACAGATTAGCTTTCTTGCGAGTGATTTGTATGGTCAGATGATGATATGGCATCGTCTCTTGCTGGAGCGCGGCGGAACCCCTGCTCTGTCACATGAACTGTATGTGGATTTATCTTTGCCGCTCGATGACATTCACATGAGGATCCGTAAGAGTTATCGTTCTCTCATTCATAAAGGGGATACGCTCTGGAAGGTCGAAGTACATACGGATGTGACGTCTGAACTCTTTACGGAGTTTCGCCTGCTGCATCGAGAGGTCGCAGGACGTGCCACACGTTCTGTTGAAACTTGGGATGCGCAGGAGCGGGCGGTACATTTGGGAGAGGCCTTTCTAATCACCTTACGCAACTCTGCGGATGAATTGATCGGTGCAGCACTCTATGCCGTCTCCAAACATGAGGCGACCTATGCTGTTGCTGCCTATCGGCGTGATTTATTCGATCAGCCGGTCAGCCATGTGGCACACTGGCATGCCATCCAACATATGAAAAAATGCGGCATTAAGTGGTACCATATCGGGCCTCGCGTCTATCCTGGAGATCTGCACCCGCCGACAGAAAAGGAATTGTCGATTGCATACTTTAAAGAGGGATTCTCTACTCATATGTTTTTCAATGTCATCGTTGGGCTTTGATCATACAGCCCATCATGATATGTTTTGATGATGAAAAAGAGGCATCCATGATTCTTGCTGTTTTGCAGGCGCGGACATCGTCCAGCCGCCTGCCTGGAAAAGTTCTGCGGCCGCTCCTGGGACGTGCAATGATTCTGCGCGAACTGGATCGGCTGAAGGAGTGCCGTGAGATTACGCGGCTTGTGCTCGCCACAAGTACGGATCCGACGGATGATGAGCTCGCACAGACGGTTGAGGCGGCAGGCTATGATGTCTATCGCGGCAGTCTGGATGATGTCCTGGGGAGGTATTATCACTGCGCACAGAGGTATATGCCGACCCATGTCGTGCGCCTGACGGGAGACTGTCCCATCATCGATCCGCATATTGTCGATCGGGTGATTGCACAGCATGTTGCGAAGCGCAATGACTACACGAGCACGACGGAACGCTTTCCCGATGGCCTCGATACAGAGGTTATGACCTATGCAGCATTGGAGAAAGCCTATCAGGAGGCGGCTTTTCCATCGGAGCGTGAACATGTAACGCTGTATATCCGCCGTCATCCGGAACAGTTTCGCGTCGGTACGGTAGACTGCGCCGAGGATTATGGAGCGATGCGCTGGACGGTGGATGAGCCGCAGGACTTCGCATTGATCGAGAAGATTTACGAGCGACTTTATCCTCAGCATCCTGACTTCGCTATGGAAGACATTCTCACACTGTTTCGTGGAGATGAAACACTCGCCCATATCAATCAGGGGATTATGCGCAATGAGGGGCTGAAAAAGTCCATCGCCGCTGAGAAAGTGCTGTAATCAGCGCAGACATACAGCGGCATCGGAATGGACAGAGGAGGAAAACCATCATGAAGATCAACGAGAGAAGCCTGAAGAAGTCAGAGGAACTGTGGAAAGAGGCACAGGAGAATATCCTTTCGGGATGCCAGCTTTACAGCAAAGGGCCTGAGACGCACATCCAGGGGGTCTCGCCGATCTATATCGACCACGGAAAAGACGGGCATGTCTGGGATGTCGACGGCAATGAATACATTGACTACGATATGGGACTCGGTCCCATCCTGCTCGGCTATCAGTACAAGGCAGTGGATGATGCCGTGATTGCCCAGCTGCGCCGTGGAATGGGATACTCTCTCGTTGCACCGGAGGAAGTGGAGTATGCAAAGCTCTGTGTCAAGCATATTCCGAGTGCCGGAAAAGTGCGCTTCCTGAAGACAGGTTCGTCTGCAACGGAGGCGGCGGTGCGCATCGCCCGCAGCTATACGGGCAGAAAGCATATTATCCGCGGTGAGTATCATGGCTGGCATGAGTGGACAACTGCCGCTGAGAGTGTGCGTCAGGGCGGGATCTTGCCGGAGGTACGAAAATTTATTCATAAATTTGACTATAATGATCTGGCGAAAGTGGAGGAGTACTTTGCCGCGTATCCGGGCGAGGTGGCGGCGGTCATCACAGAGGCAGTCGAGATTGAGCCGCCGAAGGACGGCTTCCTCGAAAACCTGAAGGAACTGTGTCACAGAAACGGAGCCCTGCTGATCTTTGATGAGGTCGTCAATGGATTCCGCTTCTCTATCGGGGGCGCACAGGCATATTTCGGCGTCACGCCCGACCTTTCAACCTTTGGCAAGGCAACTGCGAACGGCATGCCGCTCTCGATCGTGGCGGGGCGCAAGGACATCATGGAAGAGGTGGATAGAAACGTATTCATCTCGACGACCTTCGGCGGAGAGTGCCTCTCGCTGGCGGCCGGCATTGCCGTCATGAAGGAACTCGAATCCGGTGAGGTAACGAAGGAAATCTGGGCGAAAGGCAAGTACCTCCAGGATAAATTCCGTGCGATGGCGAAGGATCTCGATGTGCCGATCGATCTCGCGGGCTATCCCTGCCGACTGAACCTTGAGTATACGGACTACGAGGGGAAGAAAGACTGGCTCTATAACTCCATCTTTATGCAGGAGAGCGTCAAGCGCGGTGTGCTGCTTGGCTGGCATATTTTCCCCTGCTATACCCACACGCAGGCGGATCTGGACGTTACGCTCAATGTGTTTGAGGATGCGATGAAGGTCTATCGCGAGGCGCTGAGGAGCGGACACCCAGAGACCTACATGGAAGGGAAACCACTGAAGATCGTTCTGGGCTGATCTCTGATGCGGGATATGGGCAGATGCAAAAAAAAGCGGTAATACGTGCAGACGCGTCAGAGCAAATCGGCAGCGGACATCTGATGCGCTGCCTGACACTAGCGGGTCGGATGCGGCGCGAGGGGACAGAGGTACATTTTATCTGCCGTGATCTCATCGGCAATCTGAATCATCTGGTGCGTGAGCAAGGCTTTCCGCTGCACGTCCTTCCGCGCCATGCAGATGATCCGTCGCTTTCTGGTTATGCGGCATGGCTTACCGTTGCACAGGAAACGGATGCGCGGGAGACGGGAGAGGTGCTTCGTACACTTGCACCGATCATGCGTCTCGTCGTTGACAGCTATGCACTCGATGAGGTGTGGGAGCGGATCGTGCGCCCGCTCGTCGGTGAGATCTTTGTGATCGACGACCTTGCCAATCGGCGGCATGACTGTGATATACTGCTCGATCAGAATTTCTATCGCGCGATGCAGCATCGCTATGACGGGCTTGTGCCTCCTTCCTGCAAACTCCTCCTTGGCCCCTCTCATGCACTTCTGCGTGAGGAGTTTTATGCGGCAAAGAAGAAATTGCGCCAGCGGGACGGACATCTCCGCCGTATCCTTGTATTCTACGGCGGCAGTGATGTCACGCATGAGACTGAAAAGGCCGTCCGTGCGCTCCTGCACCTCTCCCTGTCCGCCGTTGATGTTGATGTCATCATCGGCGGGAGCAATGCACATCGCATGCAGATCGAGGAGCTGTGTGCACCGCATGACTTTCTGCATACCTACTGCGCCGTCAGCAACATGGCGGAGTTTATGGCAAACGCTGACCTCTGCCTCGGGGCCGGCGGAACAACCACGTGGGAGCATTGTTTTCTCGGTCTGCCGGCAATCGTCACCGCCATCGCCGAGAATCAGCTGGAGATATGCCGTGACTGTGCAGATGCAGGTCTGATTTACTATCTGGGCCGATGGGATGAAGTGACGGAGAACGATATAGCAAGTGCTGTCAGCGATACGATGGATATGCATCACTTGCGTCGGCTTCAAAAGGCTTGCCGGATGAATTGTTGAGGGTCATATTCTATGAATGATATCATTTTGACAGGAAGTTCACGGGGGCTGGGGCATAGCCTGTTCATGCTGTTGTCTCGGATGGATAACACACGTGTATCTGTTGTGGGGAGAAGATTCTCTGCGGAGGAAGAACAGGAAGCCTATTCCTGTATCCGCTGGGACTTGACGGAGCCCAATCACATGCCGTCGATCAATCCACAGCATTTCATTGATACAGAATCGCTTGTCTTTATCAACAATGCAGGAACGGTTGAGCCTATCGGTGAGATCGGGACTCTTTCGGATGAACTCCTTCAGCAGGCAGCACAGGTGAACTTTATTTCTCCTATGATGTTTTGCAATCAGCTCGTCAAACTTTGTCGTGAGAGACATATCAAGCTCAAGATCGTCAATATTTCTTCGGGAGCGGCAAATTATGCGATTGCAGGGTGGGCGGCATACTGTGCGACGAAAGCGGCATTCAAAATGTTCCTTGATGTCTTGTCAGAGCAATATAAAGGCAGTGAGGATGCAGAAGTTGTCCACGTAGACCCTGGTATCATGGATACGGGGATGCAGGAGCAGATTCGGTCAGTTGATGAGAAGGCGTTTCCGCGCCTATCAGAATTCCGCGCGTATCATGCAAATGGAAAACTGCGCGCAACAGACGATGTGGCGCAGGAGATCCTGCGAAAGTATATCATATGAGTAAGATTGCTGTCCTCTCTGATATCCACGGAAACAGTGTGGCTCTTCGTGCTGTACTGCGTGACCTCCATCATCAAAAGATTGAGGAATGTTTTATATTGGGGGATCTGATCGGGTATTATTATCGGCCTCTTGAGGTTCTTCGCCTATTGGATGAAAGCAACATTTCTTGTCAAATGATTCGCGGGAATCATGAGCGGATGTTGGAACGGGCACTCCGAGACGAGCTGAAATGGGAAGATATACGGAGCAGATATGGGCATGGCACTGAAATTGCTGTGCAGCAGCTTCCGAAAAAGTTGCTGAAGGAATTGTTATCGCTTCCAGATCAACGAAAAGAAGAACGTGATGGCAAAAGATTTCTGCTATGTCATGGTTCGCCTGCCGATAAGGATCGCTACATTTATCCGGATGCCGAAGATTCCATTTTTGATTTTCCCGACATAGAGGCGGACTATGTACTCTTGGGGCATACACATTATCCCATGATGCGATGTTGTTCGTCGTTTTGCATCATCAATCCGGGATCAGTAGGGCAGGCACGAGGAAGAGGCGGCCTCGCAGAGTGGTGTATCATCAATACGGATAATAATGTTGTGACGATGCATAAGACGCCGTATGACGTTGAGCCCGTATTGCAGGACGGTAGGGAATATGATCCAAATATCGCTTATCTGCAGGACGTTTTGCGGCGTTGATCGAAGGAGGGACGGAGATGTTCTTTCATAAGATACTGGTCACGGGCTGTGGCGGAGATATTGGCCTTGCTGTTGGTCGCATTCTGCTGGACGAGAAGGCTGCCGATTCGGTCATCGGATGTGATATACAGGAAGATCATGCAGGGAAGGTTTTTTTTGACCGTTGTTTTGTCATAGAGAGAGCGACAGCACCGAACTATATCGACACACTCCTGCGTCTAGTGGAGGAAGAGGGAGTGGATCTCGTTATTCCTACCTCAGAGCCGGAACTGCGGACGTTGTGTACGAACGATTTTTTTGGTCGGAGGGAACTATTCCTCACGGCAAATCAGAAAGCGATGGAAATAGGGTTCGATAAATATCGAACGGCGGAGCTCCTGCAGAAGAATGGACTTCCTCACCCGTGGACACAGATTGCTGCGGATGGTCGTCCGCAGGAATTTCCCTGTATATTGAAAAGCCGTACCGGATGCGGCAGTAAAGATGTTTGTATCCTGACGGAGGAGCAGTATCATCGGCAGAAAGATTACGGAGAAGATGATATTTTTCAAGAGTTGATCGCAGAAGATGATGCAGAGTATACATGCGGGGTTTTTCGCAGCTCTTCCGGTGAGGTAAGGAGCATTATTTTGCGCCGTAAATTGCGTGGAGATGTCACGGGCAGTGGTGTCGTGGAAGACAATGACACAATCCGAGATTTGCTTTGCCGATTGGCAGATGCGGTGGAACTTCTTGGCAGTATTAATGTTCAGCTTCGCCTTCGCCGCGGAATACCGTATGTCTTTGAGATTAATCCGCGTTTTTCCAGTACGGTGAGATTCCGTCATTTGCTGGGATTCTCAGATGTATTGTGGTCTGTCGAGGATCTGCGTGGAATGAATTTGAGTGAATATACACCTGCAGATGCAGGAATACATTTTTATAAAATCTATGATGATGTTGTTGACTGGAGGGTTAAGTAGAAGAGAATATGCATATTGTCATTGTTTCGAACAGAGCATGGAATCGTCATCTTGCTGCGGAGGTTCAGGGACGACTTAATGCAGATGTGACTTATTTGGAACACCACGAGGATGTATCTAAGGAAAAATTGACATCACTTATGCCGGACTGGGTGTTCTTTCCCCATTGGTCTTATATTATTCCCACTGAGGTCTATGCGAACTTCCGCTGTGTCATCTTTCACATGACGGATCTTCCTTTTGGACGCGGCGGAAGCCCTCTGCAGAATCTTATTGCTCGCGGCATATATGAAACAAAGATAACGGCGCTCCGATGCGTAAAAGAACTCGACGCGGGGGCTGTCTATGAGAAACGTCCGCTTTCTTTATGGGGAAGTGCAGAAGAGATTTATCTGCGTGCCGGCGAAATCATCAAGGAAATGATGATTGATATTGTACGTGAGAATCCTGTTCCTCGTGAACAACATGGGACGCCAACGGTATTCAAGCGCCGCCGCCCTGAAGATGGGGATATAGGGAAGCTGGATACACTTCAGCGCGTGTTTGATTATATTCGTATGCTCGATGCGGACGGATATCCATCGGCGTTTCTATGTTCGAAGGGGCTGCGCTTGGAGTTTTCCCGTGCATCGCTGAAGGACGGATATATTTTGGCTGATGTGAAAATTTGTCGACAGGAGGAAGATGATGGCAAAACGCGTTCTTGTTGTCGCGGCGCATCCGGATGATGAGGTTCTGGGCGTTGGCGGGACAATTCTGCGGCATACGGATCAGGGGGATCGTGTCAGGATCTTGATTATGGCGGAAGGTCTGACCAGTCGGGCCGGTCAGAGGGATGTCGATCAATTTCATGTCGCTCTTGAGGAACTTCATGACAAGGCCAAAAAGGTGGGCGATATTCTTGGCGCAGAGAATGTGCAGCTTTTTAATTTCCCGGACAATCGAATGGACGGCAGAGAGCTGCTGGATGTGGTCAAAGCGGTAGAGGGGGAGGTTGATCAATTTCTCCCCGATGTTGTTTATACCCATCACGCGGGAGATGTGAATGTCGACCATACCTATACCCATAATGCCGTTGTTACCGCGTGCCGTTCACTGCCAGGGCAGTGCGTGAAAGAACTTTATTTTTTCGAGACGCCATCGAGCACGGAATGGCAGATGCAGACTGCGGATAAGGTATTTCTGCCCAACATGTATGTAGATATTGCAGAAATGTTCTCAAAGAAGATGCAGGCCCTTGAGCTGTATGAAAGTGAAATGCGTGACTACCCGCATTCACGTTCCTATAAAGCGGTAGAGATTCTGGCGAGATATCGCGGCTATGCCGCAGGGATTGCGTTGGCGGAGGCTTTTTCGGTTGGGCGAATCATAAGATAGGAGAATAGAGTGTTGCAGAGGAATAGCGATCATCCATTCATCATTGCGGAGATGTCCGGCAATCATAACCAGTCACTGGAGCGTGCACTTGCCATCGTTGATGCTGCAGCGGACGCAGGCGTCGATGCGGTGAAGATACAGACCTACACCGCAGATACGATGACGATTGACATAGACACGGGGGAGTTCTTTATCTCTGATAAGGACAGCCTGTGGAAGGGCGAGACACTCTACCATCTCTATGAGAAAGCGCATACGCCATGGGAATGGCATAAGGCGATTTTTGACCGATGCAAAGAACGCGGCATTATGGGCTTCAGCACGCCATTTGATGATACGTCCGTGGATTTCTTGGAAGATCTTGGCGTTCCCTGTTACAAGATCGCTTCGTTTGAGAATGTGGATCTGCCGCTCATCCGCAAGGTCGCCCGCACGGGCAAGCCGATCATCGCGTCGACAGGGATGACGACGGTCGCAGAGCTCTCGGATCTCGTTCGAACGGTGCGGGAAAATGGCTGTACGGATCTGACCCTGCTCAAGTGCACAAGCAGCTATCCTGCCTCACCGGAGGGGACGAATCTGCGGACCATTCCGCATATGCGGGAGCTGTTCGGCTGTGCCGTCGGGCTCTCCGATCATACGCTCGGCATCGGTGCGGCAGTGGCGAGTGTTGCACTTGGTGCAACGGTGATTGAGAAGCACTTCACGCTATCACGTGCTGAGGGGGGGGTTGATGCGGCGTTTTCTCTGGAGCCTGTGGAGATGGCGCAGCTTGTGCGCGAGTGCCGTACAGCAGCACTCGCGTTGGGGGCAGTGTCCTATGAGAGGGCAGAGCAGGAGCAGAAGTCACTCCAGTTCCGCCGCAGTCTGTATGTCGTCGAGGATATGAAGGCTGGCGATGTCTTTACGGAGAAAAACCTGCGCCGTATCCGTCCCGGGATGGGGCTTTCGCCGAAGTATTACGATGTGCTGCTCGGACGCTGTGTGAAGTGTGATGTGAAGCGCGGCACGCCTGTATCGTGGGATATTGTTGAGTGATACAGAAGCACCCGACCATAGGTGAACATTGCCCTATGGTCGGGTGCTTCTGTATATGGATTATTTTTCTTTTGCTGCAGGCGGCGTTCCCTGCACGCTCTCTACATTCAGCCCCGGTGTGATGCCGCGTGTGTAGCGGCGCTCCATGCGGTCGTGGACGTGGGCGTATTTCGCTGTGACCTTGGGGCTGCGCTGGCGCAGGGTTTCCTGTACGACGCGCAGATCCTTGGTCTCCTGATAGAGGTTCGTGCCGCAGCTGTGGCGGAAGAGGTGGCAGGCGTAGCCGGGCTGCTTGAGGCCTGCCTCGGTGAGTGCCTTGTTGATGACGTAGCGGATGCCGACGCGCGAGATGCGTCCCTTCGGGTTGTTGTTCGCGCAGGAGATGATGGTCGGCGTGAGGCGGCTCTCGGGCGGGACGGCGCCGCGCACCTCGATGTATGCCCGCAGGATGCCGAAGGTCTCCTCGCAGGGGTAGATGATGCCCGCGTGTCCCTTACCGCGAATCTCAATGCGCCCGCGCTGCCAGTCGATGTCCTCGTCAGAGAGGCGCATGACCTCGACGACGCGCAGTCCCTCGACCCCCATGAGGTAGACGATGAGGAGGTTGCGCAGGCGACGCAGCTCGTTCTTGTCGGCGGCGAGTCCCTCACAGATCTCTTTGATCTGATCGACGGTGAGGTACTTATAGTCCTCGTCGAGGTGCTGCGGGTTGCGCAGCTGGAGGTCGGCACAGGGATTCTCGGCGATGAAGGAGAGCCGCTGGGCGACCTTGTAAAAGGCACGGATCGCTGCGCCCTTGATCATGAGGGTGGCGGCACTGTAGCCGCGCGTCCGCATCTCCTCCATGTAGACACGAATCTGGTAGTCGTGCACGTCGCTTAGCGGATGCAGCCCCTGCTCCATGCACCAGTGGAGAAAGAGGCGGATGGCAAGCTCATACGTGTCGCGCGTGTCCGCCGTCGGGGCGCCGCCCGCGATATAGCGCGGGAGGTACTCGTAGAAATGCGCGATAAAGTACTCCGGCGTAATGGCGTCCTGACGTACGCTGATGGACGGTGCATCCATGCGGCGCACAGCTGCAGGCGCAGTCTCCCCGCACCGCGCGGGAATGCCCATCTCCTGCGTGCCGCCGCTGCGGTATGTGCGATTTCCTGCCAAAAAGTCACCCTCTTTCGTTTCCGCTTGTTGAAAAATTATAGCATGAAGAGGTGTAATTAGCAACAGGTAATAAAACGGAGAATACCAATGGCATTCTCCGTTTGGGTAAGGGACGTACGGATAAATTCAGCGTTTGTGTCACTGCGATGAAATTATTTCTCCATCAGCAGTGATGCGGCACTGGCGGCGAGCATCTTTAATGCGTAGACAAGGGCACGCTCGTCGAAGTTGAAGTGTGAGTCGTGATGCCCTGCGGCGAGATCGGCGCCGATCATTATGTATGCAGCCTGGCCGCCGCGCTCCTGCACACGCTCCATAAAGTACGAGAAGTCCTCGCTTGCGCCGAAGTTCGTCTCGGGCATGATGTCCTCGAAGAGTCCCAGCTCCCGCGCACGCTGCTCAAGATAGGCGGCGAGCTCCGGCGTGTTGCTGCCGCCTGCTGCTCCACCGGTCTTTTCGATGCTGACCTGTACGTCATACATCTGCGCCGCAGCCTTGATGATGCGCTCCGCTTCGGTCTCCATATAGTGGTTGATTGCACTTGTTGCGCCGCGCGTCTCGAGAGCAATCAGGCCTTTGTCGCCGATGACGTTGCGCCCGCTGCCCGCCTCCATGCGACCGACATTGATGCGCGATGCGCCGCCCGAGTGGCGTGCGATGGCGTGGAGGTTGAGCGCGGCACAGGCGGTGGCAAGGACAGCGTTTTTTCCGGCCTCAGGTGCGGCACCTGCGTGGGCAGGGACACCGACGAAGTGGGCGTCGTACTTGCTCGTCGCGAGGAAGCCGACAACACTGCAGGCGATGCTGCCTGTACTCTTTGCCTTAAAACCAAAGTGCGCACCGAGCATATAGTCTACATCATCCACAACGCCTTTCTCCGCCATAGCACGCGCGCCGCGCACGCCCTCCTCAGCAGGCTGGAAGACGAGTTTGATCGTTCCTCTGAGCCTGTCCTTGAGGGCTGAGAAAATGCGCGCGACACCGAGCCCGACGGTTGTGTGTCCATCGTGGCCGCACGCGTGCATCGCGCCGGGGTGACAGGAGGCGAATCCTTCGCGGTTCGGGAAATGTTCCGGTGCATCCGTCTCAGTTACATCGTTGCTGTCCATGTCGAAGCGAAGACCGACGACGGGACCATCCCCGCAATGCAGCACTCCGACGACGCCTGTATAGCCGCCGTCCATTTTGTCGAGCCACTGCGGGTCTGCCCCCTCGCGGGCGGCGCGCTCCTTCTCACGTGCGAGAACGTCGGGCGAGGGCGCGCCCATGCGGGCATTTTCCTCCATGACCTCGCGTCCTGTGTGCACCTCCCAGCCGAGCTCTGTGAGCGTCTTTGCCACAATCGATGCTGTACGGAACTCGGTCCAGCCCGGCTCCGGGTGCTGATGGAGGTCGCGCCGCTGACGCGTCAGCTCCTCCTGCATCCCATCGGCAAGGCGCATGATCTCTGCATCCAGTTCCATGATATTTCCTCCCTTGTTGTTTCGCAGGCGAAATGACGTCAGTCATTCGATCTGCTGTTCCTTATCCCTTGGCGACTTCCTGTACGAGTGTGAGCGTCAGCTCTGCCGCGTCATAGAGATCCTGCACAAGGATGCTCTCCTCCTTTGTGTGGCAGTCCGTCATGCCGACGGCAAGTACTGCCGTCGGTATGTCATACGTGTTGAAAAAATTTGCATCCGAGCCGCCGCCTGCCTCCTCGACGGCAAAGGGAAGTCCCAGCTGCTCTGCCGCACGTTTCAAGTGGATGAGCGGCAGCGCATCCGACGCCAGCTCGTACGGATCATAGTCCTTCTTCACATCGATCTCAGCGTGACAGCCAGTACTCCTGAGTGCGGTGTGGATGGCATCCACCATGCGCCGTGTGAGCGCGTTGAGTTTTGCCTTGTCGCGGCTGCGTGACTCGAAGTCGATGGTGCAGAACTCTGCAACGACATTGGTCGCCGTACCGCCTGTGATTTTTCCGACGTTGCAGGTCGTTTCCGCATCGATGCGTCCCTGCGGAACGGCGGTGAGCACCTTTCCTGCTGCTGTGATCGCATTGTGCCCCGCCTCCGGCTCGTTCCCGGCGTGGGCGGGTTTTCCGTGGATACGCACGTGGATCTGGTTCTTGCCCGGTGCCTTGTAGGCAGCACTGCCGGGGCGGCCATGCGTGTCGAGCGTATAGCCAAAGTCCGCGTGGAGCAGCGATGTATCGAGGCAGCGAGATCCGTTGACCCCGCCCTCCTCGGCGACGGTAAAGACGATCTGCAGGTCGCCGTGGGGGAGATTATGCTCCTCTAGGCAGCGCAGTGTTTCGAGGATGGCAGCGACGCCTGCCTTGTCGTCCGCACCGAGGATGGTCGTTCCATCGGAGTGGATGACACCGTCTTTGACGATCGGCTTGATATTTGCACATGGTTCTACACAGTCCATGTGTGCCGTCAGCATCAGACAGGGAGCGTTTGGTACGCTGCCTTTGAAGTTCGCGACGATATTTCCGCAGTTTCCGCCGAGGAACTTTCCCGCAGCATCCTCGTGAATCTCTGCCGCACCGAGTTCACGCAGCCGCGCAGTGAGAAGGTCGCCGATCTCGCGTTCATCGAGCGTCGAGCAACGGATGGAGACGAGCTCCATGAATTCGTCCAGAACTCTTTTTTGATCGATCATAAGATGCCGCCTTTCAGAGGAAGAGGACGATCATAAACGTGATGGTCGCGAGGAGCATCGGGAGCGCGTTGCGCTTCGTCATCTCCATCGGGCTGACCTTGGCAAGACCTGCACAAACGATGGCAGCACCGGCGACGGGGGACATGGAGCGGCCGATTGCGCCGGCCATCTGGGCGAGTGAGCCAAGATCAACGATAGTCATGCCGAAGGCCTCAGCGTGCGGGGTAATTGCACCATTAAACGCGAGTGCTGCCGCATCGCCTGAGCCGGAGATGATCGCAATAACAAATGGGCCAAATGCTCCTGCGATACGTGCGATGGACTCGGAGCCCTTCATCGTCTCGATGAGTGCACCCGTCAGCCCCATGGCGGTCATGCCGGCGGTAAAGACGGCGGCGGCGACGATAAGTCCCATGACGCTGCCGTAGGCACTGCCCATGCCGTCGAAGAACTTTTTCGTGACCTCCTGCGGACTCGTACGGGTGACGATGAGTGAGAGGATGCAGCCTGTAATCATGGCAGTCGGGACGCTCACCAGCGGCAGGACGGCGACCTGCTTGCTGCCGAGGACGAGCAGAATGAGCGGCACGAGGGGAACGATGGCGTAGAGCGGATTGATGTGGAAATTTTTATCCTGCTCCTCCTCTGCAAGTTCTTCGAGATAGGCGGCGCGGCGTTCCTTATTTGGCCCTTCGCTGCGGATGATCGCAATCACGGCGAGCGTAACGGCACAGACAATAGATGCAGCGATGGCGGACGGAGCCTCATTCATAATGACCGACATGATGTCTGTGCCCGCAAGATCAGCGACGAAGGGGTTGTGTGATGTACCCGGGCTGATCGCACTGCCCCACGTACCTGCGAGAACAGCGGCACCTGCCATGGCGGGGTGTACGCCCGCCGCGATGAGGGCGGGAATGAGGATGCTGCCCACTGCTGCCGCGCAGCCTGCCGCGCTCGGAATGGCGATATTGATCCACCATGTGAGCAGCATCGCGAGCGGGATCAGGACGAATTTCGTCCGCGTAATGACGCCCGAGATCGATGCGACGAGATGACGGTCACAGCCCGTCAGCTTCATGACGTAAGAGAAGCCCATAACCGTACAGATGACGGGAACAAGTGTTGTGTGCACCATGGTCTTGCTGAACGTCGTAATGGCGCTGTCGGCAACACCGCCGATGATGCACATGAGAAGCCCGGCACCGAAGAGCACCATACGCGTCTCATATTTCTTGATGATCGCAACAAATGCGAGGACGACGATAATTCCTCCCGCAATAGCCAATGAAAAAACCTCCTTAGATGTAAAACAGAGAGACAGCCGCTGCCGTAGAGATGACTGCCTGTATTGATTCGACGTGGGACAAAAAAATCCTCCACAGAGCAAGTATGTGCTGTGGAGGTTTTCTGTCTCGTTTGGGCGAAAAATTACGCCGATCCGAGGGGGGCTTTATCAGCGATTCCCGAAAAACGACCCAGCCGGCATGAACGACTCACTCAGCGATTCCCGGCCGTGTCATCTGGCGCGGCGAGAGGATGTGCGAGAGCTCCTTCTTCGAGAGAATGCCGCGATCGAGGATGATCTCACGGATGGGCTTGCCTGTCGTATACGCCTCCTTCGCGAGCTCGGCGGATTTCTCATAGCCGATGTGCGGCAGGAGTGCGGTGACGATGCCGACGCTGTTGTCGAGCCATTTCTGGCACTGCTCGATGTTCGGCTCGAGGCCAATGAGGAGCTTGTCGACAAATGTATTGACGGCGCGCGTGATGTAGTTCAGCGAGTTGAACATATTGAACGCCATGACGGGCTCCATCACGTTCAGCTCGAACTGTCCGTTCTCTACGCCGAGCGTCACGGCGAGATCGCCTGCAATGACCTGATAGCACGCCTGATCGAGCACCTCGGCGATGACGGGATTGACCTTGCCGGGCATGATCGAGGAGCCGGGCTGGCGCATCGGCAGGTGCAGCTCGTTCAGCCCGCAGCGCGGTCCCGACGCCATCAGGCGGAAATCGTTCGACATCTTGATGAGGACGAGCGCGGCGTTCTTGAGTGCCGAGGAGAAATCGGCGAACGCATCCGTGTTGTTCGTCGCGTCGATGATGTTCTGTGACGTGCGGTATGTCTCCCCCGTGATCTCCGAGAGGCGCTTGGCGACCGCCTTGATGTAGGCAGGCTCGGCATTCAGCCCCGTGCCGACGGCGGTGCCGCCCATGTTGATCGTGTGGATCGCGCGCTGGACAATGCGCGTGCGCTTCATGCAGCGGCGCACGGCGGAGGCATAGGCACCCATCTCCTGTCCGAGCGTGATGGGCACGGCGTCCTGCAGGTGCGTGCGCCCCATCTTGAGGATGCCGCGGTAGGCCGTCGCCTTCTTCTCGAGCTCCGTCGCGAGACGCTCGAGCGCGGCGAGGAAGTCGTCGCTCTTTTTCGAGAGGCAGACCTTAATGCCCGTGGGGAAGGCGTCATTCGTCGACTGCGCCATATTCGCGTGATTGTTCGGCGAGATGATGTCGTAGCGCCCCTTCGCCTCACCGCGCAGCTCGAGCGCGCGGTTGCAGAGCACCTCATTCATGTTCATATTGATCGACGTACCTGCGCCGCCCTGAATCGGGTCCACGGGGAACTGGTCGATCAGCCCGCCCGCGATGATCTCATCCGCCGCCTGCACGAGCACATCGCCGATCTCACGCCGCAGACGTCCCGTATCCATGTTTGCGAGCGCCGCCGCCTTCTTCACCGTTGCAAGGGCGACGATAAAGTCGGGGTCGAGCTTCTGCCCCGTGATGTTGAAGTTCTCCACCGCACGCATCGTCTGTACGCCGTAGTAAACCTCATCCGGTACCTCTAAATCACCAAGAAAATCGTGTTCTTTTCGCATCGTGATCTCTCCTTTACACCCCTACATATATTATCAACAACTGTATACAGTATACCACGGAAAAAGAAAATAGATAGAGGCACAGGAAAATAAATTTATCCTATGCTTTGCCGAAAAAGAGCTGCTGCATCCTCTGTCCCCGCGGACGAAGAGGATTAACTAATCGCATCTTGGTGCTCATGCTCTTGGGGCGTTTTCCATACGGTCTGTTTCCGGATCAGAGAAGGGGATCGGAGACAAGTGATAACGTCGGCGATACAGCAGGATCGCGGCACTTGATGTCGAATTGTCAAAAAAGACGTAAGGAAGTGCAGCGTTTCCTTTTAGGAGGTTCGATATCATGCCATTTGCGATTGTACGCAACGACATCACAAAGATGCAGGTGGACGCCATTGTCAATTCTGCCAATCCCCGCGCCATTGTCGGCGGCGGTGTGGATCACGCCATCCATCAGGCGGCGGGAGCAGAACTCCTAGCCGCGCGCAAGAAGATCGGCAATATCGCTATGGGCACGGCCGCCATTACGCCGGCATACCGCCTCCATGCCCGCTATGTCATCCATACGGTGGGGCCGGTCTGGCAGGACGGCAGTCACGGGGAGCGCGAACTTCTCAGCCGCGCGTATCAAAATTCCCTACGGCTGGCAGCAGAACGCGACTGCTCCTCCATTGCCTTCCCTCTCCTATCCGCGGGCGTGTTCGGCTGCCCTTCGGAGATCGCGATTGCCACAGCGGTGCAGGCCATTCGTGATTTCCTGCAGGAACATGACATGGACGTCTATCTGGTGGTGTTCGACCGAAAGAGCTTCAAGATCTCAGACACGCTCTTTGACGACGTGCAGAACTATCTCGACGAGAGATACGTCGCAGAGCTGCTGGATGAGGAGTATCGCGGCGATGACCGCGACCGTCGGATCGCAGCCTGTCACGAGGCGGCATATCTGGATGCTGCAGAGGCCTGCGTGAGCGAGGCTGCACCGATGTTCGCGGCAAAGGACGCTGATGCGGGCGCCCGCTCCTTGGAGAATTTATTGGACGACATCGACGATACATTTTCTGAGACGCTGCTTCGGCTCATAGATATCAAGGGAAAGAGTGATCCGGAGATATACAAACGGGCGAATGTAGATCGCAAGCATTTCTCAAAGATCCGCAACAATCCCGCCTACCAGCCCAGCAAGAATACTGCCCTGACCTTCGCTGTGGCGTTGGAACTCGATCTCGATGAGACGCGTGATTTTATCGGACGCGCGGGGTATGCGCTCTCCCGCAGCTCCAAGATGGACGTCATTGTGGAGTATTTTATTGAGCGAAAGGAGTACGATATCTTCACCATCAACGAGACACTCTTTGCGTTCCAGCAGCCCTTGCTTGGCTGCTAAGGGATGCACGCGGATAAATATTACGATTCCCCAGATGTCGCCTGACAGGCGACCTTGCGCCTTCGCATTTTTGCTAGAATGTAGTCAGCTGAAAGAAGGAGGCGCTTATCATGAAGAAGGGTTTAACGGAGATCGTGTTCATTCTGGATCGGAGCGGTTCAATGGGTGGCTTGGAGGCGGACACCATCGGAGGGTTCAACGGGCTCATCAAAAAGCAGCGCAAGGAGAGCGGTGAGGCTCTTGTCTCCACCGTGCTGTTCGACGATGTATGCGAGGTGCTCCATGACCGCGTGCCGATGGAGCAGGTGGAGGAAATGACCGCGGACACCTACTTTGTCCGGGGGTGTACGGCGCTCCTCGATGCCGTGGGCGGTGCGATCCACCACATCGGCAACATTCACAAATACGCCCGCGACGAGGACCGGCCGGAGAAGACGCTCTTTATCATCACCACGGACGGCATGGAGAATGCAAGCCACCGTTATACCTATGAAAAGGTGAAGAAGATGGTCGAGCGGCAAAAGGCAAAATACGGCTGGGAGTTCCTCTTCCTCGGAGCGAACATAGACGCTATCGGGGCGGCGGGTGATATCGGCATCTGCGCGGATCGTGCAGTCACCTACCAAAGTGACCAACAGGGGACAGTGCTCAACTACGAGGTCATACAGGAAGCCATACATCATGTGCGGACTTGTGCCGCTCCGCTGACGAGCACGTGGAAAGACCGCATCGATGCGGATGTGCGGCGCCGCAGAGGAAAACGCTGAGGCGAGTAACAGGGCCGTTAAGATCAAAAAGGGTGCCGACGGGAAGATATAAATCTTCCCGTCGGCACCCTTCGTGTCTGTTTTGTATGTGAGATCAGTGGATCTCGATCTGCTTGCGCGCGGGCGCATCTGCCGTCTTCGGCAGGCTGACCTGCAGCACGCCGTCTTTGAACTCCGCATGGATGTTTGCGTCGTCGATGCCGTCGATGTAGAACGAGCGGCTGACTTCGCCCGTATGACGCTCGCGGCGGATGTAGTTTCCGTTGTCGTCCTTTTCATCCTTTGACTCGTTGCGCGTCGCAGCGATGGTGAGGTAGCCATTCTCGTAGCGGAGACTGATGTCTTCCTTCGCCATGCCCGGCAAGTCGGCGCTCAGCTCGTAGTGGTCGCCGCTGTCCTTCACATCAACCTTGAATGAGGATGCCCCCCAGTTCGCTGTGGGGAAGTCGTGGTCGAAGAGGGAATCAAAGAGGGCAAACGGATTGTTCTGCTCGCTGCGTGCCAGTCCGCGATGTCCACCGAAAGG
>ERZ773066.413-NODE-413-length-24874-cov-8.673395_pt1 | contig 24874 bp, 19 predicted proteins | sample MGYA00580573_ERZ773066 | MGnify/ENA primary metagenome ERZ773066 (study PRJEB29015, sample SAMEA2738128) | human oral metagenome | biome: human oral; feature: human-associated habitat; material: saliva | place: China | collected 2203 ... | reverse complement strand
TCAGATCAATGCATATACAAGATAATTTAATATCTAACTGCTCTTTTCAAAACTGCTATATAGAAGATAATATATTTTCTACAAATAGAACATAAGGGGCCGTACTAGATTAGCAGATATGTTACCCTCAAAAAAGGTCGTCTGAAACTGGATATACATCAACCCTTCCGTCTACAGAATCAGCATTATGATGAAGAGACGGGGCTGCATTACAACTTCTTCCGCTACTATGATCCGGAGATTGGGCGGTTTACGCAGCAGGATCCGATTAAGCTAGCAGGGGGATATGCTTTGTATAATTATTCATTGCAACCTATGAAATTTATTGATCCTCTTGGTTGGATCGAATGGAAAGGCACAGCATATTCGGCCTCTGCAGGTGTTGCTACTGGTACTAGATTTGAGCTGGCAACGGAATGTATAAAAGGGAAAAAAGGAAGAGCTACTGTTTATGCTGTAGGAAGTTCTTATGGAAGAGGAGGTATAGTTGGAGTTAATGGTTCAAATGTAACTTTTGAAGATAAGCTGGATCATATTGATCCTAAGGTTTTCAATGGAGTGTATTCCGAGGGAAATGCAAATGTTACTTTTATTAAAGGCATAGGTTTGGGAAGTACACAACTTGGACAAGCAGAATCTAAAGGTTTATTTACAATATATGATAGAGGATATTCTTATGGATTAGCTGCAAATGGAGGCAAGTCTACTGTTACTTCTTCCTTCATAGAGCCATGCACAGAACTACCTAAGGTAAATTGTGGTAAATGTCAATATCCAAGCAATCCAATAAAAAATCCACCTTATGTTCCTAGTATGACTATTGACGAAGCGATTGGGAGAATTCCCCATTATTAAGTTAGGTTAAAGAATGTTAGAAATTGTTTGTATATTAGTAATTTTATTTGGTTATTGGATTTTTCTGATTTACGTTAATGGCAAAGCTAAAAATTTAGTTGAGTCAATTAGAAAACTTCCTGAGTTGAATAAAGTATGTGGCTCACCCTCTAATACGTATTTTTTTTGGGAATTTATTAGGTTAGATTATAGTTTTGTTATTTTTTTATGGAAAAATAAAGAAATGCCTAAAATATTAGAATTTAATTTCAAGGAGTACAATCGAATTAGAAGACTTGCTATTCTGATAACGTTATTAGAAGTATTGCGAGGTATATGCATTATATCAATATTTTTTCTTTATTGAAGGATAATAATATTTGAAACATTATCAAGTAGTACGCAAGAGTTGGGATGAAAACCCAATTTTCACAAAGGTCGTCTGAAAAGTTGTCAGACGACCTAAAATATATCCTCGTCAGGCGATAACAAAAGTTAGTCTCTATAAAACGGTTACACCCATCACAAAATATTACAAAGAAGCCCAAGCCGCATCGGCACTGAAGATTAAAGAGGTACTAAATGTCCAGATTACTTCCTCTAAATCTTTAGGTCAGACAAGAAAACCTGTAATCAAATCGGCATTCCTCGAGAGATGACCGATGAGGAAGGCAATATTGTTTGGAACGGTGACTATAGCGGTTGGGGTAAACTGACCCGGGAGGAATGTCTGAAATCAGACATATACCAACCTATCCGTCTGCAGAACCAGCATTATGATGAAGAAACGGGGCTGCATTACAATTTCTTCCGCTACTATGATCCGGAGATTGGTCAGTTTACGCAGCAGGATCCGATCAAGCTATTGGGGGGAGAGAGTTTGTATCTGTTTGCAAATAGTGTGCAAACTTGGACAGATGTATTTGGCTTATCTGGAATCCCAATTTTTGGTATTAGTGATAATACCGCGAGGAATTTAGAGAATCAATTTCAAGCAGAACGTTTTAAACATATTAGGGCACAACGTCAAGCAGCACAAAAAAGTGGAAATAACCAATGTGCAACAGGTGTAGGTGTGCTTTTTGGAAGACATATGGCGCAGCTAAGTAAAGATCCAAAATGTAAGAATGTACATCAATTCCAAGGTACTTTAGCAGAAGCTAGAAACACTACCTTAGCTGTAACGGGAGTAGGGGGGGGCTGCAGTAGTAACAACGGTCGCAGCAGCTCCTGAACTTATTCCACTGGCAGCAAGAGGAGTTAATGTTGTATCAAAAAGTTCGGCTGCACAGGCATGGACTTCTTTATCCGCTGTTGAAAAAAGTGTAGCGCTTTCTGCTGCGGTATCCGGTACAACTCAAATTATGCAAAATGGTCGAGTTAATGCTTGTGCGTTTGGAGTAGATATGGTAACTGGTGCAGCAGGATCAGGGTTAACTAAATTAGGTTCACAAGCTGGATTATCCGTTGGATCTGGAGCCATGTCTGATTATATGTGTCAAGGCAAATCAATAACAGAGACGTTGAAAGGGGTTCCAGGTAATGCATTGGGTACCGCTGCAGGATTTGGAGTAGGTAAAACTGGAGCTGGGGATATTAGTCAGACTCTCATAAATGAGGCTACAAAACAGTCTATTAATACTGGTATGGATAAAGTAGTTCCATCTAAGAAACCTTAATTAAAAGGAGATATCAATGATTAAAAGTATAAGTTACTATCTTAATGTCATTATTTTATCTTTAATTGCTGGTTGCAATGGGTCTAATCAGACGCTTAGGGATACACAATGCGATCCACAGGGTTCGTTTTTATATTTAGAGCAATGTGCTATCGGAGGAGATATTTCTAGTCAATATAACTTAGCTGTTAGATATATGGATGGATTAAATGCTCCGAAAGATCTAAAGCAAGCTTTTTATTGGATGGAGCAGGCTGCAAAGAATGGAGATATCCGAGCACAATCTGACCTAGGTCTGCTCTATTATAATGGCTGGGGCATCTATAAAGATTATAAAAAAGCCTTTGAATGGACGCAAAAAGCTGCAGAGCAGGGAAGTGTTCCAGCTAATAATAATATGGGCTTTTTTTACAGCCATGGTATTGGTGTATCGGTAGATTGGAAAAAAGGAGCAGAATATTATCAATTGGCTGCAGATCAAGGATATATTGATGCCTATCAAAATTTATCTACTATGTACTTTAGCGGGAAAGGTGTTGATAAAGATATAAATAAAGCATTGGAATTTGCTAAAAGAGCTGCAGAGGATGGAGGTAATCAAATGGCCATTTATAACTTGGGTACAATTTATTCTTTAATAGGTAAAACAGAAGATGCTATTTTTTGGTTGAGAAAAGCAGCTGAATTAAATATGGCAGTAGGGCAGGCAGAATTGGCAGGTGTGTTAGCCCCAATAGCCAAAACAGAAGCCGAAAAACAGGAAGCTAAGCAATGGTTAGAAAAAGCTTTGGCTCAAAATGATCCTTATGCTTATACTGTAGCCGGTGTGTTGTATTCTGAAAAAAATAATGTTTTCCCTATTAATGAGAAAAAAGCTTATGAATATTATAAAAAAGCTGCCGAACTCGGTGAAGAAAAATCACAAACTATTTTGGCCTCATGGTATTGGGAAGGACGGTATGTACCAAAAGACGAGATAACAGCAGTGGAATGGTTCGAACGTGCGGCCAATAACGGTGAAATTAAAGCAGCCAAAAAATTGGTAGAAATCTATGGACAGGGTAGCAAAAATATTCCGAAAAATGAGGTAAGAAAGCAATATTGGCAGGATAAGCTTTCTGAGTAGGCAATTATTACCCTCAAGCCTATAAGTAGAGAAAGAATAAGGGAAAATACCCTATTGACAAGATAGAAGTAATAACCTACTTCTGTTACTCAAAGCCGGAACTTACGTACCGTTTACAGCAAGATGCGGCATCGATAACTTAAATCCAAATCAGTCGAGGAGAGTCTCTGTCTGTCAGACAGATCAGCGTAAAGAGGGGGGGAGAATGATGACACCTTTTATCAAGAAGATGCCATTTGATGGCTACTCAAGCTCGAGGATAGAGGATAAAGGGCAAGTCCGTTTTAATGGAAAAGTATTGGTAGAGCTTCAAAAGTAAAAAGTCTAATTAAAGGCTGTTTGAAACTAAATTTAGCTTTTCAGATGACCTTTTTATGTAAGTGATTGTACAACCAGGAGAAACAGGAATTAATAGACTAAAATACTGGCATTATAAATTTAACATAATATAAATTAAGGATATTTTCCCTATTCCTACATCAAATTCGCTTTTTGTTCCTGATTGTTAACTGAGAGTTAATGATACTCCTTGAGAGTAGGTATTATGGTACTTTATTCTTGGGTATACAGGCAATATCCTTTATATCGTACTTCTAAAATCTTCCTACTATAACTGTCGTCACTTTATCACTCATTATGGGCGTAATGGAATAGGGCAGGGTAAAGATTTCAATTCCTCAACATACTGCCTTTCAGACGGCCTTCATCCCATTCATCCCTTTCCCTTTACCATCGGCACGATCACAGATACCATATCTTTGTCATACTATTCCATTTGATGAGAAGGTACTCATGATGAAACCGACGACCACTGTATTGCTGACAGTTGCCCTACTTGCTGCATGTACTACCCCTGCCGTTTCCCCACTTACAGAACAAAATCCCTCTACAACGACTGCTTCTTCACCTATCGATACCGCCTATTGGACCGAACAGCCCTATTGCAGCGTCCGATATCAATTGCGCCTGCCATCTAAGCGTCGTCACGGCAGTACACACATTGATTACAACGGCTGGAGCGTAATGGTTATGTTTAATGATTGGGATAGAAACGTTAGGACCATCAATAGATTTAAACGTAGTGGTTATGATGGAACCGATATTGTCGTTGATACCCGTACTCTAATTCCGGGGCAAGCGATGATGCAGGTAACGCGAGGGGGATTTCTTTGGGAAGATCTTATCGGGAATGATGGTATGCCCTATGAAACCGATTTATATTTTAAGCTGGATAATAACGACGCCTATATCGTACGCAGCTTTTTCTATATCCCGGCGGACAATAAAAAAGCACCTGCTAACTGGAAAACCAAAGAGAAAGAATTGATAGATGGCATGGAGAAAAAATTCCGCCAAGATTTCCTGAATAATTTACGTGTACGGCAAGAATTTGAAGTGCCAAATCGGCATGGTATCTGCCTGATAGGCGGTTTTATTGCGGACGATGGCAAAAAACCGTTTACAGCGCATACTACTGTTGAATTTGCCAAGCAACACGATATGAGTTTGGAAATCATGCATGGTGACGAGCTTAAGAAAGGCGAACCGACGCTGCTGCAACGAGATATTGCTCCGGAAAAAAGCGCATTGGCAAAAATCTTTAAAATCACAGGCTACCGTACCATCCGTCAAGGCCCACGGAGCATTAACGGCATGTCGGGTACGGAAAAACTGAGCAAGTGGGATGGTAACAAATATATGTTGATTTGGGAGCGAGACGGCGGCAATCCGCGCATCATGATGCAGTTTGGTACCGAGAAGAAAGACGGAACGAAGCGTAGCGAAGCCGAAATCCTCGCTATCTGGGACACCGTATTGCCAACTTTAAAACCAATTAAGTAAATTTGATAAGGAAGGCCGTCTGAAAATACCATGTTTTTTCAGACGGCCTTTTTATAATTTTGATGCTATCTAGAAAATATTTTTGGTGGCATTCAATGTTATGATGATGCATTATTGAATATGTCAGCGGCGATAAGGCCGTCTGAAATATAAGGACAACTGATGATAAAAATTGAAAATCTGTATTTTCATTACGATGAACGGCAAGTGCTGAATGATATTTCGGTACAGCTTCCTCAAGGCAGTATTACAGGGCTGATTGGACCGAATGGCGCGGGCAAATCGACGCTGATGCGATGTATGGCTGGTTTGGAGAATCCGAGTAGTGGGAAGGTTCTTTTAGATGGGCAACCTGTTTTAGAAAACCCTCGAGAGAGTTATGCCAAATTAGGCTATTTGCCTGATATTTTTGGATTACCTCAGGATCTTACTGTTTTGGAATGTTTGACTTATGCTGCCAGCTCGCGCGGGGTTTCAGAGAAAAATTTGCCTGAAATTCTGAGTGAAACTGTTCAACTTTTGGGTTTGGAAGATAAGCTTGGTAGTTTTATCAGTGAACTTTCGCGAGGGCAAAAGCAACGCGTAGGTATTGGGCAGGTCATTATTCACAAGCCGAAATTTTTATTGTTGGATGAACCCGCTAGCGGCCTGGATCCTGAAGCACGGCATGAGTTGTCGTTGTTGCTGCTTAAATTGCAGAAGGAAGGTATGACGATATTGGTATCCAGCCATATTTTGTCTGAATTGGACGAATATTGCAGCCATATGCTTGTTATTAAGCAAGGGAAAATTCAGGCATTCCAGGCGCTGCAAGATGAAAATACTGATCGTCAAACTGTGCGCCTGTGTTTTGCAACTGAGGAAATCAGTGTTGCGGCAGATGTATTGCAAGGATTGGATTACGTTTATGATGTAAAAGTAGATGATTCTGCATTGTTGGTATTAATTGATTCAGGCGATGAGGCACGTGTACGGCTTATCCGTGATGTTGTGTTGAGGGATTTGGCATTGAGTGGGGCAGATATTGTGAAAACTACTTTGCTGCAAAGTTATCAAAACAGTTTGCAGGTCAAAAAACAGGGAGAGGCTGCATGAATCGTATCAAACCGCCAAAAATCATGGTAAATGCAGAGTTTCAAAGGTTGCTATGGTTGAATTTAAACTGGGGTATGGCTGCTGGTATATTTATTTTGTATGGACTGTTTGCTATAACCAAACGTGAAGGTACTGAATGGTCAGAGTATTTAATCATAACGAGTGGGTTTGGTTTGGCTCTGTCAGCTTTGGCCGGTTATATTTTGATAGAAAGGAGTTTTAAACAAGATATATCTTCCAATACATTTGACCAGTTACGAATGTCTTCTTTATCGGCATGGCAAATGGCTTATTCACGAGTTTTGGCTGCGCCCATTCTGGCATGGGTGGGGTTTGCGATAGGATGGTTGGTATTGGGTTTGGGAGTACTACTCGATAATGGAGAAACTCCTCAATTACTGTATTCCTTTGCAACTATCCCATTTACTGCATGGACAGTTGCCTGTTTGATTGTTGTCAACGCGTTACAGTTTGGGCGTGGTCCACGGCAATATACAGGCTCAATACTGCAGTTAATCCTACTGTATATTGTCTGCATGGTTTTCTTCATTGATTTTTCAAGCGCAGTATCAGAGGCATTTTACTCTGAGGGGAGTCGTAGCGAATTTTACAGTGCTCGTATTAATTATGATATTACAAACATGCCTTTGGAACTTTTAATTTCAGCAGGCATAGGTGCAGTTTTCTCAGCGATAGCAGTATATGCTGCTATGGCATGGAAACTTTACTTGCAATCTCCAAGGCGCGTGTTCTTGATTTTGACAGCCTTATCGCCTATTTTATATTGGTGGGCTTTAGCAGATAAAAATGTATTTTGGTGGATGGCATCCGTCAATTATTCAGGTTTGGCTTTAGTTTCTTTGGTTGTACAGGATTTTCGGTTTCAATCGCTAAGCAAGAAAGCCCGATGGTATGATATCCCTGCCTGGTGGGTATTGTTGCCATTGGCGATCATATCCGCGTTTATGTTAGCAGGCAGTGTACTGTTGATACCGTTTATACAAATCGGTTGTTTGGTTTGTATACTATTAATTTGCTGCAATATGAGAGCAACTCGCTTTAATAATATTACACTGGGCTTATCTGTGTTTTTGTTAGCCCGTTCTCTGTGGGAACTTGCATTTTAGAAATACCGACAAGAGCTCTAAATATCTTGGTAGAAGTTTAGGGGATTTTAGAAAGATCTTAGGCCGTCCGAAAACCTGATTCAGGTTTTCAGACGGCCTTTTTACTTCCTTAGTATTTTATCTGCCTGACTGTTCCCATACATTTTGCAAGTAGGCATAGGTCAGCTCGGCGGTGCCGAACACCAGCGCGATGTCGCTGCCCAAGTCTTCAGCTTTGCCCACGCCGATGGGCAAGGCGCCGGCGGCTTTGATGGCGGCTACTCCTGCTGCGGCGTCTTCGATGCCGATGCAGCGGCGGATGTCCGCGCCCACGCCCTTGGCGGCGGCGAGGAAGATGTCGGGGGCGGGTTTGGAATGCGCGACGGCGGCAGGGTCAGCAATGGTGTCGAAGAAGTGGGTCAGCCCCATGCGTTCGAGTAGGAACGGGCCATTTTTACTGGCGGACGCGAGGGCGATTTTTTTGCCGTTTGCTTTCAATGCTTCCAGCAGGGGCAAAATGCCGGGGTACACGTCTTCGGGTTTGACTGCCTGAATCATCTCGACGTAGTTGTCGTTTTTGCGGCGGGTCAGTTCGGCGAACTCGGCTTCGCTGACGGTTTTGCCGCCGTGCGCGAGGATGCGTTTGAGCGAATCGTCGCGCGATACGCCTTTGAGCTGTTCGTTAAACTTGCGGTCGATGCTGATGCCCAGTTCTTCGGCAAGCTTTTTCCATGCGCGGTAGTGGTATTCGGCGGTGTCAGTGATGACACCGTCGAGGTCAAAGAGCACTGCGGTAAAAGTCATTTTGCACCTCCTTATTTTTCCAACGCAACGGTGTGGCTGCCGTTGAGCGTGATGTCTTTGCCGTACACCTGCAAATCGAGCGGCTCACCTTTGAGCAGGGTGAAGACGACGTTTTCTTTGCCGACGGCGACTTTAATCAGACGGCCTCGGTAGTTGATGTGGAAGGCGTAGCCGGTCCATGCACTTGGCACGAACGGAGCGAAGCTGAGTTTGCCACCCCAAGTTTTCATTTGGGCGAAACCTTGGACGATGGCGAGCCACGAGCCGGTCATGGAGGTGATGTGCAGGCCGTCTTCGGTGTCGTTGTTGTAGTTGTCCAAGTCCAGGCGGGCGGTGCGCTGGTACATTTCCACGGCTTTTTCTTCTTTGCCCAGTTCGGCGGCAAGGATGGCGTGGATACACGGCGACAGCGAGCTTTCGTGCACGGTCATCGGTTCGTAGAAGTCGAAGTTGCGGCGTTTTTCATCCATATTGAAACGGTTGCCGAAGAAGTAGATGCCTTGCAATACGTCCGCCTGTTTGATGAAAGGCGAACGCAGGATTTTATCCCATGACCATTTCTGGTTGAGCGGCAAATCGTCGGGCGAAAGCGCGGACACGGGGCGGATGTCTTTGTCGAGGAAGCCGTCGTGTTGGACGAATACGCCGAGTTCTTCGTCATGAGGACGGTACATATTCGCGCTGATGTCCGCCCATTTTTCCAGCTCGGCGGCGCTCACGTTCAAATCCGGACGCGGGTATTTCGCCAGGGCTTCGCGGGTGTAATCCAATACCCATGCGGCGAGGGTGTTGGTGTACCAGTTGTTGTTGATGTTGTTTTCGTATTCGTTCGGGCCGGTTACACCGTGAATCATGTATTTACCGTTGCGTTTGGAGAAGTGGACGCGGTCCGCCCAGAAACGGGACACTTCGACCAAGACTTCCAAGCCTTCTTTGGCAAGATAGCTTTCGTCTCCGGTGTAGTTGGTGTAGTTGTAGATGGCGTAAGGAATCGCGCCGTTGCGGTGGATTTCCTCGAAGGTGATTTCCCATTCGTTGTGGCACTCGATGCCCGTAAACGTCACCATCGGATAGAGTGCGCCCACCAAGCCCTGTTCGCGCGCGTTGTGCTGCGCCTGCGGCAGTTGGTTGCGGCGGTATTGCAGCAGGTTGCGGGTAACTTCGGGTTCAGCCAGTGCGAGGTAAAGCGGCACGGCATAGGCTTCGGTGTCCCAATAGGTCGCTCCGCCGTATTTTTCGCCGGTAAAGCCTTTCGGGCCGATGTTCAGGCGCGCGTCTTCGCCGTAGTAGGTGGAGAACAGTTGGAACAGGTTGAAGCGGATGCCTTGCTGCGCTTCGTCGCTGCCTTCGATGACTACGTCGGCGATTTCCCAACGGTGTAGCCAGCCTGCTTTGTGTGCGTCCAGCAAGGTTTCAAACGCAACGCCTGCGATTTTTTCCGACAAGGCGCGGCCTGCGGCTTTCACTGCTTCCAAGCCTTGATAATCGCGGCTGGTGGTAACAATCACGCGTTTTTCAAAGGTTTCGGGCGTGCTGCTGACTTCGGCCTCAAAAGAATTGGAGACCTGCCAATCGGTTTGGCTGCCGCCGAGGGCTTTGAAGCTGCCGGCGAAGGTTTGCTCGGCGTTGACGATGAATTGTTCCACGCCGAATGGATTGGCGACGGTTTGGGTGGCAATGTAGGAGCGGTCGTCTGAAACGCCTTTGTCCAATACCTGCCAGAATTTTTCTTCGTAGTTGGAATCTTCGTTTTTCACGTCGGCGTCGATGATGGAATCGATGCGGACTTGGTGAGTTTTGCCGTCGACGGATACGGCTTCCCAGCGGATAACCGCCAGCTCTTTTTGCGCGACGGACAGGAATTTGCATACATCGAAACGCACGCCGAATACGGTGAACGAGCGGCGCAACACGCCGTGCTGCATATCGAGTTCGACGGAGAAGTCGGCAACGTCGTTTTTCGCTAAGTCCACCTCTTGTCCATCAACAAAGATTTTAACTTTGCTGAAATTGAGCGCATTGATGGCTTTGCCGAAATATTTAGGATAGCCGTTTTTCCACCAGCCGACGCGGGTTTTGTCGGGGAACCACACGCCGGCGATGTAGGTGCCCAAGTGGCTGTCGGCGGAGTAGGTTTCTTCAAAGTTGCCGCGCATGCCCATATAGCCGTTGCCCAAACTGGTCAGGCTCTCTTGCAGCCGTTTGTGTTCTTTTTCCAGTTTTGCCGAACGCAATGTCCAAGGGCTGATTTCCATGATTCTTGTATACATTTATGAAGCTCCTGTTATTAAAATCGTAAGTTCGGCAAAGGTTTCAGACGGCCTTTGCCGATGGTATGGATGGATTATTCGCCGTGGGTCTCTTTAATCAGACATACTGAGAAGGCTCCCAGCAGCAAGACAGCGCCTGCAACCAAGAACATGGTTGCCTGATGGCTGCCCAGCATAGGGAAGAGGATAAAGCTCAGCAGTGAGGCGACGATTTGAGGCATACAGATAGAGCCGTTAAACAGACCCAAATAAGTACCCATGTGTTTGCCGGAGAGGGCATTGGTTACAATCGTTAAAGGATAGGTAATGATGCCTGCCCACGCGATGCCGATTAAGGTATAAGACAGGATCAATGCGTATTGATTGTGGATGAAGAAGATAGAGAAGAAACCGAGTGCACCCAAAGCCAAGCAACCGAAATAACCGGCTTTATGGTATTTATTCGGTACTTTTGCCAGAATAAACGAGCAGATAACGGCAGCAATGGATTGTACCGCCGCCAAAACGCCGTACCAGTTGCCTGCTTCTTGGTAGCCTACGGAGGAGGCATCAGTTGTCTGCCAAACGTTTTCCGCAATCGCGCCTGCCGAGTAAGTCCACATATATTGGAAGGCAAACCAGCAGAAGAATTGTACCAAAGTAACCGTCCAAAACGCTTTAGGCGCGGTTTTCAAAAGTTCGAACCAGTTGGCTTTTTCCTGATTCGCGGCGACATCGATGCCGTGATAGCGGGCGTAGGTTTCCGGATCGTATTCTTTGACTTTGAAGATGGTGAACGCACTGGTAATAATCAGTAACGCCGCGCCTACATAGAATGCTACGACCACGGTCTGCGGCACGACGCCTTTCTCGGCAGTGTTCGCCAAACCGATATACGCGAACACAAACGGCAGAATCGCCGCCACAACCGCACCCGTATTCGCCAAGAAGCTCTGAATCCCGTAGGCGTAGCTTTTCTGCTCCTCGTTGACCATGTCGCCGACCATCATCTTAAACGGCTGCATTGCCATATTGGAGGACACGTCCAACAGCGCAATCATCAGCGCGCCAAATGACAAAGCCGCCAAAGAAGCGTAGCCAAAACCGAAGCTGCCCGAGTTCGGCATCAGAATCATGACGATAACCGCAATCAGCGTACCGTAAAGCAGATAGGGCAGACGACGGCCACCCAAGCGCGGCATCCAGGTGCGGTCTGAGTAGTAGCCCACAATCGGCTGAACCAACATACCGGCCAGCGGCGGCAGAATGAAAAACCAGCCCAAATTGTGCGGGTCAGCGCCTAAAGTTTGAAAAATTCGGCTCATTTGTGAGCTTTGCAGGGTAAAGGCCGTCTGAACGCCGAGATAGCCGAAGCTCAGCATCCAAATCGTACTTTTTGCCAGTGACGGCAAACCTTGTTTTGCTGTTTTTTGCGTATGTTCCGACATGAGGTAAATCCTTTTTTTGAAAAGTATTTTTATTGAGAAATCTGAAATGTTCCTTGGTGTGGTGTTCTCTGTCGTTATTGTTTGTGTGCGTACTTTCAAGGATATAGGTGCATTTTATGAAGCGCGCCGGATATTGGCAATGCCAGTTCAAGGATAAACTGGCTTAAATCAAATTTTCTGCGGTTTGGCATTGATACCGTCGGGCAATGAGGGTATTGGTTCGGCTCGGTGTATATTTTGATGCTTATTTCTATTTTCAGACGGCATTTGAACAAGCAAGTATTTGGGCAATAGGTTAAAATGGGCCGTCTGAAATTTGTTTGACGGAAACGAGAAAACTATGTCCCAACAATACGTCTATTCTATGCTGCGCGTGAGCAAGGTTGTGCCGCCACAAAAAACCATTATTAAAGACATTTCCCTTTCATTTTTCCCCGGTGCAAAAATCGGTTTGCTCGGTTTGAACGGTGCGGGTAAATCTACTGTACTGCGGATTATGGCGGGCGTGGATAAAGAATTTGAGGGCGAGGCCGTGCCGATGGGCGGCATCAAAATCGGCTATCTGCCGCAAGAACCGGAGCTTGATCCTGAAAAAACCGTGCGCGAGGAAGTGGAAAGCGGTTTGGGCGAAGTGGCGGCGGCGCAGAAACGTTTGGAAGAAGTGTATGCCGAGTATGCCAATCCTGATGCGGATTTTGACGCGCTGGCGGAAGAACAGGGTCGCTTGGAAGCGATTATCGCGGCGGGTTCGTCCACGGGCGGCGGTGCGGAACACGAATTGGAAATCGCCGCCGATGCGCTGCGCCTGCCGGAATGGGATGCCAAAATCGGCAATTTGTCCGGCGGTGAAAAACGCCGCGTTGCCTTGTGCAAACTCTTGTTGAGCAAGCCCGATATGCTGCTGCTGGACGAGCCGACCAACCACTTGGACGCGGAATCTGTCGAATGGCTGGAGCAATTTCTCGTGCGCTTTCCCGGCACAGTCGTTGCGGTAACGCACGACCGCTATTTCCTCGACAATGCCGCCGAATGGATTTTGGAACTCGATCGCGGCCACGGTATTCCTTGGAAAGGCAATTACTCGTCTTGGCTGGAGCAGAAAGAAAAACGCTTGGAAAACGAGGCGAAATCCGAAGCCGCGCGCGTGAAGGCGATGAAGCAGGAATTGGAATGGGTGCGCCAGAATGCCAAAGGCCGCCAAGCTAAGTCCAAAGCGCGTTTGGCTCGTTTTGAAGAAATGAGCAACTACGAATACCAAAAACGCAATGAAACGCAGGAAATCTTTATTCCCGTCGCCGAGCGTTTGGGTAACGAAGTCATTGAATTTGTGAATGTTTCCAAGTCGTTTGGCGATAAAGTGCTGATTGACGATTTGAGCTTCAAAGTGCCTGCGGGCGCGATTGTTGGCATCATCGGTCCGAACGGCGCGGGTAAATCTACGCTGTTTAAAATGATTTCGGGCAAAGAGCAGCCTGATTCCGGCGAAGTGAAAATCGGCCAAACCGTGAAAATGAGCCTGATTGACCAAAGCCGCGAAGGTTTGCAAAACGATAAAACCGTGTTCGACAACATCGCTGAAGGCCGCGACATTTTGCAGGTCGGACAGTTTGAAATCCCCGCCCGCCAATATTTGGGACGCTTCAACTTCAAAGGCAGCGACCAAAGCAAAATCGCCGGTCAATTGTCGGGCGGCGAACGTGGCCGTCTGCACTTGGCAAAAACTTTGTTGAGCGGCGGCAACGTCTTGCTGCTGGACGAACCGTCCAACGACCTTGATGTGGAAACCTTGCGCGCGTTGGAAGACGCATTGTTGGAATTTGCCGGCAGCGTGATGGTGATTTCGCATGACCGTTGGTTCCTCGACCGTATCGCTACGCATATTTTGGCTTGTGAAGGCGACTCTAAATGGGTGTTCTTCGACGGCAACTATCAGGAATACGAAGCCGATAAGAAACGCCGTTTGGGCGAAGAGGGCGCGAAACCGAAACGTATCCGTTACAAACCGGTAACACGTTAATTAGGTTTAAACCAAAAGGCCGTCTGAAACTTTTAATGTTTCAGACGGCCTTTTATTTTTGATATTTATGATTGTTTTCTTAATTGTGGATGGTTTTCCAATGTATCAATGATGATTTCAATCATGCGGGGGGCAGTTTGCGCTAAATCGAAGCCTTGACCTGAAGAAAGCCAGCGCCAAATCAAGCCGTCTAATGAAGACTTGATGAAGATGACCGCCATGTCGATATCCAAATTATCCGCCAACGCTTTTTGTTGTACCGCATCAGTCAGGACGGCAATGATTTTTTCACGCCATAATGATTGGTGTTTTTTAGCGATGGCAATGACCGCCTCATTTTGCTCGGTGTGTTCGCATTTTAAAAACAAAATGCTGTGAAATTTATAGTGAAGCTCGTTGTGTTGCAGGCGCTCGAAGAAACGGGTTAGGGTCAGGCGGAAGCTTGGCCAAGCCTGTTCGTTATTGTTGTTCGAGTCTTCTTTCATGCAGCTTTCGATGTCGTCGCAAATCCGTTGGAACAAGGCATCAAACAAATCTTCTTTGTTTTTGAAATGCCAATACAGCGCGCCGCGCGTTACGCCTGCGGCTTGGGCGATTTCGTTGAGCGAAGTGCGGGCAATGCCTTTCTTATAAAACGTATCTAATGCGGCAAGCATGAGATATTCTTTGGTTTTTAAAGCTTCGGTTTTGGTTCTTCTCATGGTTTTTTTGTAGGAAATGTAAATTTATGGTTCGGATTATAAAAAATTACTTCTGAACATGCAAGAATGTATGTATAATTCAATTTAGTACTTGATAGTGTTTATCAACACTATTATAATCGGCCTGTTTTTTATAAAAACAGGCAATTTCTGTTTGTGAAATATGAGATTAAAGTAATCAATTTTTAATCAGTCAAACCCTTATTTATCATAGAGATAGGAAAATTATGGCTCTTTATGCTTCTAAAATGATGCGTGTCGCAGCAATCGCAGCAGCTACTGCGTTGGCACTTTCCGCTTGCGGCAAAGGCGATGAAAAAGCAGCCGGTCAACAGGCGCAAGGCAGTCAGCAACAGCAAAAACAACCTGCGCCTGAAGTCCGCGTGGTCACTGTACACCCGGAAACTGTCGCATTGATAACCGAGTTGCCGGGCCGTCTGGAATCATTGCGTACTGCCGAAGTTCGCGCCCAAGTCGGCGGTATTCTGCAAAAACGCCTGTTCCAAGAGGGCAGCTATGTGCAAGCCGGTCAGCCTTTGTACCAAATCGACAGCTCATCTTATGAAGCAAATTTAGAAAGCGCACGCGCCCAGTTGGCGAGTGCGCAAGCTACTTTGGCCAAAGCGAATGCCGACCTGGCCCGCTACAAACCGCTGGTTGCAGCCGATGCCATCAGCCAACAAGAATATGATGCGGCCGTAACGGCCAAGCGTTCGGCAGAGGCAGGCGTCAAATCCGCTCAAGCAGCCATCAAATCTGCCGGTATCAGCCTGAGCCGTTCCCGCATTACTGCGCCGATTTCCGGCTTTATCGGTCAATCTAAAGTTTCTGAAGGTACACTGCTGAATTCCGGCGATACCACTGTTTTGGCCACCATTCAACAAACCAATCCGATGTATGTCAACGTTACCCAGTCTGCGAGTGAGGTTATGAAACTGCGTCAACAGGTTGCCGAAGGCAAATTGTTGGCGGCAAACGGCGCGATTGCAGTGGATATCAAATTTGACGACGGTACGGTTTACCCTGAAAAAGGCCGTCTGCTTTTTGCAGATCCGACTGTCAACGAAACGACCGGTCAAATTACTTTACGCGCCGCCATTCCTAACGACAGAAATATCTTGATGCCGGGCTTGTATGTGCGCGTATTGATGGAACAAGTGGCAGTGGATAATGCGTTTGTGGTGCCGCAGCAAGCAGTTACCCGTGGTTCGCAAGATACGGTGATGGTGGTGAATGACAAGAGCGAAATGGAAGCGCGTGTCGTGACCGTAGCCCAACAGCAAGGTACCAACTGGATTATTACAGACGGCCTGAAAGACGGCGACAAAGTGATTGTTGAAGGCATCAGCATTGCCGGTATGTCGGGTGCTAAAAAGGTAACGCCGAAAGAATGGACGCCGCCTGCAAACGCTGCGGCAGCAACACCGGCAGTTTCAGACGGCAAGGCTGCATCCGAGACCAAGCCTGAAGCTAAAGCTGCATCTGAAGCCAAATAAGGAACGCGTGAATGTCTAAGTTTTTTATTGACCGCCCCATTTTTGCATGGGTTATTGCGATTTTTATCATCGCAGCGGGTATTTTCGGCATTCAAAAACTGCCGATTTCCCAATATCCGTCCGTTGCTGCACCGACCATTACTTTGCGCGCTACTTATCCGGGCGCTTCTGCTCAGGTAATGGAAGACAGCGTACTGGCCGTTATCGAACGTAATATGTACGGTGTGGAAGGTTTGGACTATATGACGACTTCTGCCAATTCCAGCGGCAGCGGCAGCGTCAGTCTGACGTTTACACCGGAAACCAATGAAGATTTGGCGCAGGTGGACGTGCAGAACAAATTGTCGGAAGTGTTGTCCACATTGCCGTCTACCGTACAGCAATATGGTGTAACCGTATCTAAAGCGCGTTCCAACTTCTTGCAAGTGGTCATGCTTTCTTCTGAAAAGCAATCCATTGAGGAAATGAACGATTACGCCCAGCGCAATATCATTCCTGAACTGCAGCGTATCGACGGGGTAGGGCAGGTACAATTGTTTGGTGCGCAACGCGCCATGCGTATTTGGGTTGACCCGAAAAAACTGCAAAACTACAACCTGTCTTTTGCAACGGTAACCAATGCGCTTGCGACACAAAACATTCAAATCTCAGCAGGCTCCATCGGTTCTTTGCCGGCGGCTGCAGGTCAGACTATTTCAGCAACTGTGACGGCGCAAGGTCAACTGAGCACTGCTGAAGAGTTCGGCAACATCATTTTGGTATCCAATACTGACGGCTCGAACGTCTATCTGAAAGACGTTGCCAAAGTCAGCTTGGGTATGCAGGACTATTCTTTCTCTACTCGTCTGAACGGCGTCAACACCACTGGTATGGCAGTGATGCTGTCTAACAGCGGTAACGCTTTGGCAACGGCGACTGCCGTGAAAGAAAAAATGGCGGTTTTGCAGAAGTATTTTCCAGACGGCATGAGCTGGAAAATTCCTTACGATACTTCCAAATTCGTGGATATTTCGATTGAGAAAGTGACCCATACGCTTCTGGAAGCCATCGTATTGGTATTCTTGGTGATGTATCTCTTCCTGCAAAATATCCGCTATACGCTGATTCCGACCATTGTTGTGCCGATTTCCTTGTTGGGCGGTTTTGCCTTTATCTCATACATGGGTATGTCGATTAACGTATTGACCATGTTTGCGATGGTATTGGTGATTGGTATTGTGGTCGATGACGCGATTGTGGTCGTTGAAAACGTTGAGCGTATCATGGCGAGCGAAGGTCTGTCGCCTAAGGCTGCAACCAAAAAAGCGATGGGTCAGATTTCCGGCGCGGTGATCGGCATTACTGCCGTGTTGATGTCCGTATTTGTGCCGCTGGCAATGTTTAGCGGTGCAACCGGTAACATTTACAAACAGTTTGCCTTGACTATGGCGGCATCGATCGGCTTCTCCGCATTTCTTGCCTTGACGCTGACTCCGGCATTGTGTGCCACCATGCTCAAGCCGATTCAGAAGGGTCATCACGAAGAGAAAAAAGGTTTCTTTGGTTGGTTTAACAAAAAATTCGACAACTGGACACACGGCTACGAAGGCTGGGTTGCCAAAATCTTGCGCAAGACTTTGCGCATGATGGTTGTCTATATTGGTTTGACTGTTGTGGGCGTATTCCTGTTTATGCGTCTGCCGACTTCCTTCTTGCCGTCTGAAGACCAAGGTAACTTGATGTTGAGCGTGCAGTTGCCTGCCGGTGCAACCAAAGAACGTACCGATGCAACTTTGGCTCAAATCACTCAACTGGCAAAATCTATACCTGAGATTGAGAACATTATTACCGTTTCCGGCTTCAGTTTTTCAGGCTCCGGTCAAAACATGGCTTTGGGCTTTGTCATTCTGAAAGACTGGAGCGAACGTACTGCTCCGGGCAGCGATGCAACTTCTATTTCCGGTAAGTTGACCGGCATGATGATGGGTACGCTGAAAGACGGTTTCGGTTTGGCGATTGTGCCTCCAGCCATTATGGAGTTGGGTACAGGCTCCGGCTTGACGATTTACCTGCAAGACCGTAACAACAGCGGCCATGCTGCATTGTTGGCCAAGCGCAATGAGTTGATTGACAAAATGCGCAAAAGCGGTTTGTTTAACCCAAGTACCGTTCGTGCGAGCGGTTTGGAAGATGCGCCGCAGTTGAAAATCGACATCAACCGCTCTGCCGCAGCCGCACAAGGTATTTCGTTCTCTGACATCCGTACTGCTTTGGCTTCTTCTTTGGGTTCGTCTTATGTAAACGACTTCCCGAATCAAGGCCGTCTGCAACGCGTGATGGTACAAGCTGATGCGAGTGCCCGTATGCAGCCTGCCGATATTCTGAACCTGACTGTACCGAACAAATCCGGCGTTGCCGTACCGCTTTCTACCATTGCTACTGTTTCTTGGGTAAACGGTATGGAACAAAGCGTCCGCTTCAATGGTTATCCTGCAATGGAGCTTTCCGGCTCGCCTGTTAATGGCGTGTCTTCCGGTCAAGCCATGGCTGCGGTACAGCAAATGGTCGATGATATGGGCGGCGGTTACAGTCTGGAATGGGGCGGTCAGTCTCGTGAAGAGGCCAAAGGCGGCTCGCAAACTGTTGTGTTGTATGCATTGGCCGCTGCCGCTGTATTCTTGGTATTGGCTGCTTTGTACGAAAGCTGGTCTATCCCGTTGGCGGTTATCCTTGTGATTCCGTTGGGCTTGATTGGCGCGGCATTGGGCGTTACGGGTCGCAATATGTTTGAAGCGCTGCTGGGCAGTATTCCGGCATACGCCAACGATATCTACTTCCAAGTCGGTTTCGTTACAGTGATGGGTTTGAGTGCGAAAAATGCGATTTTGATTATCGAGTTTGCCAAAGACCTGCAAGCGCAAGGTAAGAGCGCGCTTGAAGCTGCGCTTGCCGCTGCACACCTGCGTTTCCGTCCGATTATCATGACTTCGTTCGCCTTCATCTTGGGCGAGGTACCGCTCTATGTTGCCAGCGGTGCCAGCTCCGCCAGCCAACGTGCGATTGGTACGACTGTGTTCTGGGGTATGTTGATTGGTACGATTCTGTCTGTGTTCCTTGTGCCTTTGTTCTATGTGGTTGTGCGCAAATTCTTTAAAGAAACTGCACACGAGCATGAGATGGCCGCCAAACACGCTGCTGAAGCCGGCATGATTGAAGACGGTAAACACGATTCAGACAAGCACTAAAGCAAAGGCCGTCTGAAAACTTTTCAGACGGCCTCAAAATGCTAAAGGATTCTAAAATGAAGAAGATTACATTCAAACCTGTACTGACCGCCGTTGCCGCCGCCGTGGCTTTGTCGGCCTGTACCATGATGCCGAAATATGAGCAGCCTCAAGTTGCCGTTGCCGATACGTTTAAATACGACACTGTTGACGACGGTATCCGTGCCGCTGAATTGGGTTGGCAAGATTACTTTGCCGATCCGCGCCTTCACCGCCTGATCGACATCGCTTTGGAACGCAATACCGATTTGCGTACAGCCGCGCTGAATGCGGAAATCTACCGCAAACAGTACATGATTGCGCGTAATAACTTGTTGCCAACCGTCAATGCCAGCGGTACAGGTTCGCGTCAAGGCAGCTTGAGCGGCGGCAGCGTCAGCAGCCAATACAGCGTGGGTTTGGGCGCAACCTCTTATGAACTCGACCTCTTTGGCCGTGTCCGCAGTACCAGCGAAGCCGCGTTGCAAGGTTATTTCAATGTGGCCGCAAACCGCGATGCCGCCCATCTGACTCTGATTTCTACCGTTGCCAAAGCCTACTTTAACGAACGCTACGCCGAAGAAACCATGGCATTGGCACAACGCGTGTTGCAAACTCGTGAAGCGACTTACAAGCTCTCGCAATTACGCCATAAGGCCGGCGTGATTTCCGCCGTTGATTTACGCCAACAGGAAGCACTGATTGAAGCGGCCAAAGCCGATTACGCATCCGCGGTAAAAAACCGCGAGCAAGCGCGCAATTCCTTGGCGATGCTGATTAATCAACCTTTGCCCGAAGACTTGCCTGCCGGTCTGCCTTTGAGCAAACAGTTCAAAATGACCAAACTGCCTGCCGGTTTGAGTTCGGATGTGTTACTCAACCGTCCGGATATCCGTGCGGCCGAACACGCGCTTAAACAAGCCAATGCCAATATCGGCGCAGCACGTGCGGCGTTTTTCCCACGCATCAGCCTGACCGGTTCGGTTGGTACCGCTTCCGGCGAGTTGAGCGGCCTGTTTAAAAGCGGCACGGGTATTTGGGCTTTTGCACCATCCATCACTCTGCCTATCTTTGACTGGGGCACAAACAAAGCCAATCTTGACGTAGCCAAACTGCGCCAACAGGCACAAATCGTTGCTTATGAAGCCGCTGTTCAATCTGCATTCAAAGACGTTTCCAATGCGTTGGTTGCACGCGAACAGCTGGATAAAAGCTATGACGCTTTGAGCAAACAAAGCCGCGCCTACAACGACAGCCTGCGCCTCATCAGCCTGCGCTACAAACATGGCGTATCCAGCGCATTGGATTTGCTGGACGCCGAGCGTAGCAGTTACAGCGCAGAAACTGCTCTTTTGGCTAATCAGCTGACCCGTTTGGAAAATCTTGCCGACTTGTATAAAGCACTTGGCGGCGGTTTGAAACGCGAAACCAAAGCTGCTGAATAAGTATTTGCCTGCTAAGATTAAAAGGCCGTCTGAAACATTTGGATTTCAGACGGCCTTTTTGTTATGCGGCAATTCTAAGCTTTTAATTTCTCGCTTAAAGTGGCGACATAGGCTGCGCGTTCGTTACGGCTGGCTTCGGGCTGGTGTGTGTTGAGCGAAGACCATTTGCGGTTGCTGCGCGCTTTGTTGAGTTCGCTTGGCAATTTGGCCGCATTCCATGGCGCTTTGCGTTCTTTTAGCTCGATATGCGATTGAGCCGCATGACCGCGCGTTTGCAAAACGTGCAACAAATCCAGAGCGCGTGCGGCGAGTAGGGTAAGGGTTTCCGGATCGATATGCAGGGTTTGTCGGCCGTTGATTTTGTCGGTGATGTCTTGGGCATTGGGTAAAATACCGCCCAATAGTCCGCCGATGGCGGTACCCAAACCAAGCGAGCCGCCAAGCGTGGCAATATCCAAGCCTAAACCGATGAGTGCGCCTGCGGTTGCGCCGGTACCGGTACGGATGCCGTAATGTTTGAGCAACTCGCTGTCAAACGGATCTTGTTTGAAGGCTTTGGGCATCCATGTGCTGTCGCTGCCGACTTCGTCATGATAGAAGCGGTAAAGTGTGAACAGGCGTTGTTGCATTTGCCTCTCGAGTTGGCGGATTTCCGATTGCATGACTTCCAACGTCGGGGTAGGGTCGTCGTTTTCGGCAATTTCTTGGGTGAATGCGGCGGCATCCAGCAGAAAATCGGCAATTTCACGGCGCGCTTCCGTATCCAGCCGTTGCCACTCGCGACGGCGCATATTGATGAGGCGGTCGAGGATGTCGCGCTTAGGTAACATGGTGGCAAGGTTGTCCCACAATCGGATTTCGCCTTCAAAGTCGAACGCAACGGTATCGAAACCGGCGTAAACATGCAGGTTTCTGCGGGCGAGCATATTAGTCCAAGCAGTCAGGTCTTGATTTTGGGTGAAGTTGAACACGGGCATGATGGGCTTGGCGCACCAAGACAAAATGGTCAGCTCGTCTTTGTATTTGTCGAGGACGGGTTCCCGTGCATCGATGACGTACATGGCCATATCGCTTTGCATGACTTGGCGCAGCACTTTGGCCTCTTGGTTGAATTCGTGATGCGCTTCATGATTGCTGAGGAATTGCTGAATGCGCTCAATACCGTCATCGCGTGCGGATGTGTGGGTTTCCAGCCAGTCCAACACGCCGCCGGCATCTTCAAGGCCGGGTGTGTCGTAGAGGTAAACCAAGCTGTCGTCGCCGTCGTTGATAAGGGCTTCTTCGACATGGCGCGTGGTGGAGGGCGCATTTTTTACTTCACCGAAGGTGCTATCGCGCAAAAGCGTACGTAAGAGCGAGGTTTTGCCTGTGTTGGTATGGCCGACAACGGCAAGGGAAAGTGGGGTGGTCATGGTTGTGGGTTGGGACGGATATGGACTATGAATGTGTGAGTATGGGGCTGTTTGCTTGCAGTGGCAATATGTGTTTCAGACGACCCTAAATGTCTTTTATATATGGGCGAAAATAGCTAGAAAAAGAGGGGAATAGCGGATTTGTTGTTTTTTGGCAAAATGCTTGAAAATAGGCAGGAAAACAGTTGACAGTCGGGTAGAAGGCTAGGATAATTCGCGCCGTTGAGTTGCTTGATGCAGCTTGATTTTTCTCCTCTATTTCTCCTTTGTAGACTTGGCGCATATCAAAACGGTATGCGCATTTTTTTATCTGCATTGAAACATGATTACATTTTAAGATCTGTAAATCGAATAATTAAGAAACTTTACAAGAAAAATACTTGCGCGGTTGAAGCTCTTATTGCATAATTCGTTTCGTTAGCTGGTTCGAGTAGTCAGTTAATAGTTTCTCCTCTATTTCTCCTTTGTAGACTTGGCACACATTCTGTCGGATGTGTGCATTTTTTTGTCTATTTAAAATACAGGCCGTCTGAATGTTATAATCTTTCAGACGGCCTTTGTTGGTTGAATAGAATTAGATGTCTAATACCACTTCTTCTTTGACTTCTTCCATGACAACATAGCTGCGGCTTTCGGACGCAGCCGGCAGTTGCAGCAGGATATTGCCGAGCATATCGCGATAGGCGGACATATTGGGCAGGCGGACTTTGATAAGGTAGTCGTATTCGCCGGAGACCAAGTGGCATTCCAGAATTTGCGGAATCTTCAGTACTTCGCGTTTGAAGTCTTCAAAAATATTGCCGGATTTGGAGCGTAGTTTCAGCTCGACAAAGACCAAGAGGCTTTGGCCTAAAGCATGAGGATTCAGATGGGCGTGATAGCCGGTGATAAGGTTGTCGCGTTCCAAGCGGCGGACGCGTTCGGTTACCGGCGTGGTAGAGAGGCCGACTTTTTCAGCCAATTCGGTCATGGGGATACGTGCGTTTTGTTGTAGGAGCTTGAGAATTTTTAAGTCGGTTTTGTCGAGTTCTTTCATGGTCTTGATGTCTGTCGTTTTCATTTGGATTGAATCATAACCTTAAAACAGGCTGAGAAGAAGCATAAATGCCTAAAGGCGCGCATGAGGTCTAAATTATGAATAGATTATTCTTGTGTATTTCATGGAATCCTGTGTAGTTTTTGACCTATAATATTTACTTCAAAGTAATAGGGCAGGCCGTCTGAAACGAAATGCCGATAAGAGGAATACATTATGCGTCCGCTCAATGCGCAAATCCGTTTGGATAATTTACGTCAAAATTATCGTTTTCTCAAAGAGTTGCACGGCAATAAATTGTTGGCTGTGATTAAGGCCGATGCTTACGGGCATGGTGCGGTCAGATGTGCACACGCGTTGGCGGATATTGCCGACGGCTTTGCGGTGGCAACGGTAGATGAAGGCGTGGAATTGCGTCAAAACGGCATTAAAAATCCGATTGTTTTGTTGGAAGGCGTGTTTGAGGCTGCGGAGTATGCGGATGTTGACCGTTATGATTTGTGGCCGGCAATCGGCAGCCAATGGCAGCTGGAGGCGTTTGTGCATCATGAGTGGCAACGTCCGACGACCGTATGGCTGAAAATGGACTCAGGTATGCACCGTGCCGGTTTCTTTCCGCATAACTATGCTGCGGCCTATACTGCATTGAAACAATCCGAATCGGTTGAAAACATTGTGAAATTCAGCCATTTTTCCTGCGCGGACGAGCCGGAAAACGGCATGACCGAAATGCAGCTTGAAGCGTTTGATTTGGCGTGTGAAGGTTTGGAAGGTGAAGAGAGTTTGGCCAATTCCGCCGCGATTTTGAACGTGCCTGAAGCACGCCGCGATTGGGGACGTGCCGGTTTGGCCTTATATGGTATTTCGCCTTTCGGCGGCGTGGATGAGCGTTTGAAACCGGTTATGCGCCTGACTTCCCGCGTTTTCGGCGAGCGCGTGTTGCAACCGCATTCTCCGATTGGCTACGGCGCAACGTTCTACACCAGCAAATCTACCCGTGTCGGTTTGATTGCCTGCGGCTATGCCGACGGTTATCCGCGTCGCGCTTCTACTAATTCCCCGGTGGCCGTGGATGGTAAGCGTAGCCGTATTATCGGCAGGGTATCTATGGATATGATTACGGTTGAGCTGGAAGCCTCGAAAGAGGGCTTGGGCGCGGAAGTCGAGCTTTGGGGTGATGTGATTAATATCAATGAAGTTTCCGAAGTTGCCGGTATGATTCCGTACGAAATCCTATGCAATATCAAACGTGCGAAGTTTACGTATATTGAGTAAGCAGTAAAAGATAAGGCCGAGACCTTTGCAAAATTCCCCAAAATCCCCTAAATTCCCACCAAGACAT